>SMVB01399889.1_pt1 | contig 37967 bp, 36 predicted proteins | sample 2456461 | NCBI WGS metagenome assembly SMVB01 (sample SAMN11095934, study PRJNA526329) | marine sediment metagenome | biome: Marine sediment; feature: Surficial sediment; material: Deep marine sediment; isolation source: Hadal surficial sediment | place: Pacific Ocean | collected 2014-05 | depth...
AAAGACCGCTAGCAGACGAATCCGCCAGATGGTGTTAAACAGGCTGCTTACGCAGCGAGTTGTGCACCGTAGTTGTCATCGTTGGCAACTAATAGTTTGCAGCTTTGGATTTACGTGATTGGCTACCATCACGGCATGCACTTTAAGTTTTGTAACCGTCGTCGAATCCAAATCGCCCCCGGCGCGCGCAGTGTAGCGCTTTGTGCCTTTTTTCGCAAAGAACCTCGACTACATCAAGACTTATCTGCCGTTTTCTGAAAACAGGTCAATGCACCAACATAGGCACTGTGAAAGGCTATCTGTGAGGGTATGGGAGCCCTGCATAAAGGAGAGAGCATATGTTTAAGCCAACCATGAAAGCGATAGCCGCCGGGGTTTGTGCCGCTTCTTTAAGCGGTTGTTTCCAGGTACAGAATTTTGGTCCGATTTCCGGAGCCACGGTCACTGTGGCACCGCTGCGGGATCAATCCAACATCCTCTACCAGGGCCAGGCCTGGACCCCGGGGGTGGTGAGATCACTGGTCGGCGATGAAGCCTGGAGTAGTTATGACGCCTTTATCCGTATCGTGATGTTGGGTGTGATCAGTGTTGAGGTAGCCAATGTAGACCCCCACGGCTTGTACCTGGTTACCGCCAGCGGTGGCGAGGATGCCGATTATGACGCCAACCAGCAGGAAGATACGGCCTATACCCCTATGGGTGGTGCCTTGCACGCGGTGATGACCGGTGAGCAATTGATTAACACGGGAGTCATTATCAGCCCGGTGAGCGAGATGGGCTGGCAGTGGGTGCGTTCGTCCTACCAGTATATGGATGACGCTGAGGTTGTCCTGGACCTGGACTACGTGGCCACGGAATTTATGAATGACACCAATGACGATGGCGTCGTCGACATGCTGGATCTGCTGCTCTACAACCGCATGCTGAATGCGAGCACCTATCGATGGGACCTGTCCCAGCTGGACGACTTGTGTATGGCCATCGCAGGGGGCGAATCCGAAGATAATGTGGAGTTTATGGCCGAGCGCGCCCAGACACACATGGGCGATGGTCACCATGGCCCCCATGGCAATGACGATAACGACGAGGACAACAATCACTTCGGATCGGCGGATTACCTGGGTAGCTTCTCCGCCAGCTCCCAATTCTCTGTTACCGGTGATTTGTCTCCTGAGGACTGGACTGACTATCAGCGCTTGCACGCCGAGGTTGATATGACGGTGATAATTACCCTGTCTATGGATGCAGACGTTGATTTTGATTTGTATGTCTTTGACGGTGAGATGCTGGAACTGGGTAGCTCCTTTGCAGGCGGGCCCGGTGTGACGGAGTCGGTAACAGTGTCTGTTGGTGCTGGCGAGGACCTGGTGGTACAGCCCGCCCAGTTCGATGGCAGCGGCAATTATCAGTTGTCATTGAGCATTACCACGGGACGCTAGGCCAGGGCCGGTTCTTGTTAATGTTGTGACAGCTCTCTAAAATGCCCGGCTCGTCTATTGCGGGTCGGGCCATATTATTTTGAATCTTGAATTGCCCGAACTGGTACTAATCTGGGCGATCACCGTGATCGCCTCGATACTGCGTTCCTTTACCGGTTTCGGCTTTGCGCTGGCCGCCGTGCCCAGCTTTGCCTTGTTTCTGCCGCCGGAACAGGCGGTGGTGCTCAGTGCTAGCCTCAGCGTGGCGCTGGGCGTGCAGACCTTTCCCCAGTATGCCGGCAGGGTGTCGCCGCGCGCGCAGTGGCCGCTGGTGCTGATGGCGGTTATCGGCACCGTTGTTGGCGCTCAGCTACTGCAATCCATGAGCGACCAGGTGTTTGGGCTGGCCATTGGTGTGACAGTTATAGCGGCCAGTATTGTGTTGGCGTTTTTTCACCCCAGGCACAGTGCTCCGTCCCTGTCTGCCTCCGGTGGGGCGGGTCTGTGCAGCGGTTTGATGAACGGTGCTTTTGCCATTCCCGGCCCGCCCATCATTATCTACGTTATGGCCACCGAATCTGATCCGGCCCAGAGCCGCGCACTGATGATAGCCTTCTTCACCTTTTCCTCGATCATTGCCCTGATGAGCTTCGCAGTTGCCGGCCTGGTTGGCTGGCAATCCTTGTGGCTGCTGGTGGCGGCATACCCGGCCATGTATGTGGGGGACAAGCTCGGTTTCGCGCTGTTTCGTCGGGCCGGGGGAGGTATGTACCGATGGGTGGCGGTTGCGGCCCTAATGCTGATTGGGTTGGTGATTACATTGCGCAGCGTGTTGGCATGAAAGGCGCAGCGTATTGGCATGAAAAGCGCAGTGTGCTGGGATAAAAGCTGAGTGGAAACCTGTGCGGGGGGACCGGTGGCCAATGGCTGGTTGCCCCCCGCCAGGTGCCCTCCTACATGGGAGAGCGTCGCGGCACAAAGGCCGTAATTAACTATGGTCCTCCCCGGTCTGATACGCAATGCCGTGTTTAGACGGAGTTTGTCTAAGCACCATTTTGAATAGAGTGAAGAAAACTAATAAACGGCGCACAGTCACTGTTTAACGCTCTCGCGCACAATTCGCTGCTTCTGACGATTCCAGTCCTTGTCCTTTGAATCCTGACGCTTGTCGTGTGCCTGCTTGCCCACGGCCAGTGCAATTTCGGCTTTTACCAGGTGCGCTTTCCAATACAGCGCCGTGCACACGCAGGTCTGGCCTTTTTGGGCGGTGGCGATCAGTAGTCTGGCCAGCTCCTTTTTATGCAGCAACAACTTGCGGGTGCGGGTGGGGTCAGCCACGAAATGGGTCGAAGCGGTATCTAAAGGGGTGATCTGGGCACCCAGCAAAAAGGCCTCGCCATCCTTGATAAGCACGTAGGTTTCGGTGATCTCCGCCTTGCCCATGCGCAGGCTTTTAACCTCCCAGCCATGCAGGACAATACCCGCCTCAAACTTGTCGGTGAGGTGGTAATCGTGGCGGGCGCGTTTGTTGAGGGCGATAGTATTACTTTTTTGCTTGGGCTTCTTCTTGCTCATGGCGCGCATTATGCCGCAAAATCCCTGTATGAGTATTGCAGTTAGATCTTCTTCGCGTGTTTGGGGTAGTCGCACCACTTTTGTACTGGCCCTGGCCGCCTGTGCGATTGGCCTGGGCAACATCTGGCGTTTCTCTTACCTGGTGGGAGAATACGGGGGTGCGCCGTTTTTACTGGTCTACCTCGCTTGCCTGTTCCTGGTGGCGGTGCCGGTGTTGATCGCCGAAATTATTATTGGCAGTCACGGCCGGGCCGACCCGGTCAGCGCCGTGCTGCGAGCGAGTAAGCGCTCACAAATTAGCTCGCTGTGGGTAGTACTGGGTTGGGTGGCCGGATTCACGGCAATTTTGGTGCTGGCCTACTACTGCGTGGTCGCCGGTTGGGGCCTGGCCTATATTCCCAAAATGCTCGGGGGTGCTTTTGCCGATGCCAGTGCCACCGAGGTCGGCCTGGAGTTTCGGGATTTTCTCGCTGACCCCACCCAGTTGGTGCAGTGGCAGACGACTTTCATTGTGGCGGTGTTTGCGGTGTCGGCACTGGGTATCTACCGGGGCCTGGGGTTGCTGTTCTGGTTTGCACTGCCACTGACGCTGGTGGTCCTGGGTGTACTGATTGATTTTGGCCTGCAGCACGGCGATATCGCCAGGGCCAGAGAATTTCTGTTTTCCGTCAACTATTATGATTTCACGGCCCAGGCGGTACTGGTCGCGATGGGGCAGGCCTTTTACACGCTGGGTATTGGTATGGGGGTGGGTATTGCTTTTGGTGCCTACGCCCCCGATAAACAGCCGATTGGGCGTACCGTGATAGCTGTGGCTGTGTTCGATACCCTGGTCGCGCTGGCGGCGGGCCTGGCGATTTACCCCATCCTGTTCTCTACCAATATTGAGCCGGCCATGGGACCGGGCCTGATGTTCGTTGGTTTGCCCTACGCATTTGGCAACATGCCCCAGGGCGAGTTATTTGGTTCCCTGTTCTTTGTATTGGTATCGGTAGTGGCGCTGGCCTCGTCGGTGGCGCTGGCAGAACCCGGGGTGAGTTACCTGGTGGAGCGCATGCGTCTGCGGCGCCCGGTGGCGGCGCTGTGTCTGGGTGCCACGGTGTGGATGTTGGCCCTGTTGTGCGCTTTATCCTTCAATATCTGGCAGGACGTGCACTGGATAGGCGAGTACACCTTTTTTGAATCGCTGGACGTGCTGACAGCGCAGGTATTGCTGCCCGCAGTAAGTTTCTTCACCGTATTACTGGTGGGTTATGGACTGCGGCGCGAGGTGCTGCGGGTGGAAATGTACCGCGAGAGCAAATACTTTTTTCTCCTGTGGCGCGTCTGTTTACGCTATATTGCGCCCCCGGCCATTCTGGTGATCAGCCTGGCGCAGGTGATTGATTTATGACGACTATTAGACGCACTGCTCTTTTGCCCTATACGGCCGCGCAACTGTTCGAGCTGGTTAATGATATTGAATCCTATCCCAGTTACATGGATGGCTGTGTCGGTGCGCAGATATTGCATCGGGATGCACAGGTAATTGAGGCGCGGCTGGACCTGGCTCGCGGTGGTATTCGACAGAGTTTTGCCACTCGCAATCGTTGCCTGGACAATTACGTTATTGAGCTGGAATTACTGGAGGGGCCGTTTGAAACCTTCAGTGGGCGCTGGCAGTTTCAACAATTGGGCGACATGGCCTGCAAAGTTAGCCTGGACCTGCAGTTTACGTTTAATAACAGCCTGTTGGGCGCTGCGGCTGGTAAGCTGTTTGGTAGCGTTACCGCCAATCTAGTGGATGCGTTGTCGCGGCGCGCCCGCGATGTTTTAGGATAGCGTCTGCGACCGACAAGAGGATCCCATGACTGAAGCCAACATGATTCCTGTGGAAGTAGCTTACGCGCTGCCTGACAGGCAGGAGATAGTTATGCTGGAAGTTGAGCCCGGCACTACCGCAAGCGAGGCTGTAGCGCGTTCAAATATTACTCGTCATTTTCCGCAGTTGATCCTGGAGGGTGCAAAGTTGGGTATTTTTGGTAAGGCGGTAAAAAGCGATCACACTCTACATGCAGGCGATCGGGTGGAAATCTACCGCCCGTTGACTGCCGACCCCAAAGAAATACGCAAGCAGCGGGCGGCCAAGGCCAAGCAGCGGCGGGAGAATGAAAAATAATTCTGCTCTACAGGTCTACCTCGGCGGCGGATTCGCTGGCTTCGCCGTCGTCGTAGGCTTGCACCGCTGCTTCGGTTTGCTCGACCTTCTCAGGCACGCTGGGTGGAATGGTGCTGGTGAAACGATCCATGCTGTCGCCGTCAAAATAGATTGTTAAACGATTTTCCTGCTTGATGACATTGCCATTGCGCACGCTGAAGACATAATCCCAGCGGCCCTGGTTGAAGGGATCTTCGACCAGGGGTGTACCCAGAATATAGCGGACCTGACGCCGGGACATGCCGGTTTTGAGTTGATCGACCATATCCCGTGTGACAATGTTGCCTTGTTCAACGTCTATTCGGTACACCCCTGGGAAACCCCAGGAGCCGCAACCGGCCAACAGAACGACGAGCAGGCTTGGCAGCAGCGCGCGCATTGAGTATTACTTTCACTTCATTGGAAGGGGTGGCATCATACCTTACCAATCTTGTCGAATACAGAGTAGCGGTAGAATGTCCGGAGAAAACAAGGAACTACGCAAGGCGGGACTGAAAGTTACCCTGCCACGCGTCAAGATTCTGCAGATTCTGGAAGGGGCCAACCCGGATGTTCAGCACATGAGTGCTGAAGATGTTTACCGTGCCTTGCTGGATGCCGGCGAAGAGGTGGGTCTGGCCACAGTTTACCGGGTGTTAACCCAGTTTGAATCGGCCGGGCTGGTGACGCGTCACAATTTTGAAACCGGGCATTCTGTTTTTGAACTCGCCAAGGGTGAGCATCACGACCACATGGTGTGCCTGGATTCTGGCGATGTGATTGAGTTTGTAGATCCGATTATCGAGAAGCGCCAGCATGAGTTGGCCGCCGAGCATGGCTATGAGCTAATCGATCACGCCCTGGTGTTGTACGTTCGTAAAAAAGAGGTCTGACCCCTTTATTGGACCGTCGCCAACATCTCCCGCGCTGCCGCGCGCGTCTTGTTGGTGATGTCGATACCGCCCAACATGCGGGCGACTTCTTCCACCCGTTCTTTCTTCTGCAATTGGCTTAGCTGCGTCAGGGCCTGTTCCTGGTCTGCCAACTTGGCGACCTGTAAATGCTGGTGACCCTGGGCGGCCACCTGGGGCAAATGAGTCACACACAAGACCTGGCTGGCTGCTGCCATGGAGCGCAGCAGTTTGCCGACCACCTCTGCCACGGCGCCGCCAATACCTACATCCACCTCGTCAAATATCATGCTGGGCACTGTGTTCACGTCCGCCGAGATCACCTGGATGGCCAGGCTGATGCGAGACAGCTCGCCGCCGGAAGCGATTTTTGCCAGTGGCCTTGGATCCTGGCCAGGATTGGTACTGATCAGAAACTCTACATCTTCCAGGCCATGCGGGTGCGGGTTGTCGCTGTCGCGGGGGTGCAGGGAGATACTCAAGGTGCATTGTTCCATGGCCAGCTCAGCCAGCTGGTTTTCAACCCTGCTCTGCAATTTTGCGGCCGCTTTCTTGCGCGCCTTGCTGAGGCCGCCGGCGGCTTTTGCGTAATCGGCCAGCAACTGGGCCAATTCGGCGGCCAGCTCTTCCAGGCGGGCATCGCTGCCGGTTAGTCCATCGAGTTCTTCACGCAGTTCCCGGTGCAACTGCAGCAATTGGGGTGCCTGTACCTTGTGTTTGCGAGCGACCTCATAAATGCTGTTCAGCCGGCTCTCCACTTCAGCCAGCTTGCCAGGATTGATTTCTACTGCATCAAGATGTTGGCGCAGCGAGTGGCGGGCCTCCTCCAGCTGGATGGCGGCACTGTCCAACAGTTCGCGGGCATCGTTGATGGTCTTGCCGGTCAGTGCGTCGTGCTGCAGCATGTGCAGGGCGGCGCGGGCACCATCCTCCTGTGCCTCGCACAAACTCAAGGCATCCTGGGTGGCCAGGACGATTTGTTCCGCATTGGCCAGTTGTTTCTGCTGCTCTTCCAGTTCCCTCAGCTCGTCGGTTTGCAGGTTGAGGCTGTCCAGTTCTTCGACCTGGTAGGCCAGCAACTGCGCCCGGGCGCCCTGCTCGTCGCGGGCGGCGTTGAGTTCATCCAGTTCGCGGCGGCGACGCAGCCACTCAGAAGCCTGTTGTTCCAGTTTGCGCGCCACTTTGCCCTGGCCAGCGTAATCATCGAGCATGCGACGCTGTATATCCCGGCGCAACAGCGACTGGTGGGCGTGTTGACTGTGAATATCAACCAATAGCTCACCCAGTTGGGAGCAATCTTGCAGGGTGCAACTGTTGCCGTTAATAAAGGCACGCGAGCGACCTTCGCGGGTAATGACGCGGCGCAGGATGCACTCGTCGTCAGCCGCTAACTCCCGATCCTTCAACCAGCGGCGGGCGCTGTCAATATTGGAGATATCGAAGGTGGCGGTAATTTCAGCGCGTTCGCAACCGTGCCGCACGGCGGCGGGATCGGCGCGGTCGCCCAGGCACAGGCCCAAGCCATCGAGCATGATGGATTTACCGGCACCGGTTTCACCGGTTATGACGGTCATGCCCTTGTGAAACTCCATATCCAGTTGATCGACGATGGTGTAATTGGTGATGTGGAGATGGGTCAACATACCTATCTTATACCGCGTTTATTCAAGGACTTGAACCGTAGTGAGCACAAGTGATGGTTTTTTCTACCCCGGGATTGTTAGAATCATTGTTATGTCGACTCAGGAAATTTCAGAACGCGCCCAGGTACTGTTGAAAGTCCTGATCCAGCGCCATATTCGCGATGGCCAGCCGGTGGGGTCCAAGACCCTGCTGGAAGAGGCCGGGTTGCCGGTGTCCGCAGCCACGGTGCGCAACGTAATGTCAGACCTGGAAGACCGTGGTTACCTGGTTTCACCACATACCTCGGCCGGCCGCATACCCACCTCGGCGGCTTATCGCTTATTTGTAGACAGCCTGTTGCAGGTCAGGCCTCTGGACGAGCAGGCCGTTGCCACTATGCGCACAGCGCTGAACCCCGATCTATCGGCCCGGGAGCTGGTGCAAACGGCCTCCAGGTTATTGTCCACGATCACCGCGCAGGCGGGGGTGATTACCGTGCCGAGACAGGAATCCAGACAGCTGCGCCAGGTAGAATTTTTGCCACTGTCGGGTGATCGAGTGCTGGTGATACTGGTGATGAATGAGCGCGAGGTGCAAAACCGGATTATTCATACCCAGCGGCCCTATACAGAGGAAGAGCTGCGCATGGCAACCACGCTGGTGAATCAGCGCTTCGCTGGCCAGGCCGTGGATAAGGTGAAAGCGCTGATTCTCGCTGAGATGGAAGCAGATCGACAGTCTATTGATAAGTACATGCAGGCCACCCTGGATCTTGCCAGCAAGGCCTTTGAAGGAGAAGAGGCGCCCGAGGAAGGCTACCTGGTAGCAGGTGAATCCCAGTTGTTGGAGAGTGCCGCTCCCGAGGAGCTGGAGCGCTTGCAGGAGTTGTTTGAAGACTTTCAGCGCAAGAAGGACCTGCTCCACCTGCTGGAACGCAGCAGCCGTGCCCAGGGCATCCAGATATTCATCGGCGAGGAGGCGGGTTTCGAGGTGTTGGGTGGTTATAGTGTAGTGACCTCGCCGTACACCGACGGCAGCCAGACCCTGGGGGTGCTGGGAGTCATCGGCCCCACCCGCATGGCCTACGAGAAGGTTATCCCGATTGTTGATGTTACCGCGCGTATGTTGTCTTCGGCGTTGGCTAAAACCTAGGGCGGAATGAATTCGACCCTGCGTACTTGAAAAATTTCTTACTGCCCCCATATCCCTGAACATAGACATGATTTGGCATGCGACGCTCTTCGCGGAGTTCCGCGTGCCACTTTTTTTGTTAAAAATCAATGAATTGGAGTTATATCGTGGTCAACGACGAAGAGCAAAAAGCTGACAACGAGAGCGAAGAAGAGACGACTGAAACGGCCGAGGAAGCCGTGCAGGAAGTTATAGAAGATATTTCCGAGGCGGTCGAGGACATCGCTGGAGCCGAGATCACGCTGGAACATTTGCAGGAAGAGTTGGCGCAGGCCAAGGACGCCGCGCTGCGGGCCCAGGCGGAGGCACAAAATGCCCGTCGCCGCTCGGAGCAGGATGTTGAGAAAGCGCGCAAGTACGCTCTGGAGCGTTTCGCCGGTGACCTGTTGCCCGTGGTAGACAACCTGCAGCGGGCTGTGGAAACGGCCATTGATAGTGATGCTGAGGGTGTAAATTTGACCCTCAAGAGCCTGTTGGATGTACTGGGCAAGTACAACATTGAGTCCGTAGATCCCACTGGCGAGCCCTTTGATCCCGCCCTGCACCAGGCCATGACCATGGTTCCCAACCCGGATATGGAACCGAACACGGTCATGGAGGTGATGCAGCGGGGTTACACCTTGAGCGGGCGCCTGATTCGGCCCGCCATGGTGATTGTGAGCAAGGCACCGGACTGAACTAATTATTCATTTTTGGCCCTTGAATTACGTTGATTGGGGCCAATATAGAACCTGTATTTAATAAACATGGTTGGCTGGGCTACAGAGGCTGATAGCGACCATAAGATTGGAGAAAGACAATGGGCAAGATTATTGGCATTGATTTGGGTACAACTAACTCATGCGTCGCTGTACTGGACGGTGAAAAGACCCGGGTAATTGAGAACTCGGAAGGCGATCGCACAACGCCGTCCATCATTGGTTATACCGATGACGGTGAAGTTCTGGTGGGACAGTCGGCCAAGCGCCAGGCGGTTACCAACCCAACCAATACTGTATTTGCGGTTAAGCGCCTGATCGGCCGCAAGTTCAAGGACGATGTAGTCCAGAAAGATATCAGCATGGTTCCCTACACTATTACAGCAGCCGACAATGGCGATGCCTGGGTGGAAGTGAAAGGCGAAAAAATGGCACCTCCGCAGGTGTCTGCGCAAATTCTCATGAAAATGAAAAAGACCGCCGAGGATTTCCTGGGCGAGCCGGTTACCGAAGCGGTTATTACGGTACCTGCCTACTTTAACGATTCCCAGCGTCAGGCAACCAAGGATGCGGGCAAGATTGCCGGTCTGGAAGTCAAGCGCATCATCAATGAGCCGACCGCTGCTGCACTGGCCTACGGCATGGACAAGGGCAGAGGCGATCACACTATTGCCGTGTATGACCTCGGTGGCGGTACCTTTGATATCTCGGTGATCGAGATCGCCGAAGTTGATGGTGAGCACCAGTTTGAAGTGCTCTCTACCAACGGTGATACATTCCTCGGTGGTGAAGATTTTGACCTGCGCCTGATCGAGTATCTTGCAGCAGAATTCAAGAAAGAGAGCGGTATTGACCTGCACAACGATCCACTGGCTCTGCAGCGCCTGAAAGAGGCGGCTGAGAAAGCCAAGATTGAGCTGTCTTCCAGCCAGCAAACAGAGGTTAACCTGCCTTATATTACCGCCGATGCAAGTGGCCCCAAGCACCTGGTTGTCAAGCTGACCCGCGCCAAGCTGGAGTCGCTGGTTGAAGACCTGGTTGCGCGCACACTGGAGCCAATGAAAATTGCTCTCAAGGATGCTGACCTTAAACCCAGCGAGATTGATGAGATTATTCTGGTTGGCGGTCAAACCCGTATGCCGATGGTGCAGGAAAAAGTTACCGCGTTTTTCGGCAAGGAAGCGCGTCGTGATGTGAACCCCGATGAGGCGGTTGCCATGGGTGCGGCCCTGCAGGGTGCGGTGTTGTCTGGTCATGTTACCGATGTGTTGCTGCTGGACGTAACACCGCTGAGCCTGGGTATTGAAACCATGGGCGGTGTGGCTACACCACTGATCGAGAAGAACACGACTATCCCCACCAAGAAGTCACAAATTTTCTCTACGGCTGAAGACAACCAGAGCGCTGTGACCATTCACGTGGTACAGGGTGAGCGCAAACAGGCGACAGGCAACAAGTCACTGGGCCGTTTCGACCTGACTGACATCCCGTCTTCACCGCGTGGTATGCCGCAGATTGAAGTGACCTTTGACCTCGATGCCAACGGTATACTGCACGTGTCTGCCGAGGACAAAGCGACCGGCAAAGAACAGTCTATTCGTATTACTGCATCCAGCGGTCTCAGTGATGACGAGATCGATGCGATGATGGCCGATGCCGAAGCCAACGCTGAAGCTGATGCCAGGTTTGAAGAGACCGTGTTGGCGCGCAATACCTGTGAAGGCTTGATGCATGCCACCAAAAAGACTTTGGAGGAAGCCGGCGACAAGGCAAGCGAAGACGAGAAGGCTGCCATTGATACGGCCATTGCCGAGGCAGAAGAAGCTATCAAGGGCGATGACAAAGACGCCATGGAAGCGGCCACCACCAAGCTGACCGAAGTATCCGGTGAGCTGGCGCAAAAGCTCTACGCTGAGCAGGCCGCACAGGCTGAGCAGGCACAGGCAGGCGCGGCAGCTGGAGCTGAAGCGGGTGTTGAGCCAGCTGATGATGTGGTTGATGCCGAGTTTGAAGAAGTTAAGGATGACGACAAAAAGACTGGCTAAGCATTAAAATGCATACTGGCTTCTGACATCGCGGGCTACGGCCCGCTTTGTCGTATAGAGGAATACAGAAAACAAAATGTCAAAGCGCGATTACTATGAAATTCTCGGCGTCTCCAAGGGGGATGACGCGAAGGAAATCAAGAAGGCCTACCGTCGGGTGGCAATGAAATATCACCCCGACCGTAATCCGGATGCTCCCGACGCCGAGGATAAATTCAAGGAGGCCAGCGAGGCCTACCAGATTCTGTCCGATAGGGAGAAGCGTGCCGCCTATGACCAGTTTGGCCACGCCGGGGTAGATCCGCAAATGGGCGGTGCCGGCGGCTTCCAGGGTAATTTCAGCGATATTTTTGGCGATGTGTTTGGCGATATCTTCGGTGGTGGTGGCGGTCGTGGTCGCGGTGGCGCGCAGCGCGGCGCAGACTTGCGCTATACCCTCAATATTGCTCTCGAGCATGCGGTTAAAGGTACCACCGTCAAGATTCGTGTGCCCACCCTGGTGGCCTGTGAACCCTGCGATGGCAGTGGCGCCAGGCCGGGTTCTGCTGCGGCCACCTGCGGCACCTGTGGCGGTGCCGGCCAGGTACGTATGCAGCAGGGTTTTTTCCAGGTACAGCAAACCTGTCCCAAGTGTCGTGGCAAAGGCAAGGTAATTTCTGATCCCTGTCCCAGTTGTCGCGGCAATGGTCGAGTCGAACAAACCAAGACCCTGTCGGTAAAAGTACCGCAGGGTGTCGACACCGGTGATCGTATTCGCCTTAGCGGTGAAGGCGAGGCGGGCCCCGATGGCGGCCCACCGGGCGATTTGTTTGTGCAGATGTCGGTTAAGGATCACGCTATATTCGAGCGCGACGGTAAGCACCTGTATTGTGAGGTGCCTATTAATTTTGCCGATGCGGCACTGGGTGGTGAACTGGAAGTGCCCACACTGGACGGGCGCGTGGTATTGAAGATTCCGGCAGAGACGCAGACCGGCAAATTATTTCGCCTGCGTGGCAAGGGTGTTAAACCCGTGCGCGGTGGTTCGGTCGGTGATTTGCTGTGCCGCGTGGTTGTCGAAACTCCGGTCAGTCTCAACAAACGCCAGAAAGAACTGTTGGTAGAACTGAAACAGACAATGGAAGATTCGGGTACCCGCCATTCGCCCAAGCAATCGAGCTGGTTTGAAGGCGTTAAGAATTTCTTCGACGATATGAAAATATGAGCACACGCATTGGCGTCACGGGGGCTGCTGGTCGCATGGGTCGGACGCTAACCGAGGCCATCACCAATGCTGATGGCCTGGTTGTGGCGGCGGCAATAGAGCGCCCTGAAAGCAATTTTATTGGCGCCGATGTTGGCGAGCTGGCGGGTCTTGGTGCCCTCAATGTAAAAGTAGTGGGCGAGCTTGCCACGGTCATTGACGACATCGATGTGCTGGTTGATTTCACGGTTCCGGCGGCGACGCTGGCGAATGTGGTGGCCTGCGTTGCCGCCGGCAAGAAGATAGTTATAGGCACCACCGGTTTTACCGCCGGGCAGCAGGCAGAGATTGTCGAGGCTGCTGGCAGCATTGCCATTTGCAAGGCCTCCAATTTCAGCACCGGTGTGAACCTGTGTTTCAAGTTGTTGGCAATGGCAGCCGCCGTGATCGGTGAAGATTCTGATATTGAAATCTACGAGGCTCACCACCGCCATAAAGTGGATGCGCCCTCCGGAACGGCGTTGAGCATGGGGCAGGTGATTGCCGACACCCTGGGCCGCGATTTATCGAAAGTTGCGGTGTATGGTCGCGAAGGCCAGACCGGTGCCCGTGACAAGGACACGATCGGCTTTGCCACGGTGCGCGCCGGAGATATTGTCGGCGATCATACGGTGATCTTTGCCGCCGACGGTGAGCGTGTAGAAATAACCCACAAGGCGTCGAGTCGTATGTCTTTTGCCCGCGGCGCTGTGCGTGCTGCTGGCTGGTTGTCTGCGCAGGATGCGGGTCTTTTCGATATGCAGGATGTTTTAGGATTGAGGACCGGGTCATGAGCGACTATATCGTCAACATCGATGAAACCAATGCCCAACAGGTGTTGATTGAAGAGTCCGCGCGCCGACCGGTGGTGGTGGATTTCTGGGCGGAGTGGTGTGAGCCCTGCAAGACCCTGATGCCGCTACTGGAAAAGCTGGCCAATGAGTACCAGGGTGATTTTTTACTCGCCAAGGTCAATGCCGATGAGCAGCAGGATATTGTCCAGCAGTTGGGTGTACGCAGCCTGCCTACGGTGATGGTATTCAAGGACGGCCAGCCAGTGGATGGCTTTACCGGCGCCCAGTCCGAGGCGCAGATTCGCGAGATGCTGGACAAGCACCTGCCCAAGCCCTGGGACGGGATGTTGGCGCAGGCGCTGGAGCTGATTGCCGCCGGTACACATGCCGAGGCGCTGCCGCTGTTGCGACAGGCTTATGAAGAGTCGGGTCATCGCCACGATATCACTCTCGCCTACGCTGGCGTGCTGATTGAAACCAAGCGACTGGATGAGGCAGAGCAGGTACTGGCCGGTGTGCGCATGGCAGACCAGGACACGGCCTGGGAACAGCTCAAGGCACAACTGCATATCAAGCGCGAAGCTGCAAGTTCGCCGGAAATAGATGATTTAAAGGCCAAGTTAGCCGAAGATGGCGATAATTTGGACTTGCGGCACTCCCTGGCTGTGCAGTACAGCAGCGAAGGTATGCATCGGGAAGCCCTGGAAAACCTGCACGCCATCCTGGTGGCTGATCGCGATCACGCCGATGGCGGTACCCGTCGCGCCCTGTTGGATACCATCGCTACCCTCGGCAAAGGCGACCCCCTCGCCGCGGAATACCAGCGCAAACTGTTTGGGCTTATGTACTAGGCGTAATTCCCCATCTGCCGCGCTATCCGGCGCGATCATTTTATTCCCACAGTGTGATTATTCACATTTTTTGCCGACCACTAATCGCATATCCTAGTGCGGATTAGACTGCGCCTGCTATTTGGGCACATATAAAAGTCTAAAGCGGTAGGGAAGGGAGTGTCATGGTGTCGGGTCTGTTTTCCGGCTTTGATCTTTCTGCCGACCATAACAACGAAAAGCACGGAGACACACATGAAACCCTTTACACCCACGAAACTGGCTTTGGCCATTTCTGCACAGCTTGCATTGACAGCCGGTATTGCACCGCTGGCAATCGCCGCAGAAGATTCAGCTTTAGAAGAAGTAGTAGTTACCGGTAGCCGTCGCGAAGCTCGCTCAGTTTATGAGTCAGCCGCACCTATTGACGTAATCTCTGGTGACGACTTCCGCAACCAGGGTGGTTCTGACATGGCGGACCTGATCCGTAATGTTGTTCCCTCCTATAACGTTAACAGTCAGCCTATCAGTGATGCGGCCTCGGTAATTCGCCCCGCTAACATGCGTGGCCTGGCCCCTGACCACACGCTGGTACTGATCAACGGCAAGCGCCGTCACCGCGCCTCGGTCATTACCTGGTTGGGTAATGGTGTATCGGATGGTGCCCAGGGTCCTGATATTTCCGTGATTCCTGCCATTGCACTGAAGCAAGTGGAAGTGCTGCGTGACGGTGCATCTGCACAATACGGTTCTGACGCTATTGCCGGTGTAATGAACTTTATCCTCAAGGATGATTCAGAAGGCGGTTCTATTGAGGCCAAGTACGGCGAGTACAGTGAAGAGAGCGAAAGCGCATACTCCATTGCCGGTAACATGGGTTTTGCCATGACCAGTCGCGGTTTCATGAACGTGAGCTTTGAGTACAGTGAGTCTGATGATACCGATCGCTCTGTACAGCGTAATGATGCGGCGGGCCTGATTGCCGGTGGTAACACTGAGGTTGCCAATCCCGCCCAGATCTGGGGTAGCCCGGAAGTAAAGGACAACATCAAGACGATGTTTAACTTTGGCTTGGAAATTAGCGACAGCGCCGAGATCTACGCGTTTGGTAACTACGCCTATAAAGAAGTTGATGGCGGGTTCTACTTCCGTAACCCTGATACTCGCGGTGCGGTTTTCTCCAACGACAGCGGTGTAACCCGCCTGGTTGGTGACGTTACCGAAGACGGTAGCGGCAACTGTCCGGTTGTACCCGTGGGTGATGATGCGGCTCTGAGTGCCATTATGGCTGACCCCAACTGTTTCGTATTTAACGAACAGTTCCCCGGTGGTTTCACGCCTCGTTTCGGTGCCGATACCAAGGATGCCGGCCTGGTCGCTGGTGTTCGCGGCAATATGGATAACGGCCTCAACTATGACGTGAGTGCCAGCTTCGGTTGGAACGACTCGGACTTCTTCATCTATAACACGGTGAACTCGTCGCTGGGTCCCAACACGCCAACGTCTTTCGATCCAGGTGATTACACCCAGACCGAATACAACTTCAACATTGATTTGAGTTATGCGCTGGAAGTTGATGCATTTGCCTCCGACCTGAACATCGCCGGTGGTTTTGAAGTGCGCTCTGAAGAGTTTGAAATCACTGGCGGCCAGGTAGAGTCCTGGGACTTTGGCCCATTGGCTAATCAGGGCTTCAGCGCTGGCTCCAACGGCTTTCCGGGTTTCAGCCCGCAGATCGCCGGTGACTGGGATCGCATCAACACGGCGGTATATCTGGACCTGGAAGCTGACGTAACGGATCGTTGGTTGGTGGGTGTCGCGGTACGCTACGAAGATTACGATGACTTCGGCAGCACCACCAATGGTAAGTTCTCTACCCACTTCTCAGTCACTGACTGGTTGGGTATTCGTGGTACCTACAGCACCGGTTTCCGCGCACCGACCCCAGGTCAACAAAATGCAGCAAACACCTCCACGGAGTTTGATGAGGAGATCGGTGATCTGGTTAACCGCGGTGTGATTCCCCCGAACTCACTCGTTGCCCAGCAACGGGGTGGTGGTGAGTTGGAGGAAGAAACTTCTGATAACCTGACTGCTGGCCTGGTATTCCAGTGGGAAGACCTGGCCATTACGATTGACTACTACAAGATCGAAATGGAAGACCGGATTGCCCTGTCACAGGATTTCGCACTGACTGAGGAAGAGCGCCAGGCGTTGATCGACGCTGGCTTCTTTGCGGCGGCCAACATCCGTGACTTCCGATTCTTCGTGAATGATTTCGATACCACCTCAGAAGGTGTTGACGTGGTTGTGTCTTACGCCTGGGAAATGTTTGGTGGCAACACTGACTTTAGCCTGGCCTGGAACCACAACGAGACGACGGTAGACAGCTTTGATCCAGAGGTTATTGATGCTAACCGCATCAACGAATTGGAGAACGGCCTGCCTGAGAATCGTGTTAACTTTGGCGCGACTCACATCAATGGCGACTGGCGTTTCACGATTCGCAACAACTGGACTGACGAGTGGTTCGACTCTGAAGATGGCGTAACCTATGACTCTTACATGACTAACGATATTGAAGTTGCTTACAGCTTCGCTAACGGTATTACTGTAATGGGTGGTGGCGCTAACGTCCTGGACGAGACGCCTGACAAGAACAAGGGCGCTGCAGACGGTGTAGGTAACCAGTACAGCCAGTTCGCACCTTTGGGCTTTAACGGTGCATTCTGGTACGGCCGAGTTTCTTACGATTTCTAATCGTGAGTTAACAAGCTAGTAATGAAAACGGGAGCTTCGGCTCCCGTTTTTTTTGGTTTGAAATTTGGGGTCAGAACGGGCTCTGACCCGATTCTGACCCCGTTCTGACCCTACTCTGACCCCGCGCTCCGCACACCATTCACATAGGTGGCAATTACTTTATTCTTCCAGATATCTTGCTGGGGAATGGTGAAGTAATTATCCCGCACCAGGATAAAGTCTGCCGCGTAGCCGGGCAGCAACTTGCCAATGACGTTCTCCTGGTGGGCGGCCCAGGCGGCATTTTCGGTAAACAGGCTCAGGGCTTGCTCCCGGGTGAGTTTTTCTTCCGGCATCCAGCCACCAGGGGGTTGGTTGTCCTGACTCTGGCGCGTAACCGCGGCGTGCAAACCGAAGAATGGGTTGGCGTACTCCACCGGAAAATCCGAACCGCCGGCAACGTTCGCACCGCTGTCTATCAGTTTCTTCCAGGCATAGGCTCCGGCCAGGCGCTCTTTGCCGAGCCGGTCGCCGGCCATATTTTTGTCACTGGTAGCATGGGTGGGTTGGATGGAGGCGATCACGCCAATTTCTGCGAAGCGGGGAATGTCCTGCGGGCGAATGATCTGTGCGTGTTCATTGCGATGGCGCAGATCGCGTGTGTCGTAACGCTTGATCATGGTCTCGTAGTAATCCAGCACACGGGCATTGGCCAGGTCGCCAATGGCGTGGGTGTTAACCTGGAAGCCCGCCGCCATGGCGCTGCTGATATAGCGATCCAGCTGTTCGTCGGTGGTCAGCAGCAGGCCACGTTGGCCGGGCTGATCACTGTAGTCGGCAAACAGCGCTGCACCACGGGATCCCAGTGCACCGTCAGCAGATATCTTTATGCTGCGAATAACCAGCATATCTTCGGGATCGATCAGCGGTCCTTCACGCAGGTATTTGGCGTTGGCGGGATCGGTGATATCCAACATGGCATAGACGCGAATAGGCATATTGTTGACGCGGCGCAGGGCCTGGAAAGCCCGTACTTCCTGCGCTGTAATGCCAGCATCGTGCACCGATGTCAGTCCCTCGCTGGCCAGGTCGCGCATGGCTACGAGGGCGTATTCCTGCATGTCTTTATCCAAAACCGGCGGCATTGCCTGGCCCACCAGCGCCATGGCATTGTCGATGAGGATGCCCGTGGCGTGACCGTCGCTGTCGCGCAGGATCTCACCGCCATCGGGGTCTGCAGTGTCGTCATCAATACCAGCCAGTTTCAGTGCGGCACTGTTTACCCACAGGGCGTGACCATCGATACGGCCCAGGGCAATAATCTTGTCGTTTGATACGGCATCCAGGCTGGTACGGTTGGGAAACTCCTTGACCGGCCACAATACCTGGTTCCAGCCTCTGCCGGTGATCCACTCTTTGTCAGCATGTGTCTTGATAAATACGGCTACCCTGGCGGCGGCATCGGCTTCACTGGGACTGCCAACCAGGTCGACGGCACTGAGTGCCCGGCCGTGCGAAGTAATATGTCCGTGGGCGTCAATAAGGCCGGGTAGCAAGGTGGCACCTTTGCCATCAATGCGCGTTTTAGCATGGCTGGCCGCTACACTGCTGGCATCGGTGTGCAAGTGGGTCACTTTGCCCTGGTCGTATTCCAGTGCAATGAACTCAAGGCGCTCGCCATCGTTCATGGTGTAACCCTGTACGTTAAAGACCAATGTAGAGGCGGTAGCTGTTAGCGAAAGAGTCATCGACAAGCCTAGCAGAGCACGAATCATGAATTTTCTCCCAGTTGTTGGATCAAGGCCGTTTCTTGTTCAACAGCGCAGGTCCAGCTGCATAATCCTGTCAGTTTGCTGGTCATTGCCGAGCATGAAAAAGTGTTTGCCGACGTCGATAAAGCCCTGCCGGTGATAGAACTCGATAGCGCGTTCGTTGCGTTCCCATACCCCCAGCCAAAGGGTTTGAAAACCCTCGCCCATGGCCAGTTTGGTACAGGTATGCAACAGGGTTTTGCCAACCCCGGCGCCGATCAACTCGGGATCGGCATAAATGCGCTCCAATTCCACAGGTTTTGGGCCAGTCACGTTTTCTCGGGCATCACCGCGAAACAGTTTGGCGTAGCCGGCGGGAATGCCCTGCTGCTCTGCCCAGATAAAAGTGGCGGCTTTGTCGGCAAGCTCTGCACGGATATTGTCCACCGAGAAGGCTTGCTCGATATAACGGGCCATGTCTTCGGGGGTATTGTCATCGGCGAATGTCGCTATAAAGGTGTCGCGTGCCAGGGCGGCGATACGCTCGGTATCGTTGGTATTGGCAATGCGAATATCCAGGCTCATGAGGCGGCGAAGTCCGTTAGCGCACTACCGCTGAGGCGGTAGCCGATCCATTCGTGCAGGGGTTCGGCACCCAGCGATTGGTAAAAATCGATGGCGGGTTTGTTCCAGTCCAGCACATTCCATTCAAAGCGTCCGCAATCCTTGTCCACCGCTATTTTGGCAAGATGCTGCAACAGCGCTTTACCGGCGCCGATGCCGCGCTGTTCGGGGGTGACATACAGGTCTTCGAGAAACAGGCCATACTTGCCCAGCCAGGTAGAGTAGTTGAAAAAATACAGTGCAACGCCGATGGCTTTACCCTCCAGCTCACAAATTAATGCATCGACACGGGAATCGTCCGCAAACACAGTGGCGCGAATGCTGTCTTCGGTGGCCAATACCTCGTGTTCGGCTTTCTCATAGATGGCCAGCTCCCGTATGAAATGCAGGATGAGGGCGGCGTCTTCGCTAGTGGCGGGGCGGATATGGACCAAACTGGACTCCTTTTGTCAGTGCACTACCTGGAATAGGCATCAGGCTATCTTAAAGCATAGCCCAAATGAGACAGAATACTTGAATGTGAAGAAAACCTACTGTAAGTTCAAACGCCCACCAAGGAGGTAACCATGGACACGAACTTTTCTGCTGAAGATATCGCGTTTCGCGACGAGGTGCGCCAGTTCTTTGCTGACAATTGGAACGAGGAAGCGCAGGCGGGATTCGACAATCCCGATACCTATAAACAGGCCCTGATTGACTGGCAAGGCAAGCTGCACGCCAAGGGCTGGATATCTCCGAGCTGGCCCGAAGAGTACGGCGGCACGGGCTGGACGGCCACCCAGAGCTTTATTTTTGAAAACGAGCGCACCAGCGCCGGTGCGGCCAATGTGCTGCCTTTCGGCCTGAAGATGGTAGCGCCAGTTATTTATACTTTCGGCACCGATGAGCAGAAGGCCAAATTCCTGCCGCGTATTCGCGAGAGCAAGGATTGGTGGTGCCAGGGCTACTCCGAGACGGGTGCCGGTTCTGACCTGGCGGCCCTGAAGACCAGGGCGGAACTCGATGGCGACCATTATGTAATTAATGGCGCCAAGATGTGGACCAGCTATGCCCAGTTCGCTGATTGGATTTTTTGCCTGGTGCGCACCAGCAGCGAAGGCAGGCGGCAGCAGGGCATTACTTTCCTGCTGATCGATATGAAGAGCGAGGGCATCGAGGTCAACCCGATTGTCACCATTGATAATCACCACAGCCTCAATGAAGTGGTATTCACCGATGTGCGGGTACCGGTTGAGAACCGCATCGGCGAAGAGAACAAGGGTTGGACCTATGCCAAGGCCCTGCTGGCGCACGAGCGTACTGGCATAGCCAATGTTGCAGATTCCAGGCACAACCTGGACCTGCTGATTGACTATGCCAGGCAGGAAGTACCCGGTGGTCGGCCCATGATTGAGGACCCGGCCTTCCAGCGACGCCTTTCGGATATCGAAATAGAGCTGATGGCGCTGGAGTTCACAGAATTGAGGGTATTGGCGACCGTGGAAACAGGTGGCGCTCCCGGTCCCGAGTCTTCCCTGTTGAAGATCAAGGGTACCGAGGTGCAGCAGACGCTACACGAGGCGCGCATGGACCTGGCCGGCTACTACATGGGTGTGGCTACCTCTGAAGGTGGCGCGGATGTCAGTGGCCACAACTTCGGCGATATGGCGCGTCGGCGTTATATGTATGGTCGTGCCACCACCATTTTTGGTGGTTCCAACGAGATCCAGAAGAACATTATCTCCAAGGCCGTCTTGGGCCTGTAACTGAGGGAGTATTGAAGTGAATTTTGATTTTTCAGAAGAACAGGTAATGCTGCGTGACAGCGTTGCGCGTTTTGTGCAGGACGAATACGACTTTGAAACTCGTCGGGCCGTGGTGGCAAACGAGAGCGGTTTTTCAGCCAAGAACTGGCAAACCTTTGCCGAGTTGGGTTGGTTGTCCATTCCCTTTGATGAAGCCCACGGTGGTTTTGGCGGCAGCGCCATCGACTCCATGGTGGTGATGGAAGAGCTGGGTCGCGGCCTGGTGGCAGAGCCCTTTATTGCCACGGTGTTATTGTTTGGTGGCCTGATCCAGCAAGCGGGTAATGCCACCCAGCAGGAAGCCTGGTTGCCGCGCATTATTAGTGGTGAAGTGCAGGGCGCTTTTGCCTTCCTGGAACGCCAATCCCGCTTTGAGCTGGCCGATGTGACCACTACTGCCACTGCCGACGGCGATGGCTATGTGCTCAATGGTGAGAAAACCGTGGTGTTCAATGGTGCCGTGGCCGACGCCATGGTGGTGTCTGCACGCACCAGCGGTGAGCAGTGTGATGAGAACGGCATCAGCCTGTTTATTGTTGACGCCGCCGCCGTGGAGAAAACCCCGTATCGCCTGATGGATGGGCAACGGGTTGCCAATGTTCGTTTCGATAATGTAAAGCTCGATGCAGATGCATTGTTGGGTGAGGCCGGCGCGGGTTTTGCTGCCATGCAGACGGTAAGTAACGAGGCGATTTTGTCACTGTGTGCGGAAGCACTGGGCATCATGGGAAAACTCAATGCCACCACGCTTGAGTACACCAAGACCCGCCAGCAGTTCGGCGTGGCCATTGGTTCCTTCCAGGCCCTGCAGCACCGCATGGTAGAAACCTTTATGGCCTATGAGCAGACCAAGTCCATGCTCTACCGCGCTGTGTGCAGTGTTGATGCTGATGCAGAAGGCGGCGAGAAAGAAGCGCAACGCGACCTGCACGCACTCAAGGTGATGGTGGGCAAGGCCGGCAAACTGGTCGGTGACGAGGCTATTCAAATGCACGGTGGTATGGGTCTTACCGATGAGATGGATGTGGGCCACTACGTCAAACGGCTGATGATGATTCGTACCACCTTTGGCGATGCTGATTACCACCAGGCGAAGTTTAATGAGCTTAGCTATGGCTGACAGGCCCTCGAAGCTGCTTAGATAATGGTAAGGCGCGACAGGGGTAGGGGGTTTGACTCCGGGCCGCTGGCCGTTCACAAGAACCGGGGGCTGCGCAACTCGACCATTTTTGCTGCGCAAAAACTGGGACTCGTACAGTGCTCGCCCTCTTTCCGGTTCTTGTGAACAACCAGAACGCGGCCCTATTGGAGTCAAACCCCCTACCCCTGTCGCTCCTGTCGGACTGAACAGCTGTCAGGGCGCAAGAGCGGCAGCTCCAGGTGGCCTATTGCCCACGCGCCGATTCTGGCAGGATACTGGCGCCGGGAAATACTTGAATAACAGCTAAACATACTGTAAGTTCAAATCCCTTTTTGGCGCGTACTGTGCCTTCTTATTTGGAGCATCTGCTATGAAGTTAGGCTTTTTGATGGGTTACTCGGGTAAGCATATCAACATCCCCATGGATTTGATTAAACGCGCCGAAAGCCTGGGTTACGACTCGGTTTGGACGGCGGAGGCTTACGGTTCAGATGCCGTCACTACGGCCACCTGGGTATTGGCCCAAACGGAGAAAATTCGTGTCGGTACGGCGATCATGCAAATGCCTGCCCGCACACCGGCCATGGCGGCGATGACCGCCATGTCGCTGGCGCAAATGTCGGGTGACCGTTTTATTGTGGGCCTGGGCGCGTCTGGTCCACAGGTCATCGAGGGTTGGCACGGCGTGCCCTATGGCAAGCCCATTACCCGCACCCGCGAGTATATTGAAATCATGCGGATGATTATGGCGCGTGAAGGCAAGGTTGAATACGACGGCAAGGTGTACCAGCTGCCCAACAAAGGTGAGGGTACTACCGGGCTGGGCAAGCCCCTCAAGTCTATCCTGGCTGCCAACAAGGATATTCCCATTTATACCGCATCGATTACCCCAGCGGGTTTGCGCTGTGCTGCCGAAATGGCCGATGGCGTGTTCCCGGTGTGGATGGACCCAGATAAGTACGACGTGTTTGCCGATGACTTCAATGCTGGTTTCGAGAAGGCGGGCAATGGCAAGGGCCTCAAGAATTTCGATGTGGCACCGTTTGTATCGGTGGCCATGAACGATGATCTTGAAGCGGCCTATGATTCACTGCGTCCCTGGTTGGCACTGTATATCGGTGGCATGGGGGCCAAGGGCAAGAACTTCTACAACGATTATGCGACGCGCCTGGGCTACGGCGAAGCCGCTGAAAAAATCCAGGATCTGTACCTGAGTGGGCAAAAGCTGGAGGCAGAAGCGCTGGTACCTGATGAATTGCTGGACGAAGTTGCCCTGGTCGGTCCCAAAGACCGCATTCGCGAGCGCCTGCAGCGCTGGAAAGAGGCGGGCAGCCGCGGTGAAGTTGGCAGCATGCTGGTGACCGCCCACGATCCGGCAGTATTGGAATTACTGGCCGAAGAGATGCTCTGATGCAGATTAAAGACAAGGTAGTTATTGTTACCGGTGGCGCCAACGGTATTGGCAAGGCTCTGTGTGAGCGCTTTGCCGTCGACGGCGCACGGGTTGTCGCTGTGGTCGACCTGGAAGAAGACAATGCACGCAGTGTCGCCGATGCCATAGGCGGGGTCGCCTTTGGTGTAAACGTGCGCGATGAAAGCCAGATCCAGGCGCTGGTCGCCAAAATGGAAGCCGACTACGGACGGGTAGACCTGTTTTGCAGCAACGCCGGTATTGGTGCGGGTGACGGCGAGCCCTGGTGGGCAACCTCTGCCCCCAACGAAACCTGGCAGGCCATGTGGGACATTCATGTAATGGCGCATATCTATGCAGCGCGGGGCTGCTTGCCGGGCATGATTGAGCGCGGCGAAGGCTATTTCCTCAATACGGCATCGGCAGCGGGTTTGTTGAGCCAGGTGGGAGATGCCGCCTATTCAACCACCAAGCACGCCGCGATCGGTTTTGCCGAATCGCTGGCTATCACCCACGGCGATGATGGCATCAAGGTGTCCTGCCTGTGTCCACAAGCGGTGGCAACGCGCATGATCGGTGATTCCAACGGTGGCACGGCCGGTGTTGACGGCATTATCAGTACAGAAGATCTGGCCGGGGTGGTTATGGATGGCCTGGACCAGGAGATATTCCTGATCCTGCCGCACCCTTCCGTGCAGCGCTATCGCGAGAACAAAACCAACAATTATGACCGCTGGATCGGGGGCATGCGCAAGCTCAGGCGCGGTTTTGCCAACCCCGAATTTCCCAAAGTTTAAGGGAGTAAACCGTGGCGGCTATAGATCTGTTCCGGCTCGACAACAAGAACGCCCTGATCAGTGGCGGTAGCCGGGGTATTGGCGAGTCCATCGCCCACGCCCTGGCTGAGCAGGGGGCCCACGTCATTGTATCCAGTCGCAAACTGGATGCCTGTGAAGTGGTCGCCCAGGCGATCAGGGATAACGGCGGCCAGGCCACGGCCATGCAGTGCCATGCCGGTGACCTGCAGGCTATTGATGCACTGTTCGCCGACATCGAAGCAAAATTTGGCGGACTCGATATCCTCATCAATAACGGTGGCACTAACCCTTATTTTGGACCGGTAGCCGAAACGCCGGCGGCGGCTTTTGACAAAACCGTTGAGGTGAATTTTCGTGGCCCGTTTTTTATGAGCGAAAAAGCTGTGGCGCTGATGAAACCGCGTGGTGGCGGTGCAATTGTCAACGTGGCATCCATCGATGGTATCAGTGCCGGTAACTTTCAGGGCGTATACAGTGCCACCAAGGCGGCCATGATCAGCATGACCCAGTCTTTCGCGCTGGAAAATGGCCAGTATGGTATTCGGGTCAATGCCTTGTGTCCCGGCTTGACCGAAACCAAATTTACCGCCGTATTCCAGGAAAATGCTGGCTACAACGAGCAGGTAGGTCATTTCCCGCTCGGCAAGGCGGCACAGCCGGTCGACATGGTGGGCGCTACCTTGTTGATGGTGTCCGACGCGGGTGCCTGTATGACCGGGCAAACCCTGGTAATCGATAGCGGGAGCCTGATCGCCCACGGCCTCTAGGTAGAGGTATAATCCCCAGGTGGAAACCTCACAGCGCTTCGCCCAGACCATCCTCAATGGATTTGAGTCCTATTTCGCTGACTTCCAGAACATTACCCTGGCGGCGCGGCCGCGCTTTGAAAATGCCGATTGGCAGGGGATGCATACGGCGTCCACCCAACGTATAGATCTCTATAAAGCCAAGGTCGGCCAGGTCATGGAATTCGTTGAATTGATTGCCGGTGAACACCTGAAAGATCCGGATTTCTGGGCCCAGGCGCGAGCTCACTATGCGCAGTTGGTGGAGGGCCACAATAACTTCGAAATTGCCGAGACATTCTTCAACTCTATCTATTGTTCAACCTTTGACCATCGCAAAATTCGCGATGAGCACGCCTTTGTTTTTTCATCGCAGGACGACATGCCGCCGGTGGGAGAGTCGCAAATATTTCGTCGCTATCGCGCTGGAGATGGCCTGAAGTCGATGCTGGACAAATTGCTGGCTGACTATGCATTTGGCATCCCCTGGCAGGACAAAGCGCGCGACATAGAGAACATTGCCGCTGCCCTGCGCGGTTACCTGTTGCCAAAGCTGGGCGTCGACGAAAATCGCCTGGAGGCGCTGGTGCTGGACTCGGTGTTCTTTCGCAACAAGGGTGCCTATATCGTCGGCAAATTACTATGTGGGCGCGAGAGCATGCCCTTTGTGCTGCCGGTGCTGCACACCGGGCACGGCGCGGTGTATGTGGACACCATTTTGTTTGGGTCAGATAAGGTCAGCGTGATTTTCAGCTTCACCCGGTCCTATTTTATGGTGGACGCAGAGATTCCCTCTCAGTACGTGCTGTTTTTACAAGGCCTGATGCCAGCCAAACCGATCTCCGAAATCTATAGCTGCATGGGCTATAACAAGCACGGCAAGACGTATTTCCATCGCTGTGCCTATCGCCATATGCGCAGCACCAGTGACAAGTTTAACCTGGCGCCGGGTATCAAGGGCATGGTGATGACAGTTTTCACCTTGCCCAGTTATGACTTTGTGTTCAAAATTATCAAGGACAGGTTTACGCCGCCCAAAGATATGACCCGGGCCGAGGTGATGGCCAAATACCGAATAGTGAAGCGTGCCGATCGGGCCGGCCGAATGGCTGACACCCAGGAATTTCAAAACCTGGCCTTTGCACGCGAACGGTTTTCCGATGAATTAATGGAGGAGCTGCGTGCCGTTGCCCCCTCGGTAATCGAAGAGCATGGCAAGACGCTGGTAATTCGGCATGTGTATGTTGAGAGGCGCATGACACCACTTAACCTGTACCTGAAAGACGCCAGCGACGAGCAATTGTGGGCGGTGATGGATGAATATGGCAACGCCATCAAGGAACTGGCGGCGGCCAATATATTCCCCGGCGATATGCTGTTGAAAAACTTTGGGGTAACCCGGCACGGACGGGTGGTGTTTTACGATTACGACGAAATTTGTCCGCTGCTGGATTGCAATTTTCGTGTCATCCCAGAGCCTCGTAACGATGAGGAGGAACTGGCCAGCAAACCGTGGTACCCGGTGGGACCGAATGATATTTTCCCCGAGGAATTTCGCTTGTTCTTCAGTGGCAACCAGCGCGCGCGCAAGGTCTTTGACGAATTGCACAGTGAGATTTACCAGGCATCGTTCTGGCAGCAACTGCAAGAGCAGATTAAAAGCGGCTATGTGGAGGATTGTTATCCCTACCGCCGCAAGCTGCGTTTTAATCAAGAGGCTAGAGAGCAGCGGCGCAGTGCTGCGGCACGTTGTTAAGGATCGACAGTAAATGGTTGATATTTTTTTGGTTCGACACGGTGAAGCCGCCGCCAGTTGGGGTGAGGCAATGGATCCGGGTCTCAGCCCCCTGGGGCGTCAGCAGGCACTGCGGGTACGAGATGAGCTGGAGAGTTATAGCAGCCTGCAATTAGTCAGTAGCCCGCTGTTGCGTGCGCAGGAAACGGCGCAGCCTTTGGCCACGGTGCTGCGCACCAGCCTGGTCATCGATGAAGGCTTTAGAGAGATTCCCACACCGGCAGGCGTCGATGACCGCCGGGCGTGGTTGTCTGGGCTTATGAAACAGCAATGGTCTGAACAGAGCGCCATAGTTACCGACTGGCGCGCGCGCGCCTGGGATAGATTGTTTGAGTGTGAGCAGCACACGGCTATTTTTACCCACTTCATGATCATCAATGCCATCTGCGGGCAGTTGACCGAGAGCGCGGAAACGATTTGCTGCGTGCCGGACAATGGATCTGTGACCAGGCTACGCCTGGAGTCAGGGGCATTGACGTTGGTAGAGGTTGGCCGGCAGATGCAGACCAAGGTTAATTAACGCGCTGCCAGGCCGCCGAAGAACATATCGTAATAATCGATCGATGCCTGCTCGATATCATCGACGCGGCGCCACAGGCCTAAATCCATACTCGCATTCATGGCGCCGGTAATCAGCTCCTGGGCCACCTCAACGTGGACGTCACGCACACTGCCGTCGCTGATGCCATCGCGCAGATATTGTCCAAAACGATCGTTGGATTGGTCGGTGAGCTTGAGTATTTCCTTGCGCTTGGGAAGCGCCAGGGCGGTGATAGTGTTATAGCGGATCATCGGCCCCACATCAGAATTTTGTACGTGAAAGCTGCGCCGAAGCATGTAGTCGAGCTTGTTGATGCCCAGTGGCAGGTCGGCGGTGGCCTCGTGAATACTAAAGAGGATGTCCAGCGAGCGTGTGTAGCAGTTGTAGAGCAGGTCTTCCTTGTTGCGGATATGGTAGTAAAAGGCGCCTTTGGTCACGTGCAGGGTTTCGGCGATTTCATCCAGCGAAGTGCCAGCAAAACCCTTCTTGTTGAAAAACCAGGTGCCGGTTCTGTAGAACGCTTCCTGCTTGAGGCGGTTTTGCTCGCTGCGGTCGAAGCCACTCACCTGTGTGTCACTATCGGTGCTGAAGTCGTGGCTGCCAAATTTGAAGTTGGCTCCATCCCCGGCGATCCCATAGGTGATTAAATCACAGGCACCGTTGGTGACCGTATCGAACTGGTCCATGGGTACGGTGCGCAGGTAGTTAAAGGACCACTGCATGGAGCCGATCAGGCCCAGGGTAGCGGCGCTGCTTTCGATCGGGCGGATACTGCCATCCTTTATCCCATCGCGAATAAACTGACGCATTCGCAAAAACATCACGGTATAGCGCTGTTCCACGTGCTCCCGGTGCTGATCCTTGAGAGAGGCTATTTCCAGCAAGGCGGCGGTGTGATTGCTGCGACCTTCCTGTGCCTCGCGCCAGTGATTGAAATGGCGGCGCATAATTGCCTGCATTCTCTCCAGGCCGCTGTCCAGTTCACGCTCGATGTCGTCCAGACCCGCCATAATGGTATCCAGCGAAGCCAGGTAGCATTGATAGATCAGCTCTTCCTTGGTTTTTACGTAATAGTAGAGGCTGGTTTTGGTGAGCCCCAGGCTCTGGGCAATGTCTAACAGGGTAGTCGAGCGCGAGCCACGACCATTAAACAGCTTGGATGCCTGCGACAGTATGGCGGTACGCTTGGCGTCGTGCTGGGCGGTGCGATTGAAGGGAGATGTGCCTGCTTTGCCTTGTTTTGCGTTATTTTTGGCCATTGGCGGTGCTCGTAATACCCTGTGTTCTACCGTTTTACCCTGGAGTATGTTTTTTCAACAAAGGCATGATACCTCGCCCACCTATAGAAATCACCTGCCTTTCACCGGGCCAGTTTTTTACACTCCCGCCGTCGAAAACAATCGCTGGTGTGGTCATTGACCATGCCGGTTGCCTGCATATTGGCGTAGATGATGGTTGACCCGACAAAATTGAAGCCGCGTTTTTTCAGGTCTTTGCTGATCTGGTCGGACAGGGGGGTGGAGGCGGGCAAATCGTTGAGCTTGCGGAAGGTATTCTGTATGGGTTTGCCATCGACGAAGTGCCACATGTAGTCAGCAAAGCTGCCCCATTCTTCCTGCACCGCCAGGAAGGCACGGGCGTTCTGCCGGGCGCTGTACACCTTGAGTCGATTGCGAATGATGCGGGGGTCCAGCAGTATTTTGTCCAGCTTTTTGTCCGTGTAGCGAGCAATTTTTCGGGGGTCGCAACCGTCGAACAACGCCTGGTAACCCTCCCGTTTGCGCAACACCGTTATCCAGGCCAGCCCAGCCTGGGCGCCCTCCAGCATAAGAAATTCAAACAGCGTGTCGTCGTCATACGCCGGCACGCCCCATTCCTCGTCGTGGTATTTCACGTAGAGTTCATCGGTGCCACACCAGTCGCAGCGTGTAACCATGGCGTTCTCCTTTTGTAGCCGTTGAGTATAGAATGTGCGTCCATGACTGACACGGTTCTCTTTGAAAAACATGGCCACGTTGCCCGCATCGTGCTCAATAACCCGGCTCGGCACAATTCCCTCGGAGAAATGGAGCTGGCGGCCCTGCAGCGCCATGCGGATACGGTGCAGCGCGATAATGATATTCGGGTGTTGGTAGTGACCGGGGCTGGCGACAAGACCTTTTGCGCCGGCGCGGCACTGCACGAGCTCGGTAGTGGCAAAATCAGCAGTGATTTCTTCCAGGCCACCACCGACCGGCTGGCAGCACTACCCATTCCGACCATTTGCGCACTCAATGGCAATGTTTTTGGGGGCGGGGTTGAGTTGGCCCTGAGCTGTGATTTTCGTATTGGCATCGAAGCTACCCGGCTGCGAGTGCCCGCCGCGCAGATTGGCCTGTGCTACCCGGTAGGAGGTATTAACCGGTTTGTGGAGCGGTTGGGCGTTAATCTGGCCAAACGTATCCTGGTTGCCTCAGAAGAGTTTGATGCCCAGGCCATGTTACACATTGGCTTTCTGGATCACCTGGTAGCGCGCGATGAGCTTGAGCAACGCACCGAGGCCCTGGCGCAATCCATGGCGGCCCTTGCGCCACTGGCAGTGCGGGCCATGAAGCAAATTCTGCAACAGGCAGCCGCTGGCGCCATTGATGAAGAGCGCGCGCAGGCACTGTCTGATATCTGTGCCCGTTCGAATGATTTGCAGGAAGGCTTTGCAGCCCAGCGGGAGAAGCGCTCGCCTAATTTCAAGGGAAACTAAACCCTGTCCCCGAAGGTCACTGGTCGAATGAATTCGACCCTACGACCCGCTCGACAAATTTCCACATTAGGTCATTGGAATCCGGTGTTTCCACGGCACTGCGCAATATGTCGTGCAGATGGTCATCGCCATCGGTATAGGCGTCCTTGTAAATGGTGAGCCTTGCCACCAGTGTGGCCCGGTCTACCTCGGGATGAAACTGGCAGGCCCAGAACCGCTTGCCCTCAACTCTGAATGCATGACAGCAGGGGTTGGTGTAGGCCAGGTCTATAGCGCCGGGTGGGCATTGCACCGAGCGTTCCCGGTGTACGGCGATGGCGTGAAAACCGTCGGGCACATCGTGAAACAATAAATCCTCAGCGGCGGCAGCGCGCAGTGAAATTGGCAGGCTGCCCATTTCGAAATCTGCCTGGTCGCGGATAATCTCGCCTCCCAGGGCCAGCACCGCAAGCTGAAAACCGAAACAGGAAGCGAAGACGGGAAAGTCGATGTCCATACAGTGACGCAATAGCTCAATACAGTAGGGCACGGCGGGATACTTCTGCGGTTCCAGCACACTGGCTTCGCTGGCGCCGCCGACCATTAGCGCATCGTAGCCAGCCAGGACTTCGGCACCAAAACTGGGGGTATCAAACACGTTCAGAACGTCGAGTTCCTCCGGCTGAATCCGGCAGTAGCGCACAAAACTGTCGTATTCCTCGCGCCGTACGCGTGGGTCGTGCCTGATTTGCAGTAACAATATGCGCATCAACTAATCCGTTGTTTTCGCTTTCGTTGAGCTCAAGGTACCGTGACATTGCAGTTCAGCATCTATGCCCAACCAGGGCAAGCCCAGCTCGGCCAGCCAGTGCAGGGCTTCTTCGGCGGGCTTAAGCATGGCGATGGTGGCGGTGCTACCGGCCACCAGGCATTGCTCAGCAACAATGCTGACGGCTACCAGGCCCTGTACCGGCCAGCCTGTCTGTGGGTTGAGAATATGCCCGTAGCGCTGGTCGTCGATCAGTATGCAGCGTTCGTAGTCACCGGAGCTGGCCAGTGCGGCAGCTGACAACGGCACCTGGGCAATGGCGTGATCCCTGTTGTGCACAATAGGCCGGCGGGGGTGACGAATTCCCACCTGCCAGGGCTGGCCATTGGCCTGATTACCCAGAGTAGCGATATCGCCGGCCAGGTCTACCAACGCGTGCTCGATGCCGGCCTGGCGCATGATATTGGCAGCGCTGTCACTGGCATACTCCTTTACACAACCACCAAAGTCGATTTCCATGCCAGCATCGGGTAAATAGATTGAACTGGCATTCCACTGCACTCGATCCCAGCCTATGTGTAACAACAGCTTGTCCAACTGCTCCTGGTCAGGCAGGACAGAATTTTTGAAATCCCAGGCTTGTCGCAGACACCCGGAGGACAAGTCGAACAAGCCATCGCTTTGCTCATAAAGGGTGCTGGCGTAGTTGAGCAGGCCCGCCGTTTCTGCATCGATATCGGTTGCGGTGTGGGTGCCGGCTCGGTTATTGATTGTGCTGGTCAGTGAGGTGGGGAGATAGCGGCTGTACTTTTGTTCCAGGCGCTGGACCTCGGCGACCGCTGCGCTTATGGCAGTGTCTGCCTGGTTTTCATCTGCATGATCCAGGCGCAGTCTGCAGGGGCCGCCCATGGCAATAAAACGATGCTCAGATCGATGCATAGTGATTACTTGAAAATGTAGTCCAGCCCAAAGGTATAGCGCCAGTATTTAACCAGTGCTGGTGATTCCTCACCGCTGTAAACGCCCCAGTCTTCGCTGCTGGTATAGCGTTCGCCCGACAAGTTGATGGCCCAGTTGCCAATTTTGTGGCGCAGTCGCAAACCCGTGGTAATGGCGCCAAAGGCAGACAGGCGGTAGTCATCGGCAAAGTAACGGTCGTCGAAGTCGGCCCGGTTGCTAAAAAAGTCTGCTTCATCCTGGCTGTAATAGCGCAGGAAGGGAATCACCTGGGTGTTGCTGCCAAAGCTCTGGTACCAGGCCAGGTCTACCGTGTGTGAAGCCACTCCCCAATCATCGTTGAAGTATCGGTAGTCTACATGCAGCGCGGCATCGGGAGCCGGGAAATAGTGGCGGTAGCCGGTGCTGGCGGCCCACTCTTTGCGCTCGTCGGGCCGACTGTCATTTAGCTTGTAGGTATCGGTCAAAAATCCATCGCGATAGGTATAACTCAACCCAAAGCGGACGATAGCGCGTTTGCTGATAATGCGGCTTACGCCAATCCAGGCGGAGCGGATGTCCTTGTTGTCGTCCAGCGTATTGGTAGGTACCTCGCCCTGCGTGGGTTCGATATCATCAAAGGACGCACTGATCGCGCCAGAGTATGTGGTGAGGCCATCTTCACTATTGAAGGCGGCGTCGAAGGCGACGGCATCGGATTCGTAATCGTCTTCTTCAGAATGGGTGTAATTGAAACCGGCGTTGCCGCGGTCATAGTAGTAACGGGTGGTAACGCTGACAGCCGTGCGGGTGTCTTTGATGCTGGCGCCACTCATAATTACTTCAGGTGAGCCATCAAGACTTTCACCGACAAACCAGGGAGACGCGCCACTCATGTCTTCCCACTGTACATCCAGCGCTACCGACCACTGGTCTGAGACCGGAGCCAACAGGTGGAACTGGGCAATATCGATTTCATAGCGTTGGCTTTTTTTGTCGCCAAAGGTTTTGCTGGCCAGGGTGTCGTCTTCTTCATACCTGCTGTAGCGCACACCAATTTCTGTAAACTCAGGCGGTGCATCTGCATTGGCGCCCTGGTAGGCAGGCAGCAGCAAAGCGCTGGAAGTGAGTGCCAGAAGCGTGGGATGTTTTTCGCGCTGTGCAGCGGCCATCAGTTACAGCCGCAGCCTCCGCCGGCAGCACCACTGCCTCCGGACGAAGCTTCCTTGCTGCTGTTGATTTGCTCCTGCAGGCGCGCGTCCATTACATCAGGCTGCCATTGCATGTCCTGGCGTGCCAGGCTGCCGCGCTCCCAGGGTTGCACGTTGCTGCAACCGGCGATCAGTAGCAGCAGTGCCACGCAGATCAATTGTTTCATGGCGTGGCATCCAGCAATTTTACGATTTCAGCACGCAATTTCCCGGCATCGCTTTTGCGAAACCCCTGGTGAACTTTTCTCACCACACCCGTGCGATCAATAAGAAAGCCCGTTGGCATACCCCTGATGCCGTAGGCTTGCGGTGTTGCTCCCTGCGGGTCATAGGCAATCAGATAGCTGACCGGGCGTTCCATGAGGAATTTGAGGGCATCTTCGACAAATTCATCGACGTTGATGGCAAGGATTTCGAAGCCCCGGGGCGACAGCTCTGTGCGCATTTTCTCCAGTAGCGGAAATGATACTCGACAGGGGCCGCACCAGGATGCCCAGAAATCCACGTACACGACCTTGCCTCGCAGGTCTGCCAGCTGAATATTTTTTGGCCCTGCTGGCAGTAGCGGCAAGTCGATGGCGGGGGCCTGCTGGCCAACTGAAACAGGTGCTGCCTGTACCAGTAAGGGCAGGCACAACACGACGATAAGCAGGGCTCTGTGGATGACGGTAAGCTTCGTATACATGGGGCAATAAAAATAGCATGATAAGTGCTCTGCGTCAGCCAAAGAACACAAGAACAACAGTTATGGATATCAAAATATTCACCGCCGGCGGCACCATGGACAAGATTTACTTTGATGCCAACAGTGAGTTCAAAGTAGGAGAGCCGCAGATAACCGATCTACTGCGCGAAGCCAATGTTGGCTTTGATTACAGCATTGAGTCGCTGCTGCAAAAAGACAGCCTGGAGATGACTGATGCTGATCGCGATATAATTCGACAGGCTGTTGAACAATCGAACAGTGAACGGATATTAATTACCCACGGTACCGATACGATGGTGGAGACCTCGCGGGTGCTGTTGGGGGTTGAAGGGAAAACCGTGGTACTGACGGGCTCGATGCAACCTGCCCGTTTGCGGGTTAGCGATGCCATTTTCAATATCGGTTATGCTATTGCCGCACTACAGCACCTGGAACATGGTGTGTACATTGCGATTAATGGGCGTGTGTTTGACCCTCGGCATGTACATAAAAACTGGGAGCAACAACGATTCGAAGTTGATTGACGCATGTCGAGAAATACCGGAACCGGGCTTAACTTCGTAAAACGGATCTATCCGCCACGCATTTTCGGTATGGCGTTGGCATTTCCAGCGGCGGCTGTGGTGCTTTACCAAACGCAAGCTCCCTGGCATTTTTGGTTGTTTGCCGCCTTCAGCGGCTTTCTTTGGCCGCACCTTGCTTATTTTATTGCCTCACACAGTGAGCGTCCGAAACTGGCTGAATATAGAAACCTTATAGGTGATTCGATGTTTGCCGGACTCTGGGTGCCCCTACTGTCCTTCAACCTGCTACCGTCCATGGCGATATTGACCATGGTGAGCCTGGACAATATGAGTGTGGGCGGCTGGCGGTTGTTTATGAAGGGTCTGCTTGCCTCTGCGATCAGCATGTTAATTGGATGGCAGTGGGTAGCTTTCATCTGGGGGGATTTTACAATACGTCTGGAGCCAGACATGCTCATCTTGATTGCCACCGCTCCTGTCATGGTGGTATTCCCATTATCGATTGGGGTCATCAATTTTTCCCTGTCCAGACGACTGGTAAAGCAGCGAGAGGAATTGGCCAAGATCAGTCGTACCGATGGATTGTCGCAACTGAACAATCGACGCTATTGGGAAGAGTCGGTGTTCCGGGAGTTTAAGCGGCACAAGCGCAGTGGCTCACCGTTGTCTTTGATTATGATCGATATCGATCACTTCAAGCAGGTTAATGACAAGTATGGCCACGTGGCGGGAGACCAGATGATTCGCGAGATCTCTGATCTGTTTGCGGGTGCGGTGCGACAATCGGATGTGGTGGGAAGATACGGCGGGGAAGAGTTTGGCCTGGTGTTGCCCGATACCGACAGCAAGGGAGCGTTGGTGTTTGCCGAGCGCTTGCGCCTGGGTGTGCAGACACTAACCATCAAACCCTATGGGATTCGCTGCACGATCAGCCTCGGGGTTGCTGAAGCTGATTCAAGCATAACGAAATACCGCGATCTGATCGATTGTGCCGATAAGGCCTTGTACAAGGCAAAGCGTACCGGAAGGAATATCAGCCTGGTTTACGAGTCTGAGTGATCGGGTTTTTGCCTCGGTATCTCAAACCTGAAGCGGGTGCCCTTATTTCGATCGACCGTAACCACGGCATGCAACTCCCGGCTAAACCGCGCGACGATTTCCATGCCCGTCGTCGTTGGATTGTCAGGGTCGATGTCTAAGGGTAGACCCGAGCCACTGTCGGTCACTTCCAGAATCCAGCCGTTTCGTTCTATCTTCTCTTGTATGTGAACGCGCACAGTTTGGATCCCGGTGGCCCCTTCGAATGCATGCCTGGCACTATTGATCACCAGTTCATTGGTTATCAGTGCCGCAGGAATTGCGATAGCCACTTCCAGTACCTGGTCTGGCGCGTCATTAATAGGTACTACTTCCAGCTCAGCAGGAGTATCCAGTGGAAAGATCTGCGCAAACAAGTCCTCCAGGAATTTGTAAAAATCAATTTCCAGAAACTGAGCGGTATAAATCATGTTGTTTTCAAGCAACTGCAGGCAGGCCAGTCTTTGTTGGCTGTCTTCGAAAGCTGCCAGAATGACATCGTCATCAATTGATTCAGCTTGTCGCTCGAGAAAGCCAGCGACCAGCTTGAGCGTGCCTTCTGCATGGTTGTGAAGATTGTGCACCAACACCTGCTCCATCTCGATCTGATCCTCCAGATCATCCATGGCCAACTCGGCCGTGTTGTGCATTTCAGCGGCAAACTCGGTTGCTTGCTCTTTCTGCTGGTAAGTGTCGTACAGCTTTCGAATCAATACACCGATACATACCAGAAAGCTGCCGTACAGGGTAAAGGCCCACCAACGGAACCAGGGTGGAGGGTAGACGTTGATAGGGATTCGAATACCGTCGGTATTCCAGATGCCGGCGGAGTTAGCTCCGGACACCCGCAACATGAATTTTCCTGGAGGCAGATTGGTAAAGCTGACATTGTGCCTGGCGCCTAAATCGACCCAGTCATCATCGAAGTTGTCCAGCTTGTACTTGTAGCGATTGTTGGCAGGATTGGTGAAATCGAGCGCGCTGAACTCGAAGTTAACGAAGTACTGCTTGTAGGATAAGTCCAGTGAGTGAACATCGACATAGCTAACGTCCATAGCCAGTGTTTTCCCAGCGATATCTATGTCGGTCATGCGCAGAGGTGGCGGCGTCGTGTCCAGAACAACGTCTTCTGGAGAGAAGCGACTAAAGCCCCGGTTGCCGCCGAAATACAGTTTCCCATCGCTGTCCTTGAAGGAGGCGCCAAAGTTGAACTCGTTGTCCTGCAAGCCATCGCTACGGTCAAAAGTTACGATGTCCAAAGTCTCGGGATTGAGCCTGACCAACCCATTGGTAGTCGAAATCCATAGCTGGCCTGCGTCATCTATCTCTATTGCGTAGAGAGTAGAGCTGGGCATGGGAGGCGTTGTTTTGACCTTGGTAAAAATGTTTCTCCCGGCCAGACGATCTGCGTGTCGCCAGAGAATCAGGCCGGCATTCTGCGAGCCCAGCCATATATTGTTGTTATTGTCTTCGGCGATGGTGAAGATTTTGGTGCCGGGGAGGTACTTGGCTACTGCTGATGGAGTTGGAGTGTGACCGGATACTGGTGATTCAAGTCGGAAGTGATTTAGTCCTCGAATTGTTCCCGCCAAATAAGAATCGTCTTGTAGTTTTTTGGTCGTGAAAACTCTGTCTGAACTCAGCGACTTTCTACCGTTGGAATCATGGGAACTCCTCATCGAAAGTTCGGCGTTATCAGAAAGAAAGTGCAATCCCTGTCCAAAGGTGGATACCATTTGAGAATTATGTGACGTGGCAACTATTTCGCTGATGGAGGCATCCAATAGGCTCGATTCTACGTAGACTCTTTCTATCTCTGAGCGAGAGCTAGAAACATCAACCTTATCCAGCCCGTGTGACCGGTAACCTATCCAGAGATAGGGTGTCGTGTAGTCTAGAGACATTACTCTTTCATCGCGTAGATGAAGATCAAATATGATATCCAGAGCTCTGCTTATACGTTCAGACCTCTTGTTGAATCGAAACAGTCCCTGATAGGTGCCGATCCATATGCTGGTATCGTCCTGTTCCGCAAAGGCTGTAATTCCCGTTACTGGTAGCCCCCAGTTTTGATTGAAGGTTTCGAAATATGATTCTCGCCCCATATATAACCCGTAGTAACTACCAAACCAGAAATTACCCCGCTGGTCTTGCAC
>SMVB01240757.1_pt1 | contig 37829 bp, 38 predicted proteins | sample 2456461 | NCBI WGS metagenome assembly SMVB01 (sample SAMN11095934, study PRJNA526329) | marine sediment metagenome | biome: Marine sediment; feature: Surficial sediment; material: Deep marine sediment; isolation source: Hadal surficial sediment | place: Pacific Ocean | collected 2014-05 | depth...
CAGATCACCGACTAAGCAGATGTTATCTCAAAGGATTTGCAGGCGACCAGATCAACGTACTGATGGCCGCTGCTGCGTTTAACTTCAGGAAATGGATGAGACTGTTTTTATTGGCCCCGAAAATGGCACCCTTCGAGGTGCTTAACCGGATTTATTATCAAGCCACCGCATCTCGGCTATGCTGTGATGGCCAATTAGGCTTTTTCAGGGTCGACTAATTACAGTAGCGACAAATCCCTGACCGCGCCCATGTCCGCGCGCCGGGCGGCCAATACCTCGTCACTCAAAGCGACATTGATGGTGCGCGCCGGAATGTCAATTTCAATGATGTCACCCGCTTGAACCAAAGCGATGGCGCCGCCGGCTGCAGCCTCTGGCGATGCGTGGCCGATGGACAAACCGGATGTGCCCCCCGAAAACCGACCGTCTGTCAGCAGGGCGCAAGCCTTACCCAGGCCTTTTGATTTGAGGTAGCTGGTGGGGTAGAGCATTTCCTGCATACCCGGGCCGCCGCGGAAAAACTTGCGCACCTCATCGTCCTGGGTGAGCACGATGTCCCATTTGTTCAGGGCTTCAGCCATGGTGTCGGAGTAGATGGTCTGGCAATCGGTGTGCAACAGTCCGGCGCGATCCAACTCGCCGAGAATAGCCATCACACCCCCAGCGCGATGCACATCTTCCATGTGATATTTGGGGGTATTGGGGGCAACTTTACAGAGCTGCGGCACTTTTCTGGAGAGGCGATCAATATCCGCAAGGGTAAAATCTATGCCCGCCTCCTGCGCGGTAGAACAGAATCGTCATCCTCCTGGTAATAGCGCTTGCACAGATCGACTATGGTTCGGCCGGCGCGCAGGAACAACTCTTCCCGGTCGCTGTGGGTGGCCAGCACAGAGCCGTTGCCCGGCAGGCTGAGACCCAGAGTCTCCGTTAAACAATTCATGGAGTTTGCGGTGAACATGCCGGAGCAGGAGCCGCAGGTAGGGCAGGCTGAGCGCTCGAACTCGGCAACCTTCTCGTCGCTGGCGCTGTCTCCGCGGCGATCACCATCGCGTCGATCAAGTCCAGTTTGTTTTCGGACAACTTGGTCTTGCCGGCCTCCATCGGCCCACCCGGTACAAACACCGCGGGAATATTGATTCGCATGGCGGCGTTCAGCATTCCGGGGGTTATCTTGTCGCAGTTGGAGATACACACCATGGCGTCGGCGCAGTGTGCGTTGACCATATACTCCACCGAGTCGGAGATAATGTCCCGTGAAGGCAGGCTGTACAGCGTGCCGTCGTGCCCCATGGCGATGCCGTCATCCACCGCGATGGTATTGAATTCTTTGGCGACCCCGCCGGCGGCCTCAATTTCCCGGGCCACCAACTGCCCCATATCCTTCAGGTGTACATGGCGGGTACAAACTGGGTAAACGAGTTCACGACGGCAATGATGGGCTTGCCGAAGTCGTCATCTTTCATGCCGGTGGCCCGCAACAGGGCGCGAGCACCGGCCATATTACGGCCATGGGTGGATGTCTTGGAGCGATAATCAGGCATGAGGTCGTTTCCGCTAAATCGGTGATTTTTGTTGAGCAGTGCAGGATAGTAAATATTTGCGCTCAGCTTAAGGTCTTGAAGAACACCTTGGAGTTGCGCTGCAAATTGTATAGAGACTGGCGCTGACCGGGCAGCGCCTCCTCGTCGCTCTCCTCAAACCCCTGTTCGATAAACCAATGGGTTGTCTGGGTGGTGAGTACAAATACCTTTGCCAGGCCCTGGCGGCGCGCTTCTTGTTCGAGTTCCTGCAACAAACGCTGCCCGCGCTGCCCGCCGCGGTAGTCGGGGTGGGAGACTATGCAGGCGACTTCGCCACAATTTTCCTCGGCGAATGGGTACAGCGCCGCACAGGCAATAATCCTGCCATCTCTTTCGAGCAGGCGAAAGTGATCGATTTCGGTTTCCAGTAACTCCCGGGAACGTTTCACCAGAATGCCCTGGTCTTCCAGCGGCGTGATGAGCTCCAGTATTCCACCCACATCGTCGATGGTCGCCACGCGTGATTGTTCGTAATCATCATTGGCAATCAAGGTGCCACTGCCATCGTGAGTGAATAACTCCTCCAGTAGGGCGCAGTCCTCTTTATAGCTAATGATATGGCAGCGTTCCACGCCGGCGGAACACGCGAGCTCGGCGGTTTTCAGAAGAGCGGCCTGCTCCGCCGAGGTAACGCTCAATCTATCAATCGCGCCTACCGCGCACTGTCGCAGAAGCTCGCCTTTTTGATCCGTAATGCCCGCCTCCCCCCCAAATAACAGCAGTTTCTCTGCGCCGATTGCCGCGGCGCAATGCACTGCGATGTCCTCCAGAGCAAGGTTAAAAATCTCCCCGGTGGGGGAATAGCCCAAAGGCGATAGCAGGACAATGGAATCCTGCTCCAGTTGCACCCGTATGCCAGCACTATCGACCCTCCGCACCTTTCCCGTGTGGAGAAAGTCCACGCCGTCGACCACACCCAGAGGGTTGGCAGTAATGAAGTTGCCAGAACAAACGCGCATGCGAGCCCCCTGCATGGGTGAGTTTGGCAGCCCCATCGACAGAAGTGCTTCAATTTGCGCGCGGAGTGAACCCACGGCGTCTTTCACATGCTCCATGGCCGCGGCATCGGTGATGCGCAAATTGTTATGGAACGGTGTTTTCAGCTTCGCCCGCTTTAATCGCGCCGCAATTTGCGGCCTACAGCCATGAATCAATACCAGCTTGATACCCAGGCTATTGAGCAGGGCGATATCATGAATAATATTAGGGAAATTATGGTGTTGCGCGAGCTCGCCTCCCAACATCAACACAAAGGTTTTTCCCCTGTGTGCGTTGATATAGGGTGCCGTGTTGCGAAACCAGCGTATGTTCTCCCGACCCGATGTTGTCACTGTACTGTCCAAGGTTTTTGCAAAGGGAAAAGCTTAGCAAAACCCAGGCGATTTCCTAATGGCAATAATGCCGTTTGACGAATTAAGTTGGCAAATAACCCGACAGACTGGGAACGTGGGCAGTGCTTGCGATGCGTTAAATACCTGTGATTGCGAAGCCCACGGCGGCGATTATTTCATCCCGTAGATGACTGAGAGATCCGATTGGATTGACGAGAGATTTTGAGGGCATTGATGCTATCTGCGGCACGAGGAGTAGAAGGTCCTCTCCTTCGATGGTAATCGTAGGGGTGAGGTTCCTCAGTTCTTGTTGTTTGAAATCCGCTTTTCTCCCCAGGGGAATGACAATTCGGGTTGCAAGTTCAGAGATAACAGAGTTTTGAATGTCTACAATAAAAGGGTATGCGCCACGGGTGTTTTAAGAATGTATTGGAGGAAGCATGATTATCGATCATATTGGTTTGTCAGTTTACGATGTAGAGAGAAGTAAAAACTTTTTCTCAAAATCACTTGCGCCACTCGGGATAAGTCCAATTGCAGAAGCTCAAGGCTGGGTAGGATTCGGCAAAAACGGCAAACCAGAATTCTGGTTTGGAGTTGGTATGAATGCCAATCAACCGATGCACATCGCGTTCTTGGCGAACTCGCGAGCAGAAGTCGATCAGTTTTATGAAGCCGCCATCGCGGCGGGCGGCAAAGACAATGGAAAGCCTGGGCTAAGAGAGATTTATCACCCAAATTACTATGGTGCCTTTGTCCTTGACCCCGATGGCCACAACATAGAAGCTGTGTGTCACGCGGAAGGAAACGTTTGAGGTGACGTAAATTAGACTCTCGAATTCGGAGTCATTGGGATTGTTGTTATCTGCCCACATCTTACTCAATAGGCCCTTTTAGGTTATCCATGCGAAGTTGATAAAGCCCGCCAGACTCAATTTTTTCCAGGCTTGCGTTAAGTTTCTCAATATCGTCGTCGAGGTGGATAAAACGGCCGCTGAGGTTTTTGTAGGTGTCGGTCAACAGTTCGTTAACCAATCGACAGACATCCTGAGGCTTGTTCCATTCGTGTTCCGGTATGTCATTAAATATGGGTATATTTTTTGTCATCTCGGTTCTGACGAGACCAGGGCTGATGCAGAAGATTTGAATATCGTAGTCCACCAACTCGGCCGCGATAGAGTCTGTTATCCGGGCTAAGGCGGCCTTACTGGAGGCATATGCTGAATTACCAGGTGTTGGCCGCACTGAGCCAGGTTCACTGCAAGGGCTTGGCCAATTCCCCGGCTGCCGCCCGTTATCAATATTACCTTGTTACTCATATGGGCGCTCCCGATCCCTCCTAAACTGATAACACAATCTCATACAATTGCGCCAGAGTCCTTGCTCTTCACCGTGCCCGACGCCCTCGGAAACAGATTCCCGGTGCCAATTATGACCTATACTGATCCAAGCTTAGTCGGTGGTTATCGCTCATATAATCCACCGGAGACGTAAAACACTCACAATATCGGAGTTGAACACAATCATGGTAGAGGCATATACGACAGCCTATTGGGGGATCCTCGTTGTCATCCTGACATTGATAATACAAGGGGTCATCGCAGCCACGTCGAAGGCATCGCAGACTGGTGCTATACCGGGGAAAATTGATCAATCCCTGAGTCATTCGTCGTTTGTATTCAGATCGAATCGCACACTTATGAATTCACTGGAAAACTTTCCCGCAATGCTAGGGTCTTTCTTCCTGGCTATTTTTGTCGGTGCAAATGTATTCTGGACCGGTGCAATAATTTGGATTTTTGCAGTCGCCCGGATAATTCATATGGCTCTGTACTATGCGATCTCCACCGAGAAAAATCCCAGCCCAAGAAGTTATTTTTTCCTCATCGGCCTGGCTGCAAATGTTGCCCTGCTGGTTTTATGCGGAATTTCCCTTGTTTAACAGGTCGATTGAAAACGGCTTAAAAAAGCGTGGCGTGGATTCGTCAACGCCCGCCTGTTACTGCGTGGTCTTGCCACAGCGTTGACGCGGAACAGGTGAATATGGAGGAGGTCGTGTATGTCCAGTAATCGAACTTTAGCGGGGTCATGTATCATCCCGACTCTTCGTTATAGAGATGCCGCATCTGCAATAGATTGGATAGTTGGTGCCGAAGCAGTGGCAACCTATTCGTGCAAAAAAGCTTCCAGGGCCGCCCAGTAACTGGCTTTCATGCCGATGGTATTGTGGTCGGCCTGCGCAATGACAACGGTGGTGATCAATCGGGGCTGGAAACTGGCAATGAGCTTTGCTGAGCTGGCGTGGGGAATTACCTGGTCGTGCTCCGCCAATAGCGCCAGGGTTTGATTATCCAGTGCCGGGGCGAGACGCCAGGATTCATAACGATCCTTGAGTAGCACGGAGACGGGGAAGAAGGGCATACTCCGAGATGCGATACCCAGCACACTGTCGTATGGGGTGACCAGCGCCAGTTTGTCTACAGCCCGAACAGACGCCAGATAAACCGCGACCCCGCTACCGAGGCTCCGGCCAATCACATGGATAGCGGAATGTTCTTTTGCTATAGCGTCGTACACCGCTTTCGCATCGGTAAACAGGCCGACCTCAGAGGGCGAACCACTGCTGCCGCCGTAACCCCGGTAGTGCACCAGATACACGGTATAGGCCGCGAACCGGTCGGCGAATAGGGGCGTATTGCCCGCCACATCCTCCGCGTTACCACCGAAGTAAATAATGGCCTGCTGCGCTCCGGGATTGAGCTGCCAGACCTGCAGAGTTTCATCCCCGCTTGAGATGCGCAGGTCTTGCGCCAGAGGGTTGGAAGATTCGGCGGTGGGAAAGTAGATCAAATGTCGCTGGGCTATGTACAGGAGCAGACAACACGCCCCGTAGAACAGTAGCGCGAGGAGCAGGGAAAAACTGATTCCGCCATTCATTCTTGGTTCAACAACAAACGCTCATCGATAGGCATGAGCTCGCTCGCCTTGTTGGTCAGTATATTGCAGCTTAGCACCGGCACAGCACGCACCTCGCGTTCAGTATTGAAGCCCTGACACCGCTACTACAAACAGTAATGGCGTATGCACTGTTCCAGCAAGGTAATGCAGGGCTGAATTTGGCTCAGTTCCAGATATTCATCCGGCTGATGGGCGAGGTCGATGGAGCCTGGCCCCATCACAATAGTCTCCATTCCCAATTGCTGAAGAAACGGTGCCTCGGTGGCAAAGGCGACGGCCTCTGCGCGGTGGCCGGTTAGCTTTTCCGCCATTTGCACCAGTTCACAATCAGCGGCCTGTTCGAAGGGCGCTATATTTTTCACCAGTGAGTGCAGTGAAATATCGATAGAATACTGCTGTGCGATACGGCTCATGCGCTGCTCGATTTCACCGCGAACGGTTGCGTTGTCGCCGTTGGGGGTCATCCGCAGGTCGAAGTGCAGCTCGGCCTTGCCACAAATCCGGTTGGGGCTGTCTCCCCCATGGATGCAGCCGAGATTGAGGGTGGGAAACGCCACTTCAAACAGGGTGTTACCGTAGCGTTCGCGCAATTCCTGACGGTATAGGATGAGATCTCCCATCACCGCGTGCATGGCCTCCAGGGCACTGTTACCCAGCTCGGGGTTCGAAGAGTGACCCGCTCTCCCGGTTATCCGCACAGCTTCCATCATGATGCCCTTGTGCATACGCACTGGCACCAACCCTGTGGGTTCGCCGATGATAGCCGCTCGCGCCCGGGGATATCCCGCCGCAGCCAGCGCGCGGGCGCCATTCATGGAACTCTCTTCATCGGCGGTGGCGAGGATAATTAGCGGTGCTTTGAGGGGGGTATCTTTAAATGCTGAGGCGGCGGCGATTGCGAGGGGGAAAAACCCTTTCATATCGGTGCTGCCCAGGCCATACAGTCGATTGTCGCGCTCCGTTAGCCGCAGCGGATCGGACTGCCACAGCCCATCGTCGTAGGGCACTGTGTCGGTATGCCCGGATAATACCAATCCCCCGGGGCCATTGCCCAAGGTGGCGATGAGATTTGCTTTGCTACCGTCGGCACAGACATTTTGTAGCTCCACCGTAAAACCTATATCGGCCAGCCACATCGCCAGCAGATCGACCACGGCTCGATTACCCTGGTCCCAATTCGGGTCGGTAGAGCTGACCGAGGCGGTGGCTACCAGCTGCTCAAGCTGCTGGAAAATTAGTTTGGCGTCTGGGGTCATAGCTCTGCGGCAGGGCCGTGCGCCCTAGCCGAATATTCCCTTGAACAAAAAGAAGAAGATGATCGCCAGGCCGGCGCCGGCGGGCAGCGTAATAATCCAGGACATAAAAATAACGCCCACCACGCGCAGGTTTAACGCCCCGATACCACGGGCAAATCCGACGCCCAGCACGGCGCCCACAAGGGTGTGTGTGGTGGAGATAGGCAGGCCGGTCGATGAGGCGATGACAACCGTGGAGGCCGCGCCCAATTCGGCGGCAAAGCCCCGGCTGGGAGTGAGTTCGGTGATTCTTCGTCCCACGGTGAGCATGACTTTCCAACCGTAAGTCGCCAGGCCGACCACGATGCCCAGGCCACCGATCAGTAGAATCCACCAGGGCATGGCGGAATTTGCGGCAATCTCGCCGCCGGACTGCACGGTGCTGGCAATGGCGGCCAGCGGACCCACTGCATTGGCGACATCGTTGGAGCCGTGGGCAAATGCCATCGAGCAGGCCGTGAAAACCATCAATATCGCGAAAATTTGCTCCACGTTATCGAAGCGGCTTTCCGGGTCGGGCACTTCTTTCACCCGCGCGAGCACCATTTTCCCCAGGCCGGCCACCACGAAGCCGATAAGTACTGCCACCGGCAGGGCATTGGCAAACGGGCTGCCCAGGCCGAAGTCCATGTTCAGATCCACATACTTGAGGCCTTTGAGCAGGGTGAGCATGGAGATCATAAAGCCGACCATCCACATGTAGGCGGGGATGTATTTTTTGGCACGGCGGAAGGGGTCATCGGTGTCGAGAATCAGCGTTTTAACACTCATGAATAAGCCGTAGGAAATAACGCCCGCCACGATCGGCGATACCACCCAGCTCATGACAATGGTGCCTACTTTGTCCCAATGAACAACATCCACGGAAATGCCCACCGAGGCGAAACCCACGATGGCGCCCACAATGGTATGGGTAGTGGACACCGGCCAGCCCTTAATGCTGGCGATCATCAGCCAGGTGCCCGCGGCAAGCAGTGCCGACATCATGCCGTAAACCAACAGCTCCGGCGAGTCGGCCAATACATCGATATCGATAATGCCCTTGCGGATAGTTGCGGTGACCTCTCCGCCTGCCAGATAAGCCCCCAAAAACTCGAAAACCATGGCGATAAGTATGGCTTGTTTGATGGTCAGGGCGCGGGAGCCCACGGAGGTCCCCATGGCGTTGGCAACGTCGTTGGCGCCAATACCCCAGGCCATGAAAAATCCGAATATGCACGCCATAACCATAAAGACAGTGGCGTACTCAAGAATGATATCCATGGGTAAGTCCTACCTGGCGATCAGTATTTGGAGGCGGTCGCCGACTTTTTCGGCGGCATCGGCTACACCCCCTATCAGGCTGAAAATCTGGTAGTAAAACATCACCTCCACCGGGGGAAGTTTTTCTTCTATCTTGAAAAGCCTGGCGCGCAGTGCGATGGCCTGCTTATCCGTTCGGCCCTCCAGCTTATCGAGTTCCTTGAGCATATCTTCTACCAGCTTGACCCCGCGGCCCGTGAAGCCCACTTCCAGCAGTTCGTCCAGCTGCTGTACGGAGGCCAGGGCCTGGGCGGAGGTGGCGGCGCAGGCGTCGACAAACTCCATGATGCCCTTGTGCATTTTCGGCGGGAATTGCATTTTTCGCCCGGTAATAACCCCGGCGACGTCTTTCGAGCAGTTGGCAACGTGATCCTGAATGGCAACCAGCTCCAGCAAATCAGTCCTTGGAACTGGCAGGAAGAGGCTTTTGGGTAGGTGGCGTCGAATGGAGCGTTTTAACTGGTCGGCTTTCTGTTCCGCTTCCAGTATCTTTTTGTAGACCTTTTCGGCCTTCTCCCATTTTTCATCCATCGTCGCCTGCACGAAGGGAGAGAGCAGCTGGGCGGCCTGGTGGGCAGCCTGCATATGCTCCTGTATTGGTTCGATGGGTGATCGGCCAAACAGCTTGCCCAGAGGGTTTCTACGTGCCATCTTTTAACTCCTGCTCTCGATGCGCGCAGTATAGGGGCAATATTCTGTCCTGTCACAGAAAAACGTGGCGCCGCCCAGGCGATGATACTGGCGTTGACAGGTGGTTGTTAGCCGCTGGAATGACGCGGTGGTGTGTTAGCATGGGTCGGACATGCCTCCGGGGTGTTCAGGGGCTTGCTAAGGCAATCTGGATCGAATTATTTCGGCGACTAAGGTGGGCAATCAATGGAAAATTCCCTGACACTGGCCTCGTTGGCACTGGATTTACACGAGGATGGCAGATTGGCTCCCAGGGATGCCAAGAGGCTGGGTGCAGTGTCGACCGGCAGCGTCCATCCACTGGTTTATCTGGCAGAGCAAAAATTGGCCGATCTCTCCGGGTCCGGCGGGCCCCTGGATATGGAGACTCTGCTTGCCTGGCTAAGCGAGAAAACCGGCCAGAGCGTTTACCAGATTGACCCGCTGAAAATTGACCTGGGTGCCATCGCCGAGGTGATGTCCCGGGCGTTCGCCCAGCGCCATCGGATTCTCGCGATGGAAGTGGGCGCAGAAGAAGTAGTCATCGCCAGCTGTGAGCCCTATATCCGCGCCTGGGAAAGCAATCTGGAGCATGTGTTGCGCAAGCGTATCCGCCGGGTGCTTGCGGATCCCAGGGAAATTGTGAAACACACCGCCGAGTTTTACACCATGGCCGGCTCGGTGCGGGGCGCCCACGGAGCAGGGCTCGCCGAAAAGATAAGTATTTCGGGCAACCTGGAACAAATGCTGGAGCTGGGCTCGATGAAGGAGCCCGAGGCCAATGACCAGCACATTGTCAGCATTGTGGATTGGCTGCTGCAATACGCCTTTGAACAGCGGGCCAGTGATATCCATATCGAACCGCGACGTGAGGTGTGCAATGTACGGTTTCGCATCGACGGTGTGTTGTACGGGGTATACGAATTACCGCAGGAGGTGGGTGCGGCGGTCACCAGCCGAATAAAAATTCTGGGCCGGATGGATGTTGCGGAAAAGCGGCGCCCCCAGGATGGCCGATTGAAAACACGCACACCCGATGGCAACGAGGTGGAGTTGCGCCTCGCCACTTTGCCTACGGCCTTTGGCGAAAAGTTGGTGATGCGCATATTTGACCCAGATGTGTTGCTAAAGAGCTTTGGCGAGCTGGGTCTGGCGGATGAGGATCTGGCCCACTGGCAGAAAATGACCAACAGCGGCAATGGTATCGTTCTTGTTACCGGGCCCACCGGTTCGGGCAAAACAACGACCCTGTACTCAACCTTGCGCAAGCTTGCCACTTCGGAAGTCAATGTTTGTACCATCGAAGACCCTATCGAGATGATAGAGGGTGCCTTCAACCAGATGCAGGTGAACCACAATATTAAGCTGGATTTTTCCAGCGGTGTGCGGGCGCTTTTGCGCCAGGACCCGGATATTATTATGGTGGGTGAGATCCGCGATCTGGAAACCGCTAATATGGCCGTCCAGGCGGCGTTGACGGGCCATCTGGTGATCTCCACGCTGCACACCAACGATTCTCCCAGCTCCATCTCCCGCCTGCTGGAGTTGGGCGTGCCCGCCTACCTCATTAAAGCGACTGTTCGCGGCATAATGTCCCAGCGCCTGGTGCGCATATTGTGCCCCGCCTGCAAAGTATTCACCGAGCTGGACAACCACGCCTGGCGAGAACTCACCCAGCCCTGGGACGTTGATCCTCCAGCGCAAATGGCGAAACCGGTGGGGTGTAAGAAATGCCGCGATACCGGCTATCTGGGACGACAGGGAATATACGAGGTGCTGGTCAACAGTCGGGCTGTGCAAGAGAAGATTCTGAGCCAAATCGATACTGCGGAGATTCGCGAGATCGCCATGGGTGAGGGCATGCGCACGCTTCGCCTGAGCGGCGCCAGTAGAGTCGCCAAGGGGGAAACTACCATCGAGGAGGTGATGCGGGTTGCCCCCATGCTCGACAATTGAGATTGCATGACAGCTCTTGAAACAGACCTTGGTGAGATGCTGGCCGGACAGGCGCAATTGGCCTGGCAGTCTATTGTGGAGCGCGCCGAGCCCGGCGTTGAGGCGGCGCTGCTCACCGCCCTGGCGGAACCTTCCTTGCAAAAACAACTTGCCCGAGTGCTGGCCTGCAGCCCGTTTGTTGCGCGCTCCGCCCGTCAGCGGCCGGCCCTGTTGTTGGAACTTCTACGCTCGGGGTGTTTGCACCGCTCTTTAGGACAGGACGGAGTTGGGGGAGAGGACGAGCTTCACAACACCCTGCACCTGCGCCTTGAAGGCGAGACCATGGAGTTGGCAGCCGTCTTGCGTCGCTATCGGGCGTACCACATGATGCGCATTGTGTGGCGCGATTTTTGTCGCTTGGCCGATACGCGCGAGACCACACGCGACACCTCACTGTTGGCGGAGGCCTGTCTCGTCGAAGCCCTGTCGTATTGTGCCAGACGTCTTGAACAGCGATACGGCCGACCCATTGGCGCCGACAGCGGGCAGTACCAGCAGCTTATTGTATTGGCCATGGGAAAGCTGGGCGCACGCGAGCTCAATGTATCTTCCGATATCGATTTAATCTTTTCCTTTCCCGAAGCGGGTGCCACCGAGAGCGCAACAACCTCAATCAGCAACCAGGAGTTTTTCACCAAACTGGGGCAGGCCTTGATCAATGCCCTGGATCAGGTGACGGTCGATGGCTTTGTGTTCCGCGTGGATATGCGGTTGCGGCCCTATGGCGAAAGCGGCGCATTGGTGTCCAATTTTGCCGCCCTGGAGGAGTATTACCAGAGTCAGGGGCGCGATTGGGAGCGCTATGCGCTGATAAAAGCCCGACCTGTTACCGGTGACCCCCAGCGCGCGAAGGAGCTGATGACGACATTGCGACCGTTTGTTTATCGGCGCTATGTGGACTTTGGTGTCATCGAGAGCCTGCGCAGTATGAAACAGATGATCAACGCGGAGGTTCGCCGACGGGCGTTGCACGATGATCTTAAGCTGGGGCATGGCGGCATTCGCGAGGTAGAATTTATCGCTCAATGTTTCCAGCTGATTCGCGGCGGCCGCGATCTGGGCTTGCAACAAAGGGAATTGCTGGCCGTGCTGGACGAGTGTGCACAATTGGCCTGTCTACCTGCCGCGGTGGTAGCCGAACTGAGCAAAGCCTATCTGTTTCTTCGAGACAGTGAACACGCTCTGCAGGGATACCAGGACAAACAGACCCAGGCGCTACCGACGGCTGAATTGCCCCGGGCGGCCATGGCGACCGTCATGGGTTACGACCATTGGCAGGCATACCTGGATCAATTGGACAGTCACCGGACGATTGTGGCCCGCCATTTTCAGGAATTGATTGCGACGCCCGAAGAGTTTGGCGCGAATTCGGTCGGTGCTGAGCAGGCCTGGAGCGATGTATTGTCGTTGGCCTCACTGTCCGAGCTTGGCTTTGAGCGCCCTGAAGAGTCGCTGCAGTTGCTCGAGAGCTTTGGTCAGAACGGGCGGGTTGCCACCTTGCAAGTGGAGGGCAAAGCACGCTTACAGCAATTTATCCCGCAATTGCTGCGCGTTTGCGGCGAAACCCAGGACCCGGATCTGGCGCTGCAGCGGGTAATGCCCCTGATCACTGCCGTACTCAGGCGCAGCGCCTATTTGGCATTGCTGCTGGAAAACCCGCTGGCGATGCACGAATTGGTGATACTTTGCGGCGCCAGTCCATGGATTGCCAGGCAGCTGTCTCAGCATCCTGTGTTACTGGACGAACTGCTAAATCGCGATAGCCTTTACACGGCCCTGGATAAGGTTCTACTGGCTGATGAGCTGCGCCAGCAGGTGGCGAGGCTGGCCACTGAAGACCTGGAGGCGCAGATGGATGCCCTGCGCTATTTCAAGGCCGCCCATGTATTGCGCGTCGCGGCCAGTGAACTGGTTGGGCGCTTGCCGCTTATGCAGGTGAGCGACAAGCTCACATGGATAGCAGAGGTGATTCTCGAACAGGTAGTGGCGGTTTCCTGGGCAGACTTAACGGTGAAATATGGCGAGCCGTCACGGCCTGGTCCCGGAACGGGCTTTGCGGTGTTTGGTTACGGTAAATTAGGTGGCATAGAATTGGGGTACGGATCTGATCTGGACCTGGTATTTGTCTACGATGCCTTGAAGCAAGGTACAACCGATGGCGAGTACAGCATCGATAACACCGTGTTCTATACCCGTCTGGGACAGCGCATTATCCACATCCTGGACACCCGGATGGCCATGGGGCAACTGTACGAAGTCGATATGCGGTTGCGTCCCTCCGGCGCGTCGGGAATGCTGGTAACCACCACTGCGGGGTTTCGATCCTATCAAGAGCAGTCGGCCTGGACCTGGGAACACCAGGCCCTGGTGCGTGCGCGGTTTGTGGCCGGGGATGCACAGCTGGCGGAGCAAATTGCCGCGATTCGCACCGAGATACTATGCAAACCCCGCGACCTGGCTCAACTGGCGCAGGATGTGGAGCAGATGCGAGCTAAAATGCGTGAGCACTTACTACCCCAAAAACCGGCGGAAATTCGGGAATTTCACCTAAAACAGGACGTTGGAGGTATCGTCGATATTGAATTTATGGTGCAATACGCCGTCTTGGCATGGGCCCACCGCATACCTGCGCTGGCCCGCTGGTCCGACAACGTACGGATTCTCGAAGTGCTGGGTCGGGAGGGATTATTCGACCAGCGCGAATGTGACACGCTTACTGAAGCGTATCTGGCCTACCGATCAGCCGCCCACCAGCTTTCTCTGCAACAACAGCCGGATCTCGTACCGGCAGAGCGGTTCAGCGAAATGAGAGCGGCGGTAGAAGCCAAGTGGCAGCAGCTCTTTGGGTCCTGCGACAAACTTACAACCGAGTAAATATAGGAGAAATGTGATGAATCTGGCCGACCGCGATGGCGTCATTTGGCTCGATGGGGAAATGGTTCCCTGGCGCGAGGCGAAGGTGCATGTGCTCACCCATACCCTGCACTACGGCCTGGGGGTTTTCGAGGGCGTGCGCGCCTATCACACGCCAGATCGCGGCACCTGCATTTTTCGCTTGCAAGAGCACACCGACCGCCTGTTCCGCTCAGCGCATATCCTGATGATGGATATGCCCTTCGACAAGGCAACCATCAGTCAGGCGCAAAAGGATGTGGTTCGTGAGAATGGACTGAAAGAGGGCTATTTGCGGCCCATGTGCTTTTATGGCTCAGAGGGCATGGGCCTGCGCGCCGATAACCTCAAAACCCATGTGATGGTCGCCGCCTGGGAGTGGCCCTCCTACATGGATCCGGACGCGCACGACAGGGGAATCAAGGTTCGCACCTCCTCCTATACGCGCCACCATGTGAATATCACCATGTGTAAGGCCAAGGCGAACGGCAATTACATCAACTCCATGCTGGCTCTAAAGGAGGCGCTGGAAAGCGGTGCCGAGGAAGCCCTGCTGCTGGACAATGAAGGTTATGTGGCCGAGGGCAGTGGCGAGAACGTCTTTATCATTCGCAACGACGTCATTTATACACCGGATCTGACGTCCTGCCTGGAGGGAATAACCCGGGCCACCATATTCACCCTGGCGGAGGAATTGGGTTACCAGATTCGTGAAAAACGTATTACCCGCGATGAGGTTTATGTCGCCGACGAGGCATTTTTTACCGGCACAGCGGCTGAGCTCGTGCCAATTCGCGAGCTCGATGGGCGTGCGATTGGCAGCGGTTCTCGCGGACCACTGACCGAGAAACTGCAGACCATGTATTTCGACTCGGTGCGGGGCAATCGCAGCCAGAATAGCCAATGGCTGGAGCCTGTGGCCTAGAGGCCTTGGGCTGCTGCTATTAGTCGCGTTGCCGGAATGACGAGCGCTGCAACCAAAGTACTGATTGTTGGCCCCTCCTGGGTTGGGGACATGGTGATGTCCCAGTCCCTCTTTATCTATCTCCAGCACACCAGGCCCGGGGTGGAGATAGACGTGCTCGCCCCGGCCTGGAGTAAGCCGATTCTGGCGCGGATGCCCGAGGTTAATCGGACTATCGTCGCCCCCACGGCTCACGGCGAACTGGGCCTTGGTAAGCGTCGCCAATTGGGTGTGGCGCTGCGGGAACAGCGCTACGATCAGGCTATATTGTTACCCAACTCCCTGAAATCCGCCCTGATACCGTTTTTTGCGCGTATTCCTCTACGCACCGGTTGGCGCGGTGAAATGCGTTACGGCTTGTTAAATGACCTGCGCAGACTCGATGAAGCGGCCTTGCCATTGATGGTGCAGCGCTTTGTCGCGCTGGCACAGGATCCAACCGAGGCGCTTCCGCAGGAACTGCCACCGCCGCAGCTGGTCGTCGACAAGGGCGTGGCTCGGGAGTGTCTTGCCAGGTTTGGCCTGACGCCGGACCAGCCCATTCTGGCGCTGTGTCCCGGGGCGGAATTTGGCGCGGCAAAGTGTTGGCCGCTCGACTACTACGCGGATATTGCCCGGCGATATCTGGCCAGGGGTTGGCAGGTGGCCCTGTACGGCTCCGCCAATGATAGCGCGGTGACGGGTCAAATTCTGACGGCCTGCCAAAGCCATCCCCGGTGTTTTGACCTGGCGGGACGCACGCAGCTGGCAGAAGCCGTGGATCTGCTGTCGCTGTCCGCGCTGGTGTTAAGCAATGATTCGGGGTTGATGCACATTGCGTCGGCCTTGGCTTGCCCGGTGCTGGTCATTTACGGACCCACTTCCGCCAGTTTTACGCCACCGCTTAGTCCGCGAGCCGAGGTAATTCTGCCGGACATAGAATGTGCCCCGTGTTTTCAGCGCGAGTGTCCGCTGGGGCATCACCGTTGTATGCGCGATACGCTGCCCGAGCAAGTAGCTGCTAAACTGGATGCAATGGTTGCGGGGAGCATGGGCGGGCAGTGAGGGTATTGGTTGTAAAATTGTCATCCCTGGGTGATGTCATCCACGCGTTACCCGCGCTCACCGATGCGGCCCGAGCCATTCCCGGGATAACGTTTGACTGGGCAGTGGAAGAGGCCTTTGCAGAAATTCCCGCCTGGCACCCGGCGGTGGATCGAGTAATTCCTGTAGCTTTGCGTCGCTGGCGCAAGCACCCACTGCAAAGCATTGGCAGTGTGGAGTGGCGACGATGTAAAGCCAGCCTGCGTCGCCAGCACTATGATGCGGTCATCGACGCCCAGGGCTTGGTGAAAAGTGCCTTCATCGCCCGCTTGGTCAAAGCGCCGCGTTACGGTATGGATAAAGTGTCTGCGCGCGAGCGTCTGGCGAGCCTGTTTTATCATCACCGGATTCGGGTTTCAGCTGAGTTACATGCAGTGGAGCGTATTCGCGTATTGTTTGCCCGGTCACTGAAATACCCGTTGCCGCCCCAACGCGGTGAATACGAGGTGCGGGCCAAACTCGAGCTGGGTGCGCAGAAGCAAGCTGCCAGCTTGCTGTTTTTCCACGGCACCGCCCGGGCGGAAAAGCTGTGGCCGGAGGCGCATTGGGTACAGTTAGCGCAGCTGGCCGCGGACCAGGGCTATCAAGTGTGGTTGCCCTGGGGCAGCCAGGCGGAGCGGGAGCGAGCTGACCGTATCGCGGCCGCGAATGGCCATGCCCAGGTATTACCCCGCCTGGATTTACTCGGTCTGGCCAGTATGTTGATGGAAGTTGCAGGTGCAGTTGCTGTTGATACCGGGCTGGCCCACCTCAGCGCTGCCCTGGACGTGCCCACCGTGTCACTCTACGGACCAACCAATACGGCCCTGATTGGCGCCTATGGGCGCAATCAAATTCACATTCAGTCACCGCTGGGGTCGGGCGATACCAGTGACCCCATGGCGATGATGCAGTCCATTTCCGCCGCCGCAGTGTGGCAGGAAATGACTGCATTACTGGCAAGCCGATGACCATGCGCCTGGCATTCCTGCTCTATAAATACTTCCCCTATGGCGGTATGCAGCGGGATTTCCGGCGATTTGTCGAGGAGGTTCAGGCCCGCGGCCACAGTTGCCGGATCTATGTTATCGGCTGGCAGGGGGAACCGCTGGCCAATGTCGATCTTCGACAGGTGCCCGTCAGCGCGCTGAGCAATCATCGCCGCAACAGCCGATTCCATGGGTGGGTGGCGGCAGATTTGGCCCTGGATCCGGTGGATGGGATTATCGGCTTTAACAAAATGCCCGGTCTGGATATCTATTACGCCGCCGATTCCTGCTATCGGGATAAGGCTTTTAAGGAGCGCAGTTGGCTGTATCGCATGGGTGCCCGCTATCGTCACTTCGCCGCTTATGAACAGGCGGTATTTGGTCGGCATAGCGACACCGATATTTTACTGATCTCAGAAACGGAGAAAGTAAAATTTGTGGAGTATTACAAGACGCCCGCAGCGCGCATGCACATGTTGCCACCGGGCATCGCGCAGGATCGCCGGGCCCCGCCCGATGCGCCCTCGCGTAGAAAAGAGACGCGCGAAGGTTTGGGTCTGTCCCCCGGTGATCACCTGTTATTGTTCATCGGCTCAGGCTTTATTAAAAAGGGGCTGGATCGGGCCATTCGGGCCCTCGCCGCGGCCCGTAAGTCCAATCCCGAGCGCTCCATTCGTCTGCTCGTCGTCGGCCAGGACAAGGAGGGGCGGTTTCGGCGTTTAGCCGACAGTTTGTCGTTGTCAGACCATGTCTGCTTTCTGGGGGGCAGGGACGATATTCCGGATCTGCTGCTGGCTGCCGACGTTTTAGTTCATCCCGCACTGGATGAAGCGGCGGGTATTGTTTTGTTGGAAGCGCTGGTGGCGGGGTTACCCGTGTTGGTAACCGAGGTCTGTGGCTATGCCCACCACATCGGTGCGGCACAAGCGGGGCTGGTGATTGCGTCACCGTTTAGCCAGCGAACCCTCGATGACGCAATGCTGCGCACCTTGGAGCCGGAATTCCTCCAGCAGTGTAAACAACACGCCCTGGCCTATGCTGCCCGAGAAGATCTCTATTCCATGCACCGCACGGGTGCCGCCCTGATCGAGCGCCTGATCGAGGAAAAACAGGCGGCACGAAAGGACCGTGCTCATGGATGAGCGCTACCTACGCGAGGATCTGGCCGACCAAACAACACCGGGGTCCCTGTTTCACTGGGCTTGCGGGGTGGCCCTGAGCGCCGCCACGGCGGATGTTTATCGAAATAAAGAGGGGCGAAAAACACTGCGGTTTGAGTGTAAGGACAGGTCCTACTTTCTGAAGCTGCACACAGGTGTTGGCTGGCCAGAGATACTCAAGAACCTAGTGCAGCTACGTATGCCGGTCCTGGGCGCAAAAAACGAATATCGAGCAGTGAATTCCCTGCGAGAACTTGGTGTGGACACCATGTCAGTGGCGGCCTATGCCAGTGAGGGCGCAAACCCGGCGACTTTACATTCGCTCATAGTGACCGACGATCTGGTGGGCACCATCAGCCTGGAAGATTATTGTGCGCAATGGGCGCTGCATCCCCCCGTCATAAGCACCCGTTTGCGTATAATAAAAAAGCTGGCCGACAGCGCCGGGCGCATGCATAGGGCGGGGATCAATCACCGGGATTTTTATCTGTGTCACTTTCATCTCGCCCCGCAAAGCCTGGCCGATCGCGAGATTCGCTGTTACCTGATTGATTTACACCGCGCTCAAATTCGCAGTCACACGCCCCGCCGCTGGCTGGTGAAGGACCTGGCGGGTCTTTATTTCTCCGCCATGGACACTGGTTTGAGTCGCCGGGATTTACTGCGGTTTATGCACCACTATTGCGAGGGGGGTCTGCGCCAGGCCCTGGGTCAACAGGCGAGCATTTGGCGTGACGTCGAGACGCGTGCGCTCAAGCTATATCGCAAGGAGAATGGTGGGGAACCACCCGCATTGTTGGGCGGGACGGCCCAATGATTGCAGCTAGTTCGATCCGTATTTTGCGAGGAAATCACTGGGGTGAACGTCTGCAACAGCAGTTGCAGGGCTTCGCCGGCAGTGAAATGGCCTGGATGGAGCAGCATACCCAACTGCTGAAGAGCGATGACCACAGCCGGGTGGGATTGCTGCGGTTGGACAATGAGCTGTGCTACCTCAAGTTTTACCGCGCTAAATCGGTCGGGCAGAGGATAATGTTTCGATTGGGACTCGCCCGGGGTATGAAAAGTTTTGCCCGGGCCGAACAGTTGCTGGCGAAACAGGTTGTCGTCCCAGCGCCGCGCAGCTGCCTGTTGCTGCCGCGGGGGATGATGCTGCTTACCGAGGGTATTGTCGGTGGTAAGAACCTGAAGGGTCTGTGGAGTGAAAACATTGACCAGAGGCTACAGGATTTACTGATGATGAAGGCGGGGAGCGCGCTGGCTCAACTACACCGGGCAGGCTATTGTCACGGCGACTTCAAATGGAGTAATTTACTTTGGTCCGAAGAGCAGTTTTATCTGGTGGACCTGGAGGCCGTGGAAACAGTTGCCGACAAGGCCGGGGACTCCCCCGGTGGCGCCATCGGTAAAAACCAAGCCAGAGACCTCGCCCGTTTTGTGTTGAATGCGGAGGAACTGGCGGTGCCCACTGCGATATTCGAGGGCTTTTTAACCAGCTATTTTGCTGGTACCGGGAGATCGGACGAGGCATCAATTCGGGTTATTATGCCCATTCTACAACGCTTGCGTGATCGCCACCGGGCTAAGTACGGTCAGCGCGGGCAACAACTACTGGGGCAATAAGATGACGACTTCTACAGATCAGGCGAGCGACTCGATCGCCACCGGAGTCAATACAGCGGCTGAAGGACAGTTAGAGGGCGGCATCTTTTATCGCCACTGGCGTGCGCCGGCGCCGGTGAGAGCGGTAATCCTGCTCGCCCACGGCTTGGGGGAACACAGTGGCCGTTATCAGACCTTCGCGGAATATTTTTCCGCCCGCGGAATTTCGGTGGTGGCGCCTGATCATATCGGGCACGGGGTTTCCCCGGGCGATAGGGCGCACGTATCAACCTTTGATGATTACCTGGGTCCGCTGGGGGAATTGCGCGATGAGATAGAGCGATGGTATCCCGGCTTGCCCTGTTTTCTGGTCGGGCACAGCATGGGCGGGTTAATTGCCGTTTGTTTTTTACTGGATCACCAGCACCGTTTTACCGGTGTAGCACTGTCCGGGGCGGCCTTTGCGGTCCCGCAGCCACCCTCAGCCGTTGCGCTGTTGTTGAATCGCTTCATTTCCTGGTGCCGACCAAAAATGGGCCTGCTAAAACTGGACGCTACCGAGATCAGTCGCGACCCCAAAGTTGTGCAGGACTATATCGATGATCCCCTTGTGCACGATGGCAAAGTCAGTGCCCGGCTGGTGGCTGAATTATTTAAAAGTATGCAGCGGGTGAAGAGCGAAGCAGGGAAAATCACGCTTCCCATTTTGTTGATGCACGGCAGTGAGGATGTGATGGCGGCCAGCGAAGGTTCGGTTGCCGTCCACGGCGCGGTAAGTTCCGCCGACAAAACCCTGAAAATTTATTCGGGCCTGTACCATGAAATATTTAACGAGCCAGAAAAACTGGAGGTTATGGCTGATCTGGCCAGCTGGCTGGACGCCAGGATGTAAGCATTGAGCTAACGGCCCAGTCGGCTGAGGTAGCCGCGAGATTTGAGATAAACACGCAGGGCTTTTTCCCACTCTTTCAATCGGGGCCTGCGCTCGGGGTAGCGGCAGGGGTAGTCCACGCCAACAATTCCATCGAGCATACTCGTCCAGCGCTCATCCGATTCGTAACCGAGCCGGATTAAGTCCTGCGCCAGACGGGGATGTCGTTGGTATTGCTCAGCGATGCGCGGCAGATGCTCGTGCCATTTTACCAGGCTATCTGCGTTTACCGCGCGCAGGCCGTTCATCGCCCGCCGGGAGGCAGCCGACGAGTTGGCAAACTGGCTGTATTCACTAAAGCGATGGCGCCGCTGTAAAAACGGGAACTGGCCACCGATTTCGCGCTGAATATTGTCGGGATCGGCTACCAGGTCCTCGTAGCGCAGCGACAGGAATCGCGCGTGCCCGTGATAGTGCTGGGCAGCGCGATCGCATTCGGCCCATATCCTATAGTTGCTGAAGTACTCATCGGGATTTTCCCGGTGTTTACTGGTGATGACCGCGCGGGGGTCGCGGCCCGAGTAGATGATGAATAAATTTTCGTCCCGGGCAAAAATATGACCCAGCTGCCTTATATCATTGGGCTGTTTGGTGATATACAGATCGATATCCGGGCTTAGTTCCAGGGGCGCGAAGATACTCATCTCGTGCTCACAAAATCCACCGCTGGCGAAACAGGTAGAGATTAACTCCATCAGCAAAGTGGTGCCGCTGCGCGGGCAACCAACGATATGCAGGCGTTTCATCCGCTGTCCTTGGCGCGCAGTCGCTGCATGGCCCATTGATAGGCCTGGCTTGCGATCAATTTTGCCTCCAGAGTGGACAATTCTCGCATCTGGCTGTGCCAGGCGCGAAAGAATCGCAAGCGGTCACTGCGGCTGAGCTCGCGCGATGCATGCATGTTGAGTTGCATGAGATTTTTGAGCAGGTGTTTTCCCGCCGCCGGTTTTTGCTGTCGGTTGCGCTCGTTGTCTATCAGGGAGAACTCAAAGTGGTCTATGCCCTCGTGGGCCAACACATTGCTGGTGCGAAGGTCGCCGTGGGTAAAGCCGCTGGCGTGCAGTCTGCCAATAAATACACCCAGCTCCTGCAAAAATCGCCAGCGCTGGGCTAAACTTGCTTCGCCCTGGCTGGCAAGCGCCCCTCTGATCCAACGGTCTACCCCCTGGCCGCGCACCGCGCGGGTAAACAGATACTCTCGGGCGCCGGGCAATTTCCCCCAGGCAAGATTTTGCGGCGCATCAAAACCGGCTATCAGCAGGGCTTCACTGTGTTTTCTGGCGCGGGTGGCCCGGCTGCCTTTGAGGCGGGCTTTGAGCGTCTCCACCGGGCTGCGGGGCAGGAACTCTTTGTAAAAGACCTGGTTCTCACGGTGCAGGGCTACCCGGGCAGAACCGGAACTGGCCACCAACTCCCAGCCATCGGGCATTTGTCGCTCCGCCAATAGCATGGCACAGCGGTGTAGCTCCTCCGTATTTACGCGATATTGCTCGATCACCAAGCCCTCTTCGATAGTCCAGTCATGATATTCTACGCGGCGATGTTAGTCCCGTCTGTAGCTGGTGGGGGCGGGGGTAAATGACAAAGGATCTATTATGGGCGTAGCTCAACAGAGCGCGAACAGGGTCAGGACTTGGCAGCGCACCTTGTGGCAGCGCTACCTCAGGCCCTATGTGTTCATCCATATCAATAAAACGGGCGGCACCAGTATCGAAAAGGCCCTGGGCATTAGCCAGGACCACAGTACAGCGCTGGAGAAATATCAGCAGCTGGGGGCGAAGGCCTGGCGGCGCAAATTTGTTTTCTCTATTGTGCGAAATCCCTGGGACAAAGTGGTTAGCCATTACCATTACCGGGTAAAAACCAACCAAACTGGCCTGGGGGACAAAACGATTCCGTTTCGGGAGTGGGTGTTGCGATGCTATCGGGACCAAGACCCGCAGTACTATGATCAACCCCGTATGTTCATGCCGCAATGGCATTGGCTGGTCGATGAACAGGACCAGTTGCTGGTTGAGTTTGTCGGCAAATTAGAGACTCTGAATGAGGATTTTTCCAGTATCTGCGCCAGGCTCTCTATCGATGCCAGTTTGGGCCATGTAAAGCCCTCTAGCCGAAGCCATTATCAAGCCTATTATGATAGTGAGACCCAGGGGCTGATTGCCGAGCGCTTTGCCAGGGATATAGAAGCTTTTAGTTATCAATTTTAAAGTGACTGGGAATCTCCACGACACTGATTTTACCGCGGGTGTCGCCCTGGAAAACCTTGAGTTCCAACAGGGAGTATTTGTCGAGAAATGCCTGCCACAGTTGCTCCTCGTGCGGTTTGACCCGGGCAACCAAATAGTCATTATGGCGCCATAATATCGGCCTCTTACTGAGCTCATCCACCGTGAAGTTGGCAAAAGCAGGATTCTCCCAATTGAACTCACGGCCGCTAAAATACCCTATATAGTTGCTGTTCGACGCCACTGACGCATCGGCCGGTGTGTGGGTAGCGACCCAGATTGCCGCATCTTTTATAAACATTTTTTTGTAGTTGAAATTGCCCACGACATCAATGGACATTCCCACCAATAGAAATATCGCCAGATACTTAAGCAGCGGCTTGCGCTGTGGATCCCAGGCTGCATTGATAATGAAGGGCAAGTACAGCGCCACAAAAATAGTAAATATATGGCAGTAACGCTCGAGCATGAGGCGATTGGTGAGCGTAAAGAGGCCCAGGTACACCAGGCCGATCACTAAATGTGAATTCAACAAACTGCGGGACGGGTGTGCAATAAGTTTATTCAGTTTGTTCTTCTGTCCCCACAGCAGAACGAGCACATAGGGCCACATCACGGCTCGAAAGAGGTTGATGAACAAAATGGCCGCCAGCCCCGCCAGGGTGGCAATGCCGGCATCATCTTTTGCCGTGAACACCAGTAGGGCGTCCCCGGTTGCCGCTGACAGCGCGGTAAAATCCTGGGGGAACGCCCTCAATTTATCGATATAGCCATTTATATCGGAAAATAAATGGGCGTTTGGCAGTAACGGCGTCTGGATCAGTAACACCGCCATGGCCAGGCAAACAATCACCCCCGCCGGTAGAGCCAGCAAGCGTATCGCGATTCGCAGCCGGTCCGGCTGTTGGCTTGCAATAAATACGGCCAGGGGCGCAAGCAAGACAAAAAACAGGCCCTCGAAACGGAACATGGTGGCGAGGGCGATAAAGGCAAACCAGCGCAGTTGGTATTTGAATACGGGGTGCTGGAGGTACAAAAGGAGGGCGTGAAATGCCAGCAGGGAAAAAGCCCAGTAGGGCGGGTCGCGCATAATTGAATCGCGGCCCTGGGCCAGCAGGGGGTGGCTGAGGATAATGACTGCGGCGATGATCTGAACTCTGCGGTCACCGCCCAGCAGCCGCACAATGCTGACGAAGGCGGTCGACAAGATGGCATAGAATACGGTGCTCAGTAACAACCCCGAGTGAAGCAGGGAAAGCCCGCTCACTCGGTGCAGCAAACCTATGAGAATGGACAGGAATGGTCGATCAAATAGGGTGAAGCTGGTGAGAAGCCCCTCCTGCAGGTAGGCTTCAGCTGTGCGTAAGTATAAGATGGCGTCCCAATTGATGACCGGATCGATCAGCATGAGCCAAATTGATAGCACGACACTAGCTGCGACAATAATCCGGTAGTCGATAGGTGGGTGATTGATCTCGGAGGGTGTCATGGACGCTGAAGGCACAATAAAACTCAATGTAGTTGTAGGGACTGGCGGACAGAAACGAATATGGCGACTCACCTTGCCAGAGGAAATGTTTTGAAGCAAACGGTACTTGTTACAGGCGCGGGCGGGCAACTCGGTCGCGAGTTGGCTTTAACGGCTGGATCGGCTGTTGATTGTATCGTCATAGAACGGTCGGCGCTTGATATTGGGGATTCCGCCGCCGTTTTAGCGCTGTTGGAGGCGCACAAACCCCAGCTGCTCATTAATGCCGCGGCCTATACGGCGGTAGACAACGCTGAATCGGAGCCCGAACTGGCCTGGCGGGCGAACGCGCAAGCACCGGGTGATTTGGCTGCCGCCTGCGCCGCGCAGGGCGTAAGAATGATCCATCTGTCAACGGATTTTGTTTTTGACGGTGCGGCGAGCGAACCGTATCAGCCCTATTTCCCGACTTCGCCAGTGAGTGAGTATGGCAGGGGCAAGTTGGCGGGTGAGGAGGCTGTCAGGGAATCCCTGCCGGAGGCGCTGATTGTGCGCACCGGGTGGGTGTACTCACGCTTCGGCGCAAATTTTGTCAAAACCATGTTGCGCTTGATGTCGCAGCGCGACCAGCTGGCAGTAGTGTCCGATCAGGTGGGTACGCCCACCTGGGCCAGGGGGCTGGCAAATGCACTGTGGGCCGCTGCCGATCGGCCACAGTTAAGCGGCATTTATCACTGGTCAGATGCGGGGCAATGCAGTTGGTATGAATTCGCCCGGGCGATTTATGAGGAGGGCAGAGCGGCAGGATTATTGAGCAAATCGGTGGAGATAGATCCTATCCCCGCAACGAGCTACCCGACGCCGGCTCGCCGCCCGCTCTACAGCGTGCTGGATAAAAAGAGCACCTGGCGCGATTTTGAACTGGAGGGTGTGGCCTGGCGCGAGCAGTTGCGCACCATGTTATTGGATATGAAGGAACATGAGGATGAGTAAACATTTGCTGGTCACCGGGGCCGCCGGGTTCATCGGTGCAAATTTCGTCCACTACTGGGCCCAGGCTCATCCGGAGGATGAGATTGTGGGCTACGATGCGTTAACCTACGCGGGCAATTTGGCCAACCTGGATGCTTTGCGCGACAGGGAAAACTTCCACTTTGTCCACGCAAACATCTGTGACGGTGACCGTGTTAGCGCCGTTCTGCGCGAGCACACTATCGACACCATTGTGCACTTCGCCGCCGAAAGCCATGTAGACCGCTCTATTACGGGCCCCGATGATTTCATCGCGACCAATATTGTCGGTACCCACAGCCTGCTAAAGGCCGCCAGGGAGTTTTGGTTGGGCGGGGCACAGGCAAAGCCCCACCGATTCCATCATGTCTCGACCGACGAGGTCTACGGCTCTTTGGCGGTGGATGCGCCGGGTTTTTTTGAAGAACAACGATATGAGCCCAATTCTCCCTACTCTGCGAGTAAGGCCGCTTCCGATCATTTGGTAAGGGCTTACCATCACACTTACGGCCTGCAAGTAAGCACCAGCAACTGCTCAAACAATTACGGCCCCTACCATTTCCCGGAGAAACTGATTCCCCTGTGTTTGACCAATATTCTGGGCGGCTCGCCGCTGCCCGTCTATGGCGATGGCAGCAATATTCGGGACTGGTTGTACGTAGAAGACCATTGCCGTGGCATCGAACTGGTGCTGCAAAATGGCAAGGTGGGCGAGGTCTACAATATTGGCGGCAATAATGAGTGGTCCAACCTGGCCATTGTTGAATTGCTATGCGACCAACTTGATGCGCGTTTTGCCACCGACCCCACTCTGGCGCAGCGATTCCCGGATGCACCGGGTGCCGTTGGCGGCAGCGCCCGAGACCTCATTGCGTTTGTCGAAGACCGGGCCGGCCACGACTGGCGCTATGCCATTGATGCTGGCAAGATCATGACAGAGCTGGGTTATAGCCCGCGCGAAAGCTTCGAGACGGGACTGAAGCGCACCCTGGATTGGTATTTGTCCCGCGAGGATTGGTGGCGACCGCTATTGCAAGGGAGATAGCGGTACGGGGCAGTATGTTGTACAGATTTCGAGGACAATCCTGCTCAATCAAATAGCGGAATGTCATCCCAGGCGAGCCCCTGGGTATCTTTAGCCGATAATTGCGGCGGCCCGCTGTTTCCATAAGGCCACTCTATGCCCACGGCGGGGTCGTCCCATGCCAGAGATACCTCCGCAGCGGCATTATAAAAATCGGTGCACTTGTACTGGAAGTCAGCGTAGTCGGAAGTGACGTAGAATCCGTGGGCGAACCCCGGGGGAACCCAGAGCATCTTGTGATTGTCTGCGCTCAAGTGTATGCCAAACCATTTGCCGAGAGTTGGTGAGGAGCGCCGTAAGTCCACCGCTACGTCAAAAACCTCTCCCCGACTCACCCGCACCAGCTTGCCCTGGGTTTGCTGCGTCTGATAGTGCATTCCTCGCAGGATACCGCCTCTGGAACGGCTGTGATTGTCCTGCACAAAATGTAGATCCAGGCCGGCCTTGCGAAAGTCATCGGCGTTCCAGGTTTCCATGAAAAATCCGCGGTCGTCGCCAAATACCCTCGGTTCGAGCACGAAGACATCCTGTAGTGGGGTGGACTCAATGTTCATGAATAATATGCCCGGTGTCATCCAGCAATCGCTTCAGGTAAATTCCGTAACCACTTTTTTCCAGGGGCGCGGCCAGTTCGAGTAATTGCTCATCATTTATATAAGCCATGCGGTGGGCCACCTCTTCGGGGCATGCGATTTTCAGCCCCTGGCGTTGCTCGATAACACGAATAAAATTCGCGGCATCCAGCAACGAGTTATGAGTGCCGGTATCCAGCCAGGCCGTACCCCGGCTCATTACCTCAACCTTGAGGTCTCCCCGCTCCAGATAGACTTTGTTGACGTCGGTAATCTCCAGCTCGCCGCGGTGCGAGGGTCGAATGTTTTTGGCGATGTCCACCACATCGTTGTCGTAGAAGTACAGTCCGGTTACCGCATAATTTGATTTCGGGCTTTCAGGTTTTTCCTCTATGCCTATAGCGACGCCGTCGCGGTTAAAGTTCACCACGCCGTAGCGCTCGGGGTCATTAACATAGTATGCAAAGATGGAAGCACCGGTTTGCCTAGCTGCTGCGCTTTGTAACTTTGCGGTGAAGCCCCCGCCGTAAAAAATATTATCCCCCAGCACCAAACTAGCCGGTGACTTGCCGATGAACTCGTCGGCCAGGATAAACGCCTGGGCCAGGCCGTCGGGACTGGGCTGCACCACGTAGCTGATATTGATCCCCCAGTTAGCCCCGTTCCCCAGCAGGTCGCTGAAAGCCTGTTGGTCACGAGCGGTGGTGATAATCAGAATGTCCCGGATTCCCGCGAGCATTAAAGTCGTCAGTGGGTAGTAAATCATCGGTTTGTCGTAAATAGGCATCAACTGCTTGCTGACAGTGCTCGTTAAAGGGTGCAGGCGGGTACCCGAGCCTCCCGCGAGTATGATTCCCTTGTAGTTCAAGACTGCCATAGCGATGGATCTCTGGGTAAAAGTGGGGGAATTATACGCACAATCGGCGGTGCAAGACGACATATCGCCAATGAGTCTCACACTGCGGGCGCGCCGGGGGGCTGGCTTTTCCACCGCAAGCTGATTAGAATCTAGCCCTTTTTGTCTCCCACTATTACTCAGGACGGATTTATCAGGCATCCCGAAACAATACAGAGCGATTCGCCACCCATGGTTTCAGTGCTTCCCGAATCGGGAAGTCCGCCCCTGGCCGAACATGCCAAGCCTCTGCGCATCGCCTTATTGGGCTATCGCAGCCAGCCCTACAGTGGCGGTCAGGGCGTTTATCTCAAGTATCTGAGCAAGGCGTTGGTCGAGGCGGGGCATAGCGTAGATGTGATATCGGGCCCCCCCTACCCGCATCTGGACCCCCGGGTACGATTGATTGAGCTGCCCAGCCTCGACTTGTTTGTCAATGGCCTGGGATCCCTGCGCCCGCACCACCTTAAATCGACTACCAATATCATTGAATGGCTGAGCAAGCTGACCGGGGGCTTTGCCGAGCCCTATACTTTTGGTCGGCGCGCGGTTAAATATCTGCGTAAACATGGCCACCACTACGATCTGATTCACGACAACCAGAGTTTGAGTGATGGCATGCTCACAATACAGGATATGGGCCTACCGCTGGTAACCACGGTGCATCACCCCATCACCAGTGATTTGCGTATAGCCCTGAGTGCGGCGAAAAGCTGGTGGGAGCGCCTGTTGATAAAACGCTGGCATTCTTTTCTGATCATGCAAAGGCGGGTGGTGAAGCAATTACACAATATTGTGACGGTGTCCGATTGTTCCCGCCAGGATATTGCCCGGGACTTCGGCATTCAGCCTGCGGGTATTGGCGTGGTGTATAACGGTATTGATACTGCGGAGTTTCGGCCCCTTGCGGGAGTGGAGCGCCAGCCTATGAAATTGATGGCAACCGCCTCGGCGGACGCTCCGCTGAAGGGACTCAGGTATTTGTTACGTGCCTATGCCCGTCTACTGGAGAGCCACCCCGATCTCGAATTGTTACTGGTGAGCAAACCCAAGCCGGGGGGCAAGACGGAACGTCTTATCCGCCATCTGGGTATAGCAGACAAAGTGCAATTTGTGAGCAACATCAGCACCCAGCAAATGGTGCGTTTTTACGCGGAAGCTACCATCGCCGTCGTCCCTTCTGTCTACGAGGGCTTTGGTTTGCCGGCGGGAGAGGCTATGGCCTGCGCAGTGCCGGTGGTGTCCACCGACGGGGGAGCCCTGCCGGAGGTGGTGGGCGATGCCGGTATCGTCGTACCTGCCAAAAGTGTCGATGGCTTAGTGGAGGCGATAGACAGCTTGTTGCGTGATTCGCTCAAGCGAGACGAATTGGGTGCGCGGGGAAGGCAGCGGATTTTGGAAACGTTTTGCTGGGATGTTTGCGCAAAGCAAATGGTGAATTATTACGAGCGGGTGTTGGCTGATGCAAACCGTTGATTTCAACTATTTCCCCCTGGCCGCCGGTGACGTCGTCCTGGATCTGGGCTGCGGTGAGGGTCGCCACGTGATTTCCGCCTATATCGAGGCCGATGTGCAATCTGTAGGCGTTGATCTGTCACTGGATGATCTGAAAGCGACCCGGGACAAGTTTCGCGATTTCGACCAGCCCGACAATGAGGCAAAGTCGCTGAGCTTATCCTCCGCCAACGCCCTGCAGTTGCCCTTCGCGGACGATACGTTTGACAAAGTGATGTGCAGCGAAGTACTGGAGCATATCCCCGATTATCAAGCCGCTCTGGTGGAAATTCACCGCGTTTTAAAGCCCGGCGGCCTATTTTGCGCGAGTGTTCCCCGGCGCTGGCCGGAAAAAATATGCTGGGCCCTGAGTGATGCCTATCACCAGGTTCTGGGCGGGCATCTGCGGATTTTTCGCAGCAGTGAATTGCGCGCGGAAATAGAGGGGCTCGGATTCAACCACTACTATCGCCACTGGGCGCACGCACTACATGCCCCTTTCTGGTGGCTTAAATGTCTCTTTTGGAATACCCAGGATAGCAACTGGCTGGTGGCCCAATACCACAGGATGCTGGTTTGGGATTTAATGGACAGGCCCGCATTTACCCGGGTGCTGGAGCAATGGATGAATCCGCTGGTGGGTAAGAGCGTGGTGATGTATTTTCGCAAGGAAGTCAGCGCATGAGCGGACTGTATCTCAGCAGGGGGTTCTTCCCCGAGGAGTTCTTGCGACCAACAGTAGAGTTTATTCTTGCGGCGCAACGCCCCAGTGGCGAAATCCCGTGGTTTGAGGGCGGTTACACCGATCCCTGGGATCACGTTGAGGCGGCGATGGGGCTCACCATCGGTGGCGAGCACCAGGCGGCGCAAATGGCTTATCAGTGGTTGTCCAATGCGCAACTGGATGATGGCAGTTGGTGGGCGTCCTACCGCGGGGACGAGGTCGATAACAACAAGCGCCGTGAAACCAACTTTGTCGCCTATTTTGCGACGGGTATTTGGCACCATTTCTTGATCACTAAAGATCGCGAGTTTTTACAGGCGATGTGGCCGACGGTAGAGCGGGCAATTGGCTTTGTGTTGTCACTGCAAACGGAGCACGGAGAAATCCACTGGGCGGTAGAGAATGACGGGCAGCCAAAGCGAGATGCCTTGAAGACCGGCTGCAGTTCCATTTACAAGAGCCTGGAGTGCGCCCACAACATCGCGGTTACCCTGGGCGAGGATCGAAGCCACTGGCTGCTGGCCCGAAATAACCTGGGCCTGGCTCTGCGTCACAAGCCCGAGCGCTTTGATCGCACCTGGGAAAGCAAGGCCCGCTATTCCATGGATTGGTTTTACCCGGTATTGACCGGGGTGTTACCCGAGGCCGAAAGTCGATTGAGATTGGCGGCTCGCTGGGGGGAATTTGTCGAACCCGGGCTGGGTTGCCGCTGTGTCTACGACGAGCCCTGGGTAACGGTGGCTGAGTCCTGCGAATTGGTCATGGCGCTGTTGGCCGCCGGTGATCATGCCCGTGCGGTGGAACTGTACAGCTGGTTACACCAGTGGCGTACCCGGGATGGCTCCTATTGGACAGGTTATCAGTGGGTAGAAGATTTGCTGTGGCCGGAAGAAAAGCCCACCTGGACGGCGGGTGCTATCTTATTAGCTGCCGACGCGCTCACTGAGCACACCGCTGCTGCGGGATTGTTCTGTTCTGTGCAACTACTCGAGGCAGATGCACAGGAATCCAAAAAACGCGTCAATTAGCAGTTTATCGCGTCTCACTCGATGAATGCGCCCATGCTGAGGCGCTCCTCGGCGACAAACCCCAGGGCCTTGTAAAACGCGGCTACCTCGGTGTTGGTGGCGCGTATTTGTAGGTTCACCTTGATGCAGCCGATTTCCTTGAGCGCTTGCATGGCGTGTTTTACCAGTTTTGCCCCCACCCCATCTCGACGTTGTTCGGCCAAAACGGCAACCGCATAGAGCCAGCCGCGATGGCCGTCGTAACCGGCCATACATGCGGCAACCAGTTTTCCCTTATCTTCGACCACAAAAATGAAATCGTCTACCGCAAGCTTTGCGTCGATAAGAATTGACGGTTCGTTGTGAGGTGGGTCATCGGGAAAAACGGTCTGCCACAGCGCTATCAGTGCGCTTCGATCCCGATCGCTATATTTACGTATATTCACTATATCGTTCCTTCGATCTTTCGCATTGCCTGTCAGTCGTGATTGGGCCGAAAAGCCGTTACAGCCGCCGCAGAAGTCCCAGGCTATTTACCTGCTCTATCGCTTCAAATAATCCCGATTGCAGAGCCATCTTGAAGATGGCGTATGGAGCCTGGCCGCCCTTATGGGGATCGGCGAAACAATCGTGGATGGCTAAAATACCACCGCGCATTAAATGAGGCGTCCAGCAGCGATAGTCTGTCAGGGCCGCGTCCAGGCTGTGCCCGCCGTCTATGAACACCATGGCAAGGGGTGTTTGCCAGTCCCGGGAAGCCAATTCTGAGCCCGCCACAATAGGCACCACCACATCCTCCAGCCCGGCGGCGCGAATATTGATGCGAAACTCACGAAAAGTATCCATTGAGCCAACACTCTCATCGTATAAATCGGGGTCGTGAAAAAACTCGCCCTGCTGATGCTCTTCGGAGCCGCGGTGGTGATCCAGTGCAAACAGGGTGCGGGCGTTTTTCTTACACGCCAGGCCCAGGTAAATAGTGGATTTGCCACAGTAACTGCCGATTTCAAGAACCGGACCCGAGACACTGGCGAACTCTGCCTGATGGTACAGGGCGGCGGCCTCGTCGTCGGCCAGGAAGCCCTTGATGTCGTTTATGTTCTCCGGGAGGTCTGCTATCACGCCGTACGCTCTTTGTCAGATATGGGTTGGCGAAAATAGCGGGTTTGCCGGCTCAGCACAAGGGCAATGCCCCTGAACCAGCATCCATTTCAGGCGTGTTATGATGCTCGCTGGAGTAAGAATGAGACCGTAATAATGAAGCTCAGTATGCCGCGCTTTGACCAGGCAAGCGTTCTTGTTGTCGGCGATATCATGCTCGATCGCTATTGGCAGGGCCCCACCTCTCGAATATCGCCCGAGGCGCCGGTTCCGGTAGTGCGGGTAGATCAGATCGTGGACCGCCCGGGGGGCGCGGGCAATGTCGCGCTTAACATCGCGACACTGGGGGCTGCCGCCAGCCTGCGTGGTTATACCGGCGATGATGAGATGGCGGATTCGCTGCAGGATATGCTACGCGGGGCGGGGGTGGAGTGCTTGTTTGAACGAGAGCCCGGCCGCTCGACTATTACCAAATTACGGGTTGTCAGTCGTCATCAACAACTTATTCGCCTGGATTTTGAAGATGCCAAGGCTCCGTTGAGAACGACAAATCTCGAGGAAAATCTGTCCGAATATTTGGCCCAATGCGGTGCACTGATCCTATCGGATTACGGCAAAGGTGCATTGCGAGAGCCCGGGCCAATCATTGCTGCGGCGCGCTCAGCCGGGGTGCCGGTGTTGGTTGATCCCAAGGGCACAGACTTTGTCCGCTATCGGGGCGCTAGCCTGATAAAACCCAATCTACAGGAGTTTGAAGCGGTGGTGGGTGAGTGTCCCACGGAACAGGAGTTGGTCGCCCGGGGGGAGGCCTTGATGGCTGAGCTGGATCTGGGCGCTCTGTTAGTGACCAGGGGTGAACACGGCATGACCCTGCTGCGCCCGGGTGAGGAAGAGATGCACCTGCCTGCCAGAGCCAGGGAGGTATTCGACGTTACCGGCGCCGGCGATACCGTTATCGCAGTATTGGCGGCGGCAGTGGCGGCGGGTGAAAGCTTGCCCCAGGCCGTGGCACTGGCCAATATCGCCGCCAGCATTGTGGTGGGCAAGCTCGGCACTGCCGCTGTAAGCGCACCGGAATTGCGCAGAGCGGTGCAGAGTGATCAGGGCGCGGAGCGCGGAACAGTGACCCTGGAGCAATTGCAAATTGCGGTAGCGGACGCCCGCAGTCACGGCGAGAAAGTGGTTTTTACCAATGGCTGCTTTGACATCATTCACGCGGGGCATGTGGGGTATCTTGAACAGGCCCGCCAACTGGGTGACCGCCTGGTGGTTGCGGTGAATAGCGATGCCTCGGTGCGCCGCCTCAAGGGCAATGGCCGCCCGATCAACCCCCAGGATCGCCGCATGGCTGTTCTTGCGGGTCTGGAAGCGGTCGATTGGGTGGTGTGCTTTGAGGATGACACCCCGGAGCCGTTGTTACATGCACTGCGCCCGGATGTACTGGTGAAAGGTGGCGATTACGATAAGCAAGGCGTGGTGGGCTGGGAGATTGTTGAGGCTAACGGCGGCGAAGTGGCGGTGCTCGATTTCCTCGACAATGTTTCTACCACGGCGATCGTCAACAAAATTCGCGACCAATAGCGCAATTACTCCATGCTATCGAGGCTGCGCCGGGCAGCTGAGACGTTCGCCGCAAGATGCGCCGGTGTAATCGTTCCGATAATTGCTGAACTAGTGCCGGGATGGGCGAATATCAGATCCATGCTAGCCTGGATAGGGTCGCCATAAGCTTCGCCCAGGTGGCCACTCGCGAGCGCTTTTTTTATCAAGACTGCCGTGCCCAGGCGGGCGCATTCATCGAGCACTTCAATCTCACTTCGGTGGGCCAGATTGTAGGTCAGCATGACCATGTCACACACGGCAGCGGCGGCAAGCCCCCCCGCCACTGTTTTGGTGGACATGCCGAAGGCGCGTATCAATCCCCTTTGCTTAATTTTCTCCAGCGCTTGCAAGGTGCCAAGATGATTGATGATATGTAAATCATCGCCATCGGAGTGAACCAACACCATGTCGATATAATCGGTGTCGAGCCGACTCAGACTGCGCTCGATGGAGGCTTGGGTGTGCTCCGGGGTAAAATCAAAGTGCGATTGACCGTCGTTAAACTCCTCGCCAACCTTGCTGCAAATCAGCCAGTCTTTGCGCTGGCCTTTGAGTAGCGAACCGAGGCGTTCTTCACTGTTGCCGTAGGCCGGGGCGGTATCGATCAGGTTGATGTTCAGATCCCTGGCCTGCGCGAGCAATGCCGCGGCGCTTTGGTCGTCCGGGATGGTGAAGCCCTGCGGGTATTTGACGCCCTGATCTCGCCCAAGCTTTACGGTGCCCAGCCCCAGCGCGCTAACCACCATATCGGTTCTCCCCAGTGCTCTCATCCAACTCATGAGAACAGGCTATCCCAGCAAGTGGGGGCGATGTCCGGCATTCCCAACTTTGCCAGTGGTGACATGTTGGGAGTGTGCAGGGGTTGTATTTTCCGTGCAGCCAATATCAGCTCTATCTGGTCGGCGAGATTGGGACAGAGTGTCAATTTTGTGGGCCAGGCGGCCAGGACATTGTCCAGGCCCTCAACCGCCCCCACAAAGGCCTTGTCCGGTTTGAGCAAGCCGGACTGTTTGGGTTCTGCCCGGTCAATTTTTACCGTTCGCCAGTCACACTCGCCAAAATCAATCCAGGGGAATAATTGTTTCAGCTCGGCCTCGGCCTTGGCGATAAGAGCGCTGGGCTCTTCGTTGACGCCCTGGGTGGCCAGGTCTCCCCCCAGATACCATACCGGTTGCCCATCGGCGGTGTGGTGGCTTGAAATTGTGAGCCGAGGGGAGGGATTGGCGCCCATACAATGGGCATAGAGCGCTTCAGGGTAATGATGTTTAACAATGACCTGCTGCAATGGGCGCCGTTGCATGGCGGGCCCAGAGCCGCCCAATTGCGCTATCAATTGCTCATTGCCTGCGCCGGCGGTGAGCAACAGGCACTGCGGCACGACCCTGCAGTCGGGTAATCGGAGTGTTGCACTGCCGTTGTTTCGTTCAAGGTTTGCCCGGTCCCAGTCGATAGAAAAAATGGCATCGCGATGACGCGCCGCCAGTGTTGCAACCAGCGAGGGCACATCCAGCACCAGATCGATCAGCCGGTACACCTGGCCTCGAAATCGGGAATCCTGGAAAGGTGCCGGATAATTGTCCGCGCTAAGCTTTTCAACGCGCCCTCGCAACATCTTGCTGGCAAAGAAGGAAGTAAAACGGGAGCTTAACGATGCGCTGGACCACAGGAAGAAATTTTCGCTGAGGACTCGCGCGCCTCTCAAGTCGACTTTTCCCTCGCCGCGCAGGGCGGCTCGCCACAGTTCGGGCATGGAGGAAATTGCTTCTGAGCCGCCACTGAGTGAACCGCCCAGGGCGTATTTTACGCCGCCGTGTATCATGCCCTGGGAAGCAATGGTCTGGTCGCCCCCCAGTTTGTCCTGCTCAAACAGGACAGCGCTATACCCACTATTGCGCAGGTGATTGAGCGCCCAAAGTCCAGCAACACCTCCACCAATAATAGCGATGTCGATTTGCAGGTCCTGCATTACCACCAGCCAAGCCAAAGAGTAAAACGCGATTATAGCCTGAATCGGATATTTGGGTTTAAATAGTGGCTTGGTATGCCATGCCTATTCACAGGAGCTATGAATGCGCTATTTATACAGCGCCCTGTTCTACTGCCTTATTCCCTTTACCCTATTGCGCATGCTGCTGCGCTCCCGCGTTGCACCGGCCTACCGGCAGCGCCTGGCCGAGCGTTTGGGCTTTTTTGCGGAGAGTGGGGGTGGGCCAGCGATATGGGTGCATGCCGTTTCCGTTGGGGAGACGCTGGCGGCGGCCTCGATTATCGAATATTTACTGCAACATTATCCGCAGTATCGAGTGGTAGTCACGACCACCACACCAACGGGCTCCGAACGGGTGAAGGCGCTGTTTGGTGACCGCGTCTTTCATGTCTATGCACCCTGGGATACGCCGGGGGCTGTGCAGCGGTTTCTGGGCAAGGTTCGGCCCCGGCTGTTACTCATCATGGAAACCGAACTGTGGCCCAACATGCTGCACTACACCCGCCGATCCGGGTGTCGCATTGTGCTGGCTAATGCCCGTCTCTCGCAGCGCTCCGCCCGGGGCTACGCTCGCTTTGATCAGCTTACCAGGGGCATGATGGCACAGCTTGATATCGTGGCCTGCCAGGCCCGAGCGGACGGCGACCGCTTCCTGGCATTGGGCCTTCAACCGTCTCAGCTGGAGATTACCGGCAGTATTAAATTTGACCTGGAGCTGGATGGCGAATTGCGCTCGGCGGCGATCGCGCTGCGGGCGTCCTGGGGGGCGTCCCAGCGTAGCATCATCGTTGCGGCCAGCACCCACCCCGGGGAGGACGAGCAGATACTCACAGCCTTCGCTCAGGTACGCCAGCAGGTGGATAACGCTCTGCTGGTGCTGGTGCCCAGGCACCCGGAGCGCTTTGATTCCGTGTTTGAGCTATGCGTCGCCCGGGGCTGGCAGGTTCAGCGGCGGTCCAGCGGAATTGCCCCCGGGCCGGCAGACGACATCGTCCTGGGGGATACCATGGGGGAGTTACTGCTTTTGCTGAGCTGTGCAACGGTGGCCGTAATAGGTGGCAGTCTGGTAAACCACGGCGGCCACAATGTGCTGGAGGGATCCGCCTGGGGCGTTCCCGTGGTCACTGGCCCCCATATGTTCAACTTCGCCGAGATCAGCGACCTGCTGGTTGCAGCGGAGGCGATGATTAAACTCTCCGCTGCGGATCAGTTGGGCGATTGCCTGGTGGAATTATTGAGCGACCCGGTGAAACGGCGCGCAATGGGCGAGGCGGGTCAGCAGGTCGTCGCGGATAATCGCGGGGCTAAAAAGCGCCTGCTGAAACTGATTGATGCGCAGTTACAACAGGGCGTTTTGCCGATTACTTGACGGCAGTTGGCGCCGGCGGGTGCTCCAGGTAGGCATCCAGGCTGTTGATATCCTGCGGACTTAGCAAGCCCGCCTGCTCCTTCAGGCGCAAAATATCGAGGATGTAGTCGTAACGACTATTGGCGTAATCACGCTGGGCGGAGAACAGGATGTTTTGGGCGTTGAGCACATCCACCACGTTGCGAGTACCCACCTCGTAGCCCGCCTGGGTTGCGTCCAGGGCGCTGGTGGAGGAAATAATACTCTGCTTGCGCGCCGCTACCCTGGCGACATCACTCACCACTGTCATGTGCAGGGAACGGGTGTTGGTCACGGTGTTGCGTGACAGGTTAATGCGGTTTTCCCGGCTGGCATTAAACTCCTGTGCCGCTCTGCGTCGGTTGGAACTGATAGCACCGCCACTGTAGAGGGGCATGTCCAGTCGAATTTGCCAGGTATTGAGCTCAGTATCATTGTCTGGCGAGGCGTCGAATTGGGTTGTGGGCCTGCGGGAAAGATCACCCTCCGTGGTGTAGTCCGAGTAGGCGTAACTGCCGCTGATAGTGGGCGCGTGA
>SMVB01148624.1_pt1 | contig 37780 bp, 28 predicted proteins | sample 2456461 | NCBI WGS metagenome assembly SMVB01 (sample SAMN11095934, study PRJNA526329) | marine sediment metagenome | biome: Marine sediment; feature: Surficial sediment; material: Deep marine sediment; isolation source: Hadal surficial sediment | place: Pacific Ocean | collected 2014-05 | depth...
ATGCGAAATGTGAATATTTCGCCCGACGGCAAACACTTGCTGCTATTGGCCACAGCGAGCAAAGACGGCAACGCGGTTCTCGAGGTTTACGACGCAGCGGATCTGGACAAGAAACCATTCCGAGTAAACGCAGAGCCGATGGAAATACGTTCGGCGCGGTGGTTGAGCGACGACGATATTCTGATAAATCTGCGGCAAAAGGTTCGCAACAAGATCCAGGATTTCAATGAGGGTGTTTACGAGACACGTATTGCGAGACTGGATGTCAACAAAAAGAAAATGAAGATTTTCGATCAGCCCAATGTTGTCGTTGAAAACGTGCTGCCAAACGATCCCAACAAAATAATTATATCGTTACAGCCAAGCTCAATGAGCGACGTTGTCTCAAGGCTGGCCGAAGCATTTCGACCGAGAGCCTACTACCTTTTTGATTTAAAAAAAGGGACCAAGAGTTTATTAATCCGCGGCAACCTCGACATCGGCAATATCGAATTTGACGAAAATGGTAAGCCGTGGCTTGCCCGTGGATTTGATCGCGGCACCGGGGATTTCGTTTGGTACCGAAGATACAAAGATGAAAAAGGATGGAAGGAATTCCATCGCTGGAGCGAGGACAGCCCTGAACAATTCGTGGTGCAGGGTCTTGACCCGGACGACCCGGACAGCGTGCTGGTGACGTCGGTCAATGGCAATGACAAGGTGGGACTGTGGGCGTTCAATACCCGGAAGAAGGAATATGGCGAGCTAATTTACCGCCGCAACGATGTTGATGTCAGAGGCGTACGTTTTCATAGCAATCCGTGGACGCAACAGGACACCATCGTTGCTGTCCGCTATGACACGGACAAGGCATATTATGAGTATTTCGATGACATTGAGGCGGCCACCTATGCGCAGCTGGAGGGTATGGTCCCCGAGGCGCACAGAGTTGTAGTCACGAGCAGGTCGCGAGATGGACTGTCGCTAACCATTTTCAATGACGGTCCAACGGACCCGGGCTCGTATTACCTGATAAAAGACGGCGCGATGAAGAAGGTCGGCAGTCAGCAACCGCTACTGGCGCCAGATCTGCTCGCGAACGTCGACTACATCAGCTACGAAGCGCGGGATGGTCGGATGATTGCGGGATTCGTTACCACACCGCATGGAGATGCGCCTTTCCCTCTCATCGTGATGCCGCATGGCGGCCCCTTCGTGGCCGAAACAGTAATTTACGATGAATGGGCGCAGATGCTGGCGAACAATGGCTATATGGTATTGCAGCCACAGTATCGTGGTTCCCTCGGTTACGGACTAGACCATTACATCAGCGCGATAGAGGGCGGCGGACAGGGCGGCTACAAAATGCAGGACGACAAGGACGACGGCGCCATGTACTTGGTCGAACAGGGATTAGTCGATGAAAATCGCATGGCCATGTACGGCTGGTCCTACGGCGGCTACGCTGCTTTGGTTGCCGCTTCCCGCACGCCACAAATCTACCAGTGCGTAATCGCCGGCGCGGCCGTCAGTGATAACGCGATGCAGGTAAATTATTATCGAAATCAATTGCGGGGACACGGTCGTGATCAACAACTGGCTATGTGGGACGACAGCATTTCGCCCATCGAGGAAGTGGAGAAGGTCAACGTTCCGATCTTGCTGATTCACGGCAGCGTTGACCAACGAGTGCCGCCGGCGCATGCCAGAAAATACGTGGCGCTGCTCAAGAAATACGGCAAGGATTACAAATTCGTCGAACTGGATGGCGCGGATCACTTCTCTAGCACCTTGTTTTTCGAACACCAGATCGAGCTCTATACTTCGATTATCGACTACCTCAAAAATGATTGCGGACCGGGCGGTATTTAAGAGGCTCCGGCCTTAATCAAAACATCTCGCTGGGTCCCGGCGTCTCATCGCTGGGCTTGTCCCTGCCGACGATAAAGTCGCCGGTGATCATCTTGTCGTAGGTTTGCCCCGGCCCCACCATGGGATATACGCCGGCATCGGGATCGATGATCACTTCGAGAAATGCCGGTCCATCGAACTCAATGAATTCCTTAATGACTTGTGGAACGTCGTTTTTATCGTCCAGTCTCTTGGCGAACTCGAAGCCGTCGGCTTCGGCTGCCTTGACGAAGTCTTTCCTGTGCAGTGATTTATCGCTGCCCGACATTCGTCCCTCAAAATAGAGTTTCTGCCATTGCCGTACCATGCCGTCGCCGTGATTATTGAGAACAATGATTTTCACAGGCAGGCCGTAGGTGGTTACCGTCTCCAGTTCGCCAATGTTCATGCGAATGCTGGAGTCACCGTCGATGTCGATAACCAGGCGATCCGGTGCGGCGAACTGCGCGCCGATGGCAGCTGGCAAACCGAAACCCATCGTGCCCATGCTGCCGGAGGTCAGCCACAGACGAGGCTCCTTGAAGTCGAAGTATTGTGCCGCCCACATCTGGTGTTGTCCTACACCGGTCGAAATAATCGCTTTGCCGCCAGCGAGCCGGTTAATCTCTTCGATGACGGCATAGGGCTGTATCAGGTCGCTTTCGCGATCATAGTTCAGGCAATGCGTTTTTTTAAGGTTGGCGATTTCCTTGTGCCAGATTGAAAACTCCTTGTCGAAACCGATTCGTTTGCCGTAGGCCAACAGATCTTCCAGATCGCGGCTCAATACACCGACGTGATGCCACTGGACGTTCTTGACCTTGCCGATCTCGGAAATATCGATATCGAAATGCGCGATGTTTTTTGCGCTAGGCGCAAAACCAGCTGGGTCACCGGCCACCCGGTCGTCAAATCTTGCGCCGATAGCGATCAACAGGTCACAGTCTTCCACGGCATAGTTAGCGGAAGCGATGCCGTGCATTCCCAGCATATGCAGTGACAACGGGTGCGTCGTGTCGCTGGCACCCAGCGCCATCAAAGTTGTTGCCACCGGAATACCGTAAGCGCTGGCAAATCGGCGCATAGGTTTGGTCGCATTGCCATTGATTACACCACCACCGGCATAGATCAATGGACGCTCCGACTGCGCCAGCATCTTGAACAGTCGCTCGGAGGCTTCGTCATCAAGGTGGTTATCCATAACTGCCTGCAGGCGATTTCGGTAGCCTGTTAGCGGCAATGACCCACCGCCGGTAAATTCACCTTCCCAGTTTTGTACATCTTTGGGTATGTCGACAACAACAGGACCGGGTCGGCCGGTGCGCGCCAGGTCGAACGCCGTGCGCATCGTCGCTTCGAGTTTTTCCGGATCGGTTACGAGGAAAACATGTTTGGCAACCGCCCCCATAATGGCGGAGACGGGTGCTTCCTGAAATGCGTCGGTGCCGATCGCGCTCCTGGGCACCTGGCCGCATATCACGACTATCGGGACTGAATCGGCCATGCAATCGCGAACAGGCGTGACCGTGTTGGTCGCACCGGGCCCCGACGTCACCAGCACAACGCCCACTTTTCCACTTGCGCGAGCGTAGCCCGCGGCCATGAAACCTGCCCCTTGCTCGTTGGCAGGCACGATTAATGGAATGGCCGATTTTCCGTCTGCCCTCCGGTGCTTGTCGTTGTATCGAAAAACGGAATCATAAGTGGGCAGGATTGCGCCGCCGCTGTAGCCGAAAATGGTGTCGACGTTTTCATCGGCCAGTACCTGTATCACCATGTCGGCGCCGCTCATACGGGTCCCGGCGAGAGGGTGTTTTTGCTGCTGGCTTACTATTTGCTGCTTGCTCATGATTTTGCTGAATCGCGTTAGATATCGGTGTATTGGCCGAGTGTTTACTAATTTTTATTGCATTGCAATACTGGCGCAACTGCGCCAACATCCGGGAGTTAGGTTCCGGGTACTTACCCGGCCGTGGGTTACGACAAATGTAAGGTAAAACGAATGCGACACGCGATATCAGTGCTGCTGCAAAATGAGGTAGGGGCACTTACCCGGATGACGGGCCTGTTTTCAACTCGCGGTTACAACATCGACTCATTGAATGTTGCGCCGACGGATGACCCAGCCGTATCGCGTGTAACCATTGTAATTTTCGGCTCCGACTGGGCCATCTCACAACTGAATGCCCAACTTGCAAAGCTGGTGGACGTTGTCAATATTCATGACATGACACTCGGCGATCATTTTGAACGTGAACTGGCGATCGTCAAAATCAAGCTGTTGACCGGTGGCCTGACCAGGGCAATGGCCATTGCGAAGAAGTTCGATGCCGAGATCATTGACGACGCACAGCGTAGCTGCACCATACAGTTGACCGGCAGTCCCAAAGAGATCGATGCTTTCGTGGCAGCGGCGGCCGAAATAGGCACCTTGTCTGCGGTTGCCCGCAGCGGCAGCGTCGCGGTTTCGAAGGGCGAAGTTACGTTGTCCTCGTTTACCCGGGACCACCGCCTTACAGGCTGACGTCCGATGACGAGCCTTGCGTTAAAGGATCTTCGACGCCTTGTCATCAAGATTGGTTCGGCGCTGTTAATCGATGCCGACGGTCACGTCAATCGAACATGGCTTGCCAGCCTGGCCGAGGATATTTTCTCACTGCGCGAGTCCGGGCACCAGGTACTTATTGTTTCCTCCGGTGCGGTTGCCTTGGGCAGTCGCGTGATCGGGCTCGATGCCCCGGGCGCCAGGCTTGAAGACCTGCAAGCTGCCGCGGCGGCCGGCCAGGTGCATCTAGTCCACGCTTACCAGGAAGTATTGGGCCACTTCGATATTCCGGTCGCGCAGATCCTGTTGACACCGGATGACACTGAAGTTCGGCGACGATTCCTCAACGCGAGAAATACGTTGGAGAAACTGATCGACTTCGCGGTGGTTCCCGTGATCAACGAAAACGACACAGTAGCGACTGAAGAGCTGAAGTACGGAGACAATGACCGGCTTGCAGCGCGCGTGGCGCAGATCGTGATGGCCGACGGGCTGATTCTTTTGTCAGATGTCGACGGTTTATACACCGCTGACCCGCGGCAGGACCCGAAAGCCCAACACATACCGATCGTCCGGGGGGGCATTGGTGATGATCTGTTTGCGATGGCCGGCGGCTCCGGCAGCCGTGTTGGCAGTGGTGGAATGCTTACCAAGTTGCAAGCCGCCCGCATCGCGACCCATGCCGGCTGTTCGACCATAATCACTCGCGGCGATATGTCGCGCCCGCTGCAAGCACTGGCAGACGGTGGGAAATGCACTTTGTTTTCGAGCGAAGGAACGCCGCAATCAGCTCGCAAACAGTGGCTCGCCGGTGTGCTGGATGTTTGCGGCGAGGTAAGACTCGATGCCGGTGCGGTTGCTGCACTGAATAATGGCAAGAGCTTGTTGCCGGTTGGTGTGATTGCTATTGATGGCCAATTTCGTCGCGGCGATGCGGTGATACTCCGGGACGAGGCCGGCACCGAGCTTGGTCGTGGGCTTGCTGCTTATGCCAGCGACGAGGCCGACGCGATTAAAGGTTGTCGCAGCGAGCTAATCTCGTCCAAACTGGGCTATCGGGGACGCGACGTAATGATTCATCGTGATGACCTGGTGTTATTTTCCTCCGCTGATAGAAAGAATCTCTCATGACGACCGGAATCGCTGACAAGTCCACAACGTCCATCGAAGAAATGATGATTGCCATTGGCAAATCAGCTCGCAAAGCGGCGTCCGAATTGGCGAGCGTGAGCGAGGCTGATCGAAATAAGGCGCTGCAGGCGGCGGCGAACGCGATTCGTCAGCAGAAATCGACGATTATCGAGGCGAACAAAATCGATATGCAGTCTGCGACCGAACGCGGTCTGTCCGCCGCAATGCTGGACCGGCTCGGTCTCGATGAACAGCGAATTGAAGGAATGGCCCTCAGCATTGAATCGATTATCGATCTGCCAGATCCCATTGGCAAAGTATTAGCCGAGTGGCAGCGGCCGAACGGGCTGCGCATTCAACGCGTGTCGGTGCCGTTGGGCGTTATCGGGATTATTTATGAAAGCCGGCCGAATGTTACCTCGGACGCGGCGGGACTCTGCCTCAAGTCGGGGAATGCCGTGATTTTGCGCGGCGGCTCCGAGAGCTTTAATTCCAGTAGTGCCATCTTCGCTTGTATGCAATCGGGGTTGCACGAGGCCGGAATCAACCCGTCGGCGGTACAGATGATTCCGACAACGGATCGAGCGGCAGTTGGTTACATGCTGTCATCCATGTCCGAGTACATTGACGTCGTTGTGCCGCGCGGTGGCAAGAGTCTGATTCAGCGCGTGCAGCAGGAAGCCAGAGTTCCGGTTATCGGTCACCTCGAGGGTTTGTGCCACGTATACCTGCACGAGTCAGCGGATACGGAAATGGCCAGGGCGATCACGCTTAACGCAAAAATGCGCCGCACCGGCATATGCGGCGCTGCAGAAACGTTGCTGGTCGATCGCAACGCCGCCGAGAGGTTGTTGCCGACGGTTTGTGAGGCGTTGCTGGACGCTGGCTGCGAAATTCGCGGTGACGAAACGGTCGTGTCGATGGTCGCGGGGGCGAAACCGGCAAGCGAGGATGACTGGTCTGAGGAATATCTGGACGCCATTATTTCTGTGCGTGTTGTTGACGATATTGATGCAGCCATGGAGCACATCCGACGATTCGGCTCCGGCCATACAGAGAGTATCGTGGCAAGCGACGAGGGCGCTGCGGAGAAATTTCTGCAGGAGCTCGACAGCGCGATTCTTTTGCACAACGCATCGACGCAGTATGCAGACGGTGGAGAGTTTGGCATGGGTGCTGAAATAGGCATTGCCACCGGTCGTGTTCATGCGCGAGGCCCGGTTGGTGCCGAGCAACTAACCAGCTATAAGTATGTTGTTCGCGGCGACGGGCAAGTCCGGCCGTAATGGCCACACGGCCGGCTGAATTCGACCTCATCGTAATTGGCGGCGGCATCAATGGCGTCGCTATCGCGCGCGATGGCGCACTGCGCGGACTCAGTGTCTTATTGCTCGAGAAAAACGACTTCGGTGGTGGCACATCCAGTTACTCCAGTCGCCTGATTCATGGTGGTTTGCGCTATCTTGAATACGCCGAGTTCCCGCTGGTGTTCGAATCATTGCATGAACGCCGTCGATTGTTGAGACTCGCGCCGCACCTGGTCAAGCAACTGTGCATCAGCATACCCGTATACAAGCACAGCAAGCGCGGCATGTGGCTTGTTCGTCTTGGCATGTTTTTGTACGGAATGCTTTCAATCGGAAAGTCCGTGCCACGGCACCGAATTCTAAGCCGAAATGCGACCATCAAAGCGATGCCCGGCTTGAACGCAGACAACCTGCTCGGTGGCGCACAATATTTCGATGCACAGGTGACCTTTGCCGAGCGACTGGTAATAGAAAACGTTATCGGCGCGGTGGAAGCGGGCGCTGTTGTAAAGAACTACAGTCCCGTTATCGGGATTAATGTCAAAAACGGATTGTTACGAAGTATTCACTACATCGACCACGCAAGCGGTAACGAAGTCGAAGTGAGTGCCACCGTGGTCGTCAACGCGGCGGGACCCTGGGTCGATCACGTACTCGCGACAGTTAACAGGGAGCTTTCGCAATGTATGGGCGGCACCAAAGGCAGTCATATCGTCGTTCCCGTATTCGAGGGTGCACCAGAGTCAGCCGTCTACGCAGAAGCGGGGTCCGATAAGCGGCCGTTTTTCATCATTCCCTGGAACAAGCAGTTTTTGATCGGCACGACCGACATTCGGTATTCTGGTGATCCTGGCGACGCGAAGGCGAGTAATGCGGAAATCGATTATCTTTTGACAGAGACTAATCGTTTGTTCCCGCAGGCGAAACTGACGCGAAGTAACATTCACTATGCTTACGCGGGTGTACGTCCGTTGCCGAAACACGAAAGCGGGCCGGAATCGGCAATCACCCGCAAGCACATCATTAAAAAGCATAGCATCCTGGCGCGGGGACTGGTTTCAATCATCGGCGGCAAGCTAACGACGTACCGAAGTCTTGCGGAGCAAACACTAGATTACGTCAACAAAAAAAACGGTTTGAAAGGGTTGGCGTGCGTTACTCGCAGGCGATTGCTGCCCGGCGCAGTTGATCTGCAAGAGGCGCGCACGCAAATCGAAAAATTTAGTGTGCTGTCAGCCCAGGGCAAAGAGCGATTGCTCGGAATATACGGTGGCCGATGTATAGAACTCCTGCAAATCGCCGAGGCCGAGAGTGAGATGGCGCGGGTCCTGGATGCGGCCAAGACAATTCTTGCGGCAGAGGTATGTTTTGCGATTCGGCAAGAATACGCGGTCACGCTGATCGACGTTGTTTATCGTCGCATGATGCTCGGCTTGACTGAGAACCAGGGAGCCGATCTTGTCGAACAGCTGGCCGACATCGCTGCCGCCTGCCTGGACTGGAGTTATGCTGAGCGCAGGCGCCAGGTTGAGGACCTGCACCACTACAGTAATGGTTTCCTGGTAGAAGCCTGACGACTACCCGCGATCGACGATTAGCTGTGGGCCGCTGTTGCCGAAAATATGTTTCGTGAATACGCCATAAACGTGGCCACAATCGTCGCAATGCGAAATGTAAAACCAGGCCGTGTTGGTTCGCGATGATTCCTTGCTCGGTGTTGACACGATTTTTTCCACGCCGATTGCAGCGCATTCGGGACATTTTGGTTCAGCCATTGTTTGCTCTTTGGTAAATTAATTGGAAACGGCAGTTATTACGCCGGGAACCTGCATTATAGTCATCGTATCAATCTCTCGCCCGAGTAATCCGGAGTAATTATGAGATATTCAGTTTCATTTTTGTTGTTCGCACTCTTGGTTGCGAATCCTGTTTTGGCGCAGGATGATTCTTCCCAATCTGCCAGGCCCAGGGTTGGTCTGGTATTGGGTGGGGGCGGTGCCCGGGGTGCGGCACATGTCGGCGTTCTGCGTGAATTGGAGAGGCTCAACATTCCGATCGATGCCGTCGCCGGAACGAGTATGGGAGCCATTATTGGTGGTCTGTATGCCTCCGGCAAAACACCAGCGGATCTCGAGACGCTGATCAGCTCACTGGATTGGAGTGGTGCGTTCAAAGACTCTTCGGATCGAGAAAACTTGCGTTACCGCCGGAAACAAGACGATGCAGCGTTCCCGATGAATCTGGATCTTGGGCTGCGAAACGGCGAAATTATTTGGCCAGAAGGACTGTTACAAGGTCAGAGGCTGGGTTTGATCCTTCGAGAGTTGACGCTTCACGTTGCAGAAATAGACGACTTCGACGAACTGCCAATTCCGTTTCGGGCGGTCGCGTCGGATATCATCAGCGGAGAGGCTGTTGTTATGGGTGCTGGTGATCTGGCCTTAGCGATCCGAGCCAGCATGTCAGCGCCGGGGATTTTTGCACCGGTCAGGATTGGCGACAAAATTCTCGTCGACGGGGGCCTGGTCGGCAATATACCCGTCCAGGCAATGATGTCCATGGGTGTCGATATCATTATCGCGGTTGATGTCGAGTTTCCGTTATACAAGGCCGACGAACTGAATTCAGCGATCAACATTTCTGAGCAAATGTTGACTATTCTTATTCGCAAGGAGTCGCTTCGGCAACTGGACATGCTGGGCGACGGCGACTTTCTGATTCGACCGGAGCTGGGTGAGTTTTCCTCAACAAATTTCGCCGAAATTTCTCAAGCGGTCGAGCCAGGAGCGGTGGCAACAATCGAAATAGCCGATCAATTGTCCGCGCTCTCCTTGACCGATGCGGAATACGCCAGGCATCTCGCGAGCCGGACAGTGCGTCCACCGGCGGAGACCCTGGATTTCGTCCGGGTTCGCGATGACAGTCGATTGTCCGCCAATGTATTGGAATCGCGGCTCAGGTCACAACCGGGCGACAAAATTAACGCGCAAGGGCTGGCGGAAGATGCGGCTCGACTGTATGGCTTGCAACTGTATGAACAAGTCGACTACAAAATAGTGACCGAAGGGGAGGCCACCGGCGTCGAATTCACCGCCAAGACGAAAGATTGGGGACCCAACTTCCTGCAGTTCGGTATGTCATTGCAAGATGATTTTGGCGGCAACACATCTTTCAACGTGTCCTCGCGCGTGACTCGGGCCGGCATCAATTCGCTGGGCGCAGAATGGCGTACCGACATCCGGCTGGGTACGGAACCACTGGTATCGACGGAATTTTACCAACCATTGAGTTTCGACTCTCGCTTCTTCCTCGCACCCAGCCTGAGCCTCAGCCAAAGAAACTTTAACGTCTTTGTTGGCGGCGACAACCTGGCACGTTATCGGGTCAATGAGGCCGTAGCTGCTTTTGACACGGGTCGAGAGCTGGGATATTGGGGAGAGCTCCGGATCGGTATTTTTCGAGGCGTGGGCGACGCCAGGCTAAACATTGGTGACCCTGCATTTCCGAAAATAGAGTTTGATACAGGTGGTTTTTTCACGAGCTTTAACGTCGATACTCTCGACAACGCGCAATTCCCTTTAAAGGGTCAGCGTGTGAGTATTGACTGGACCCTGTTTCGGCCAAGTCTCGGGTCAGATGAAAACTACGAATCGCTCGAGACGTCATTCGCCTCCATCTGGACCGTGGGACGGCATACGCTAAACGCCGCATTGCAATTCAGCACGTCGCGAGACGCGGACGACTTTGCACACAACTATTTTCTGCTGGGCGGATTCTTGAATCTGTCGGGACTTGCACGTGGCCAGATAAGCGGGCCGTACTCAGGTTTGGCGAGATTGGTGTATTACCGTCGCTCTGGTCAGATCAAGGGCTCGTTCGACGTTCCCTTGTACCTTGGTGGATCTCTGGAGGCCGGTAACGTCTGGCGAAGCCTTGCCGATATCGACGCCGGCTCGACCTTGATCCACGGCAGTGTTTTTCTCGGTATGGATACGTTTATTGGCCCGATTTTTCTCGCGGCCGGGTTTGGTGAAGGCGGGGAAACCAATTTCTACCTGTCATTCGGAACTACTGTGGATTAATTCGACTCGTTAGCGAACGATTTTGATCAGGACCTGGGTTGGGGAATCTGTCTCCCGATAATAGCCGTGTCTTTCTGACATGGCATCGTACGCGGCGTCCCGCTCTGCTTCGGTCGCATACCAGTGGGCGTTGTTCCAGTCGTCGCCCAGCAAGGTTCTGAAAGTGTCGCCAGGCGGCAATGACACGTTAATACCAAAACGCCTCTTTACGTCTGCCTTGTCTGGCTCTATGAGATTGTGCTGGTGACAATAATCCACGACTTTTCCATGTAAGCTGTTTGGACTGATTATAGCCTACCTTGTTGGGCTACAAGCTAATCAGCTACGCTCATTTGCATCCACCCGGTCTTTCCATCCAAGTATTCGCCGGGTAACAAACAGATACAGTCGCTTGCCCGTCTGCATCCAGAGTCTGGAGATTACGGCCGGGTTATCCAGGATGCCGAGTTCGCGCTTGCTCAGCAGGTCGGGCCGGTAAGTTCGCTTGTGCTTCAGCAAATGTCGAATGTCTTCACGTGCCAGGATCCTGAATAAAAAATCACGTTGCGGCCGGAACGACGCCATTTGAAAATCAAGTATTGCCGGTTCGCCATCGGGCGTTACCAACCAGTTTGGCTCTTTGGCAAGATCGTTGTGTACGATTCCAAGCCGGTGCATGCGCCGCAGGAGCTTTGCCGCAGAGCGAAAGTAGGCAGCGTTTGTCGGTCGGGCATTTTGCATGGCATCGCCCTCCAAAAAACTGCGCCGTAAACAAAGACGCCTGGCTTCAAGCAGGGACGGTGTTCCGTCGAGCTCGTCAAGCACCGTCAACGCTTTCGCCTCGCGGCTTATGAGCCAGCGGGCGAGGGGCCGGATCCATCGATTTGCACTGCTTGCATCGCGCAAAATACACTGTCCATCGGCGTCGGAAATCAACAAAATCCGCCCGAAAATGTCATTTTTCAGCAACTTGTGCGTATCTGCTTGCAACGACCACCTCCCACCATCAAGGTATGCCAGCTGGCATCGTAATTGTATTGAGTACCAATCAGGTAGTGTTGTATCCATGACTGACAGGCAACGCAATAGCAAAGAGCAAAAACTGGACGTAACCGGCGAGTTCTTTAGCGTCGGGGTCCCATTGCATGCGGTGCGTGCGGGTTATGTGCGGCGCGACGCTGATCGAGAGCTATTGGACACACTGCTTGGTGGCGGCAATGCCCATATAATCGCGCCGGCCAGAAGCGGCAAGACCAGTCTCGTTGCGGCGGTATCTGCACAACTGCAGAGTCACGGATGTCGGGTGGCGGTCATCGATCTTGCCCAGATCAGCGATCGCGATGGAGGTACTGACGTCGGTCGCTGGTATTACAACATCGCCTATCGCCTGGTCAGGCAACTCAGGCTAAAGACCGACCTGCAGGCCTGGTGGCAAGACAAGTCATTGCTTAGCAATCGGCAGCGACTTGTTGAGTTTTATGCCGAAGTCGTGCTGGCCAATATTCAGGAGCGCGTGGTGATTTTCTTCGACGAAATGCACTGCATCGCGGGTCAGCCGTTTGCGGATCATCTGATGGCGAGTATTCGCGTTGCGCACAAGTCGCGCGTAACGGACCCGGAATTCAAACGCTTGTGCTTCGTCATGCTCGGCGATTGTGATCCACAAAGCCTGAAGCTGCCTGAAGAGTTGTCTCCGATCACGGTGTCCCGGAAAATACAATTGCCTGATTTTACTCGCGATGAGCTGGCAATATTTCGCACCGAACTGAATTTGTCGGCTGCTGATGCGGAAACGGCGCTTGATCATATTTTCGAATGGACCAGCGGTCAGCCGCACCTGGTACAAAAACTGGCGAGATCGGTAGCGCGCGAAGAGATTGCGGGCGACATAGAGGAACACATAGACCGGATCGCGATGCAGCAGCTCGCGGGACGAGCCGCTGTTAACAGCGAACCGCTTATCAGCTACATCCATCGTGAGGTAGTCAAGGATCGCAAAACCAGTGAAGCGCTACTAAATCTGTACGGAAAAATGCGCAAAGGGTTGGCGGTAAAATATGAACCCGGATCGCTGGCCCAACGCAGATTATTGTCGCTGGGCCTGGTTGTCGTGGATAAAGACGGGCGACTCGCCGTCCGCAACCGGGTTTTCGAGACGGTATTTACGGCAAGATGGGCGAACGAGAATCTGCCCATACGGTGGCGAGGACCGGCTATTGCAGTCGCTGTTGTAGTCGTCATTGTCGCAATACCATTTTGGTACACTCAGGTTCTTCCAAAACCCTATATTCGGGTCTTGACGTCACCGACAACCGAGTTATCAATCGCCTCGGGCGCGTATCAGAATTTACGGTCGTTTCCCGGGCACGTAAGCTCGGCAGACAATCTTTACAAAAGCTTCATTTTGCAGCGTTCGCGCTTAGCAGCAGACCCGGTTGAGATTGCCCGCATCAGCAACTATGCCAGTCGCTTGCCGAATGGGGATGAGTTTTCACGGCAACTGATCGCCGGTTATTGGGACCGCTCCTTGAAAGCTGCGCTCAAAAACGAGCAACGCGACCTCGCACTAATGGCCGCATTGAAATCCCTGGTGGTTGCGACACCCGCTCGGCGTCGCGTCGCGTTGAACCTGGTCGGTGATGACTATCCACAGCTCATTGGTACGATTCCGCATCAACAAGCTGATCGCATTCTGTATGACCCGGAGAACAATCTACTTAGCTTCGCGACTGGCGCTCAAATTCAACAATGGTCCATGTCCGGCAATTCATTACAGCGCAGGGCAGGCTGGACAATATCAGCGCTCGAGGTTACGCCACTGGTGAGGCGACTGATTATTGAGGGCAAGGGTGCGGTGCGGGATATTTCGCTGGACGTAAGTTTAAGTCATGGACGTCTTGACGATGTAAGGATGAAATTAATTGCGCCTTCCGGGAGGGCGGTGGAATTGCTTATCGACACATCCGCACAAGAGTTGGCCCACTTGCGATTTTCAGGTGTAAGCCTTTCTGATCTTCGTGGAGAATCGCTTGCGGGAACCTGGAGCCTTACGTTGAGGGATGAGACCGCCACGGTTCCGGGCAGCCTGGTGAGTTGGTCATTGTCCATTAACGGGCGAAAATTTGCCGACGCGATCGAGCGAAACATCGATATTCCTGATCCTGTCGCCAGGGAGTCAAATGACATCTGGTTCAGCGACGGCGGTCGCTATGCCGTCGCTCGTTCATTGCACAGTGACAGTGTCCGCTTATGGGATCTCTTGTATGCGCAGCCGGCTCGAACGATAGCGGTTCCGGCCAGTGAACAAGTTCTCGGCGTCGCAGGCAACGCCGAGTATCTGGTCACTGCGACGCAAGACGCGGTCAGTCTCTGGCGAATCAGTAATGGTCGTCGTGACAGAGTGCTGGATATTGGTGGCAGCAACTCCGAGTTGCATCTAACGACAGATGGCAGCTACCTGCTTGTCTTGAATCGGGGCGATGAAGAGTCAGTATTTGAACTTTGGTCGATAGACAGTGGCAAAACCTTATACAAATTGAAAGTACCGGGTTCGCCGGCATTGGTGTCAGTAAATAGAACGGGGTCGCACCTGGCTATTGCGGACTACGATCGAGCCGTTCGGATCTGGGATCTGGAGTCGAAACAACAAATAGCCCAGTTAAGCCTTGCATCGCAGCCGAGCATGATCCAATTGTCAGCCGGCGGGAAATACCTGGGTGTCGTGGCGGGCAACGCGGGAGTGTCGTTATGGAGCATCGCAACGCCGAACGAGCCTTTGCTGATGGAACGTGGCCCAGGCAATTGGGCCCTGTCATTTTCACCATCGGGTGCTCGCCTGATCGCCGGCAACAGCCGCGACGGATACCAGGTATACCGCAGCAACGACGGCGCAATCGCAGGGCCACCAATCGGCAGCGGCGCGTTCGACGGTCGTGACAAGTTACTGGCCTTTAGCAACGACGAAAAAGTTATCGTCACTGGCGCTCCAGCCAGCGATGCCAAGTTCTGGAGTGCACCGCTCACGACGATCAGGAGAGACGGCAGAGCCGATGGTGGGGGACCATGGCAAAAATCAGTTGATTCGGTCGCGGCTATTGCGCCCGGTGGGCGACGGCTTGCGGTTGGTGATGCCGACGGCCACGTACACATTATGCAGACGAATGTGGACAGTGCAGAACTCGCCGATGCCGAAAATGAGATTAATTACATAGGGCACCAGTCTGCAGTCTCTGCGCTGACATTCAGCGGTGACGGAAGCTTGGTCGCTAGCATCGGCAAAGACGGATCTATTCGGATATGGGATGCGCAGAGTGGCTCGCCGCGCTCCTACCGAACGATATTGTCATCAAATGCTGTCGACCACATGCACTTCTCTCCATCCGGTGATCATCTTGCATTGCTGGCCGGCCAACGCGTTTGGGTGATGGATATCGCGACAGGAAAACTCGTCGCCAACCTGGACCTGGGTGAACGGCATTCGGGGATCGCGTTCGCTAACGATTCACAGCTGTACCTGATAAACGATAATGGCGCGCTGAGGAGTCTTGCTGCGGACCGCACAGGCAGATGGAACCTGAGAACCGTTTGGCAAGGCGAAAACGCTTTGCGATACATTGCGGTTTCGAAAAACAGGCAACACCTCATTATTGTTGACGACGAAAACCGTGCAAGCCTTCTAAACGTAAAAGATGGCAGCCTTGGATCGGCAGTCCTGGATTTGCCTGGCGCTGTGAGGGACATCGTGTTCAGCTCAAGTGAAACTCGTGCGGTCATTCGTACCGCAAGGTGGGCGCATCGCATTGGTGTGTATCCGTCCGGTCTTGTCTGGCTCGATGCCATCCGCACGCCGAAGGCTATTAGCGGATCGAAAATGGTGCTTGATTCGTATCCAGGAGGCGAAGGCGCAGTTGATTCTCCGGGAGACAGTTTCGTAATGTTGTCCCGAGATACCGGGATTGCGGAGCTGCAGTTCTCACCGATGACAGGGCCGGCGTTGATCGGTCAGCGCAAGCAACTTGTCGAGGAATGGCGCAGGAAACTGGGTCTGGATGACTGACAGCCCGGTTTATCGCTTGTCGCCTCTCAAGGTACGGACGAGCATTTGCAGGCTCTCAGCCTTTGCCTGATTTGCTGGCACAGGCTCGCCGATTCGAACATCCACGCGCGCAAACAATCGACCGGGTATGCGACGCAGCCCGCCACTTTTCTTGCGACTGAACCAACTGCCCCAAAGACCGCTGATCGCCACGGGAATGACGGGAACAGGTCTGCGCTCGATTATCTTTTCGACGCCACCTCGAAAATCGTGAATATTTCCGTCTCGAGTGATAGCGCCCTCAGGAAAAATACAAACGATGTTGCCGTTTTCGAGTTCGCTGTCAATCCGTTCAAATGCGTCACGTAGCAGGTCGGCATCTTCATTGGCAGACGCGATTGGAATGGCTTTCGCGTTGCGAAACAGGAAACCCAGGAACGGATTCTGGAAAATCTTGTAATACATGACAAAACGCACCGGGCGGCGAATTGAACCGCCGAGTACCAGCGCATCCATAAAACTTATGTGATTGCATACGACGACGGCGGGTCCCTTGACAGGAATATTCTCCCGGCCGGTTGTTCTGATGCGGTAAAACAGATTGATGATGATCCAGACTACAAATCGCATCAAAAATTCGGGCAGCAGTGTGTAAATATAGATCGCGACCAATGCGTTAAGCAGCGCCAGAACAAGGAATAACTGCGGGATAGTGAAACCCGACCGAAGCAGCGCGATGGCCAGCCCGGCAGCGGTAACCATGAATAACGCATTCAATATGTTATTCGCCGCGATTACGCGCGACATTACTTTACGGTCCGCTCTTTCCTGAACCATTGCGTACAGCGGCACGCTGTAAAAGCCCCCAAATACACCGAGCATTGCCATATCGAAAAGGACTCGCCAGCTGCCGGGCCTATCGAGAAACGCGCCCACACTATCGACCGCGATCGTGTGCGCAACGGGTTGCGCGAAATACAAATCGATAGCGAAAATGCTAAGACCAATGGAACCAAATGGCACCAGGCCCAGTTCAACGCGGTGGCCCGACATGCGTTCGCAAAGCAGGGAGCCCGAGCCTACGCCAACCGCAAACGAGACGAGTAACAAAGTCGCTATTTCCTTGCTGCCATTCAATACGTCAAGCGTGTAGGCAGGAACCTGCAACGTCATTGAGGAGCCAAAAAACCAAAACCAGGATATGCCCAAAATAGACAGGAAAACGCTTTTGTCTCGCCTGGCAAAGCCGATTATTTTCCAGGTCTCCGAAAAAACGTTCCAGTTGAGTTTTAACTCCGGGTCAACTGCTCGCGTTGCTGGAATTTTGCGGCTGGCGAGATAGCCGAGAACGGCGATTCCAATCAGCATCGTCGATACGACTATTTGGCTTCCAGCGTCGGTTGCAACAGCAACGATACCGACAACAAGGCCAAAGATGATTGCCATGTAAGTGCCGGACTCCACAAGTCCGTTACCGCCGACGAGCTCATTATTCGCCAGTTGTTGCGGCAGATAGGAATATTTAACAGGGCCAAACAAGGTTGACTGGCAGCCCATGAGAAATAGAACTGCCAGCAGACCAATATAGCTCGATACGGAAAACGCGAAAGCCGCGAGCATCATCAACGCGATCTCAAGCAGCTTTATCCGTTGAAATAGAATCGACTTTTCGTATTTGTCAGCGAGTTGGCCCGCGATTGCGGAAAACAGGAAAAACGGGAAGATAAAAAGTGCGCCGGCGACGTTCGTTAGCTGGCTCGCGTCCATGCCCGCGATCAAAACACCTTGAAATGTGATCAGTATGACAAGCGCGTTTCGGAAAATATTGTCGTTAAAAGCACCAAGAAACTGAGTGATAAAAAATGGCAGGAACCGCCGTTCACGGAGTAAGGAAAACTGATTTGACATGAACGGCAGAACTCATGGCTTAAGGCCCGGCCACTATAGCAGACGCGGGTCGATTGGCTTGCTGCGGCCTTATCGACTCACAGCGTGTTCAGGTCGTTTAGTGCCGTTGTTTGTGAAAGGTCGGTCGCCGCTTTCCCTGCCTCATGTTGCACCGATATCTCGCTGGCGATCTGCTTGAATGTGAGCATATTGCGGCCAGCCGCGGGAGGCTGTCCGGTGGTTGAGCAAGCGCTTATGCCAAGAACGAACAATATGATAAATAAAACCTTTTTCACGACGGCTCCTTGTCGGTGACCATATATGGCCTTGTTATCCCTATCCTTAGTGGTAACGGTGCAATCCTGGCATGGTTGACACTCCCGAAATGCGACTTCGGCCACACTGCCAAAATATAGTGAATGGTATTATGTGACGTAATATTGACTATCTGTTGCACAGTAACGCTTGCTATATGACACGCTGATTGATGATGAATGTACTTCGCCTGACTACCGCTTTATTGGCCGCGAGCCTTTTATCGGCCTGCGCCAAAGAAGAGATTCCGCCGATTTCGGTCGCCGAATTTATGGCTGACCGGATATTGCTTGAGGCGACGGTGGTTCGCTGTGCGCATGACCGTTCAGCAACCAAATACGAAGCTGAATGCGTAAATGCCCGTGAAGCAGGCAATTGGCTCGCGTCAAATGACCGCGCAGATCGTAGCAAGGAACTTGAGGCGCAATCTGCACGCAAGAGACTAGCGTTACGACGTACCCAGCAAGCCGCGACTGAAGCACGTCGTCGTGCGGCCGCAGCGCAGCGTCAGAGAGAGGCAGATGAGTATCTGGGCATATATCAGGTTATGCCGGGCAACGGTTCCTCAGGTCAGGACCTGAATGGTGGAGTCGTAAACACACAGCAGATGCAACGGGCAGACGTGTTGCCGGGCAACCAACCGGGCGTTATCGTTTCTCCGATTGTGCAGGAGGAGTCGGACGACCCTGCAGCGGGGCAAGTGACCGATATTGATTCAATTCGTGAAGAGTTGCGACGACGCCAGGACGCGTCAAACTAATTCGCGGCGACCGCATCTGCAGGCATGGTTCGTACATGCAAATCACGCTGCGGGAACGGAATGACAATTCCGTCCTTATTAAATCGTTTGTATATAGAACAATTCAACTCGTGCAGAATTCTGCCGCGGTCAATAGACCTTTCGATCCAGACGAGCAACTCGAAATCCAGGCTTGAATCGCCAAATTTGCGAAATCGTACGCGTGGCGCCGGCGTCTTGCATACAAAATCATTTTCCGCTGCGACTTCGCTCAATACCGAAATTATCTGGTCGACATCGCTGCCGTAGGCAACACCGACAGCAGCGCGGATACGATGTTTCGCAGAGCTACCGCCCGATTCATTGATTATTTTACCATTGCCGATGACGCCATTGGGCACCGTAACCTCGACGTCATCACGAGTAAGCATGCGTGTGCTGCGCAATCCAATGTACGTAACCATGCCACGCTCGCCCGACTCGAGCGTTATGAAATCGCCTTTTTTGTATGGCGCATCCGCGGCAATGGCGACGCCGGCAAACAGGTTGGCAAGCGTATCTTTCGCTGCAAAACTTAGCGCAAGTCCGATTATGCCGGCGGATGCAAGCCAGGCTGTTACGTTTACATCCCATGCAAGGAATATGAAATAAATCGCCAGCGCCAGCATTACTACGCGGGCGACCGTTTCCACCAGCGGCAGCATGCTGGAAATTGAGTCGTTTTCGCCAATCTTGCTGGAGATTGCCGCCAGAATAGCGGCGAACGCGCCTCGAAAGTAACCGTACCAAATAAATATGGCGATCGTTCGAAGGACGCCTAAGGTAATAAACGAGGCGGATTCTGAAAACTCGAGAATCCGGGTTGCGGCGGCAAGGCCGGTTAATACGAACGTGATGAATACGGGTCGCTGCAGCAGCTTGACAAGATCGTCATCGATACTTGATGCAGATCTGCTGACAATCTTGACCAGGACCTTGGAAATCAGCAACTCGGCGAGCTTGCCGGCAAGGATAAAGCCGAGAGCGGCAACAGCCGCCATCAGATAGATGTTAGGGCCGAGGATCCCGGCCCATATCATTACCTGTTCTCTGAATTCCTGCAATTTAAGGCGATACTCTTGCGATCAAAATGGCCCGGGCTGATCAGAAGTCCTGAGCGTAAAAGTCGTCGTCTGCGCTCGGCGCGTCCGGGTCACCAATACCGTAGGTTCTCACCGGCGCTTGCGGTGAGCTCGAATTCCTGGCCGATGCCGTATTGGCGTTCATACCAGGTTGCATCGGCAGGCGACGGGTCTGTGCGGTCAATAGCTGAACGAAATTATTCGCCGCTTGTGGCGCATTGTTTCCGGAGCTATTGAATATCTGTTCTGGCGTAATGCTCGGCGAGCCATAGAACGCCGCGTTTGATTTTCGATCCATCGTGATACCAGCACCTTCCAGCGAGACGCCAGCAAACAATCCTCGGGCTCTCGAGTACGAATAGACTTCCGCCTTGAATCTGACGTCGGTCGAAGCGCTGGTATGACGGCCAACAGGTCCGGCAGCAATCGATGCATCTGCCCCGAGAGTCAGTTTTCCGTTCTCGATGCCTTCAACACCGTTGCGGGTTTTGAAAACGAGAATAATGTCGGTTGACTGCACGCCAATCTGGAAACCAACACTTCCGCCAGTCAGGTTGATGAACGCAGGGTTACTCCAGGAATTGTCTTCGCGGCGAACAACAAGAATTCCCTTGCCCCGGCGCGCGCCGAGACCAAATCCGATCTTGACCACGTTCGGTATGACCGCGATTGCGTAAGCTCGCGACAACAATGAGGGCGGGATAGATTGCTCCGGAATTCGTAGCAGTTGATCGATCACATCGGTAGCGTCGGCCACCTTTTTTTCCTGTTTGGTGGCGGCAAAAGCCGGAGCGGCTAATACGACTGATAGAAGTATCAACGCGGAATGTAAGCGTATGCGCATGGTAATTTTCCAATATTCAGAAATTCATAAGGGCTTAAGGCAACTGCTGCGCCAGATTGCTGCAGCTACCTCAACAGGCCACCGTTATGTTCAAAAGGGCCTGATTAGCAGAATCATACGCCATTTTAGCTAAAGTCTCACTAATATTGGCTAGACCATTGATATTAAACCTGTTTCATTGCTGTGAACTTATCGGATTGTCGGCCAAAAACGGCGGCATCGGACAGTCCAGCGCAGCGCAGATAGTTCTAAGCAACTCCGCCTCGGGCAGCGTCAATTTGTCGTCATGGGCGATCGTCTTGGTCACTGCTCGAATAAAGCTTTGTCGACCTGCGGAATTCATCCGTCGGAGCGCATTCAGACTTTGCTCAAGCACCACGACAGTGCTTACGTTCTCGCGGGTCTGGCCCTGATCGCCTGCCCATCCTCCAAACAGGGCAACGCCTGCTTCAAATGCCCGTTTGCTTTCTTGTGGATCGTCATGCCCGCGATCTGCCACCAGGCGAATCAGGTCTACCGCCGCCTGTCGAGCGACCTTTTTGCTGACGCGGTTGCCGCGTTTGCCGGCAGGATTTGCGGCCTGCAGCAAGTGACTTTCAATGATCTGGTAGTAGCAAAACTCGCTCAGGCTGATATTGCCGTCGACTTGTACCAGCTTGTTTATGAGCTCCAGCAAAAACTCGATCTGTATGGCCGGGCGTTTCTTCAACATCGGAAACGCGATTTCCAGTAACGGAAGTCGGAACGCGGGTCCGGCTTTAACTATCAGCGCGTGAAAACTCCGAATTGTTTCCATTCTTTGCCGGCCAAGTTTTTCTTCAATCAGCCTTAACTGCTGTCCGGACTCTGCATCGCCAAGTGAAAGTGCAATGGCAAGCAACAATGATTCGTCCGGTGCATGTGCCGCAGCATAGAGTGGAGGCGGGATTGATGCGCGCAATTTTTGTGCGAATTCGATGTGTCTGGGCTCGGGGCGGCCGACTGAGTCGATGACAGTATCGGCGATCGCCGTGCTTCGAATACCGCGAAGTGCTGTCGATGCTTCGCCGCTGAACGCAGCGGTTGAATCCGACATTGCTGCCAGGTCTCGGGTATCAAGATTAACGTCAGGATAATCGCGTTCGTCGAAGTTCGGATCCAGCGCATGTATTCGTTCGATCAGCGGAGGATGAGTGGCAAACATGGATGTCAGTCTGGCCACGCCGCCTGCGAATAACATGTGACTGACTTCTTCCGGGTCGACATTTTGAATGTACGATTTATTGCTGTAGCCACCAATCTTTTTCAGCGCATTGGCCAATCCGTCGGTTTGTCGGGTGAATTGCACCGCTGACGCGTCAGCCAGGAATTCTCTTTGACGAGAGACGCTGGCTTTGATTATCCGAGCGGAAAAGACGCCGACCCAACCCAGAATTGCAAGGCCCAGCCCGATAATCAGGACGACCGGTGCGCCTTTGTTGCGACGGCTTGAACCGATGCTGCCGTAGTAAGTACTGCGCAAGATGAAACGGCCGATAATGCCGAGCACCATAATGCCAAACAGTACGCCCATCATACGAATATTCAGTCGCATGTCGCCATTCAGAATGTGGCTGAACTCGTGTGCAATGACGCCTTGTAACTCGTTACGATCGAGTAACTCCAGGCATCCGCGAGTCACTGCGACGGCGGCGTCCCCCGGCGCGAAACCGGCTGCAAATGCGTTGATGCCGTTCTCTTGTTCAAGTACGTAAATCTCCGGCACCGGCACGCCCGAAGCGATGGCCATTTCTTCAACGACGTTTCGAAGCCGGCGGCGCAATGGGTCTTGTACGTCAGGAGGTATCAGCGTGCCTCCCATATCCAGCGCGACTCTGCCGCCACCGGATGACAGGAGACTGGTCTTGTAAATGGTGGCGCCGACGATCAGCAACGTGGCCATTGCGGCGATTCCGGCAATAAACGACGGTGGCGGCGCCTCATGAGACTCGCCGCTCGCGAAAAAAGCAGCAGTTACGATGGCGGTCACGCCGAGAACAATGAGTATTGTTGCAGCGATGTAAACGACGACGAGCCAGCGAGTGCTTCGCCTGGCTCGATCTTGTGCGTCAAAGAAATTCACGGTGATTCCGTTGCTGATTCAGGCAGGTCATTGCGGCATACGCGAAAGACCGCAATTAGCTGAAGGAAACCTCTGGAACTTCTCGTTTTTCTTCCGATTCAATTTCAAGGAAACTGGCAGAATCAAAATTCAACATGCCCGCTATGACACTGTTCGGAAAGTTTTGTACCGCATTGTTATAGCCCAAAACGGAGTCATTAAAGGCTTGTCTCGAGAACGCGACCTTGTTTTCCGTGCTGGACAGCTCCTCCTGAAATTGCATCATATTTTGATTCGCTTTTAGATCAGGATAAGCTTCAGAAAGGGCGAACATTCGGCCAAGGGCTTTGCCTAACATCCCCTCGGAGGCTCCGAGTTTCTTCATCGCCTCGGCATTTGAAGGATCCAGTTTGGCGGCGTCGAGGCTGGAGGATGCGGCGTTTCGGGCTGTAATAACAGCCTCGAGGGTTTCACGCTCATGCTTCATATAGCCTTTGACGGCTTCGACGAGGTTTGGAATAAGGTCGTAGCGTCTTGTGAGTTGCACATCGATTTGCGCAAATGCATTCTTGACTCGATTGCGCTGATTGACCAGATTGTTGTAAATGCCGATCACATAAACGACCAACCCGATGACAATAGCGAGGAATATCAGAAATGAAGTCACTATCCACCTCCCCGGTGATTAAACGTGGCAGCAAGGATAAACCCTCGCCGGTACTTTCTCTAGGGGTACTTCGAAGTGCTGAGCTCAGACGAGCTTGTGCGGCCCTGATCGTAGTTCTGGTTGTAAATATCGCAATTTCAAGTGCCGCGATCGCCGACTGGATTGGTGAAAGCCGGCCGATGATGGGCACCGAGATCAGTGTATACCTCTGGCACGATGATCCGATAGCGGGCCAGGAAGCCGTAGAGGCGGTATTTGCCGAGGCCGTACGCATCGACAAATTGATGAGTACGTATAAGGAAGACAGCGTTTTATCGAAGATCAATCGCGATGCGGCCAAAGGCCCCGTCCCGGCCGGCGATGAGTTGTACCGTCTGATCCTGAGGTCGCTGGACATATCCGTTCTGACGCTCGGTGCATTTGACGTGACCTACGATAGCGTCGGCCAGCATTACGACTTTCGCGAACGCCGAAGACCGAGTGCCGCCACAATTGAAGACGAGTTGCAGAGTATTGATTACCGGCTTATCAAGGTGCACCCGGAAACGAAGTCAATTGAATTTGCACGCGAGGGCGTCCGTATAAATCTTGGTGGCATAGCCAAAGGCTATACGGTCGAGCAGGGCGTCGATGTCTTGCGACGTCTCGGCATCCGAAACGCCATCGTTACTGCGGGCGGCGACTCGCGGTTGTTGGGCGACCGACGCGGCAAACCCTGGATTGTTGGTGTCAAAGATCCAAGAAAGGATGGTGAGATCGCGGTCCGAATCCCGTTGGAAGACGATGCAATATCGACCTCCGGAGACTACGAGCGATTTTTTGATGAAGATGGCATTCGCTATCACCATATTATTCATCCCGATACAGGGCTGCCTGCGGATGGTGTGCACAGTGCGACCATCGTGGGACCCGATGCGGTCATTACGGATGCTTTGTCTACCTCCGTATTCATTATGGGTGTCGACAAAGGGCTGCGATTGATCGGGACACTGCCCGACTACGAAGGCATCGTCATCGATGCGAGCGGACGGATGTATTATTCGGATGGATTGCAGCCTCCCGAGTAGTTGTTTTTGTCGCCGATCAGAGACGTATTTTCCTTTTAAATTCAAAAATATACAGTTATTATTGACGCTTGTGAGAGGGCCGAATGCGGATTCGCGAGCAATCGATACTTGAATATTGCGATGATTTGCGCGTCAACTTTATGTAAAACTAACACCTGCTTCGAAAGTGCCTAGAACATTGGTGTTTCGTGTATTTCCCGGACAGCAAAAGAACTTATGTTCAGACAGGACTGGTCAATTGTGACGATGATCACGGCCCTTGTCTGGCGCAGGCTGCACCATGGAAATACGGAGATCGGCGTTAGTCGTGGTGCTTCACCGCGATGATATTCATGTATGCACTCGAGATTCGTTTGGATAACAAAGGGATAGGTACCATGATTCGATTAAAAAAATTCGTGCTGGGAGCACTTTTTACTGTACTTGCGGCAACGAGTCTGGCGTCGTCCGACATGGTCGGACAAGCGGCACCGGACTTCGTTTTGAAAAGTTCCAGCGGGGAAAATCTCAGATTAAGCGAATACCGCGGCGACGTTGTGATGATCAATTTCTGGGCGACCTGGTGTGGGCCGTGCCGACAGGAAATGCCGTTGCTGGATGGTCTGTACGCAAAGTACCAGCGAGTTGGATTTACATTGCTCGGGGTTAACATCGACGACGATTCGCGGCGTGCTGTAAAAATGATTGAAGAACTCGGCGTCAATTTTCCAGTGTTGTTCGACGAGTTCAAAAGCGTCAGCAAATTGTATAAAGTTGAAGCGATGCCGGTTACGGTCCTGGTCGACAAAGAAGGCATCGTGCGCCACGTGCATCATGGCTATAAACCGGGTTACGAAGACAAATACCTGACAGAAATTCGCGCATTGTTGAGAGAGTAAGCAAGCATTGAGTCGGCTGTGTATGGCTGAATCAGAGGCAGGAGAAAGATTGTGTTCATGAAACTGACGATTAGTTCTGCAGCATTGCTGCTGGTTTGGACGGCAAGCGTGATTGCGCAGGACGCCGTACCGATGAATAGCGACTCCGCGTCTGCAGACTCGCTATTACTTGCGGCAGAGACATCTGCGTCGCAGAACGAATTTCGGAGCCTGGACGAGAATGTGCAGGACCTCAAAAAAGAGGTTCTGGATCTCAACCGGGACTTGTTTCTATTGGAAGAGGAGTTGCTGTTCCCGGCCAACTCGCAGGTCGCGTTCTTCATTTCGATGGATGTCGGTGAGTATTTTGATCTGGACTCGGTCAATCTCAAAATTGATGGCAAGGAAGTAAGCAACTACCTGTACACAAACCGCGAAGTCAAAGCGCTGTTGAGAGGCGGCGTGCACCGCCTGCACATGGGTAACCTGAAAGTAGGCAATCACGAGCTGGTGGCAGTCTTTACCGGTGAAGGCCCGCATATCCGCGACTACAGGCGCGGTGCGACACTGAATTTCAACAAAGGCATAGGCGCGAAGTACGTCGAGCTCAAGATCACTGACCGGGTCGAAAAGCAGCAGCCTGAATTTGTGATCAACGAGTGGGAGTAGTTGTTGATTGCTCGCCACACCAAGTTCGTAATTATTTCAACGCTGCTACTGGCGGCAGGGCTGTGCAGCAGTGCGTTCGCCAAGGAAAAACGCGAGCTTATTGTCGTTAAAGATGCTGACTTCGGCGAAGTGCTGTTTTATTTCTACCAGGAAGATTACTTTCCGGCAATCGTAAGATTACTGGCGGCCAGAGAGCAGTCACGACTGCCAAACCACGAAGCAGAATCTGAATTGCTGCTTGGTGGGTTGTATCTTTCCTACGGTCACCATTTGCGGGCAGCCGAGATATTCGAGCGCTTGCTGGCCGACAGCGTCAATCCGGAAATTCGGGATCGCACCTGGTTTTTTCTGGCAAAGATCTGGCAGCAACGCGGCTACCTGGCCGAATCCCAAGATGCTCTGGACAATATCCAGGGCGAATTGCCGAAGGGCATGGAGTCCGAGCGCTACATGATGCAGGCACAACTGCTCATCAAACGTGGGGACTATGATCAGGCGATTGCATTGTTGCAAGGCTGGCGTGGCAAGTCAGAATGGGCGAGTTACGCCAAGTTTAACCTCGGTGTCGCGTTGGTCAGGAGTGGTCGTGTTGATGAGGCCGCCGGTATTCTGGAAGCACTTGGCAAAAGCGATCCCTTCAACGAAGAATTGACCTCGCTCAGGGACAAGGCAAACCTGGCACTTGGCTATTCTTATTTACAAGACAAGCAGCCAGTTGCCGCCAAAAAAGCATTACAGCGAGTTCGGCTTGAAGGGCCGTTCTCGAGCAAGGCGTTGCTGGGTGTTGGTTGGGCGGACGCCGAGGAGTCACATTATCAACGTGCGCTGGTACCCTGGATGGAGCTCAGGAGCCGGGACCTTCTCGATCCTGCCGTGCAGGAATCGATGCTGGCCATCCCGTATGCGATGGCGAAGCTCGAGTCGATCAGCCAGGCGGCAGACCATTATCTGAATGCGATTGAAGCCTTTTACGAGGAAACCAATCGAATTGACGAGGCCATAATCAAGATTGAGTCGGGAACGCTGTTTGATGGTTTCCTGGCCCAGGACGTCGAGTCCAGCGCTGGCTGGCTCTGGCGAATGGACGATCTCCCCAAGGGGCCGGAGTCGCGCTACCTGTTTCATTTGCTGGCGACCAACGAGTTTCAGGAAGGGCTCAAGAATTATCGTGACCTGGCTTACCTGGATCGCAACCTCGATGATTGGCAACAAAGCATTGAGGTCTATCGTGCCATGCTTGAGACGCGCAAACTCGCGTATGAAAAGCGATTGCCAGTAGTCGAACAAAGCCTGGCCGACGCAGATCTTGACGGTATGGCAAACCGCAAGCTGGAGTACGACGCGCGCCTTAACCGCATTGAACAAAGCAGCGACTCGCTGGCGTTGGCGACCACCGAAGAATTCGCGATGTGGGGCGAAATCGTTGCGCTGGAAAGAAACCCCGCGCTAAAAGCCAATCTTCCGGAAGCGCAGGACGTTCGTGACAAGGTTGCACTGCTCAAGGGCGTCTTGCAGTGGGACCTCGACAAAGAATTCAAGGTTCGCCTTGCCAAGGTTCGAAAAGACCTCAGGCAGACGGGCGAATCACTGGTCGAGACTCAGCGTTCTCGTCGCAAGATCGACGAATCGATGCGTAACGAGCCACTGATATTCGAGAGCCTGACCGCGCGGGTTAATGGCTTGTCGCCGAGAATCGATGCGATGAAGTTGCGGGTCGAAGCCAGCAAAGCGGCACAGCGCGGTTTTTTGCAGAGAATTGCAATTGATGAGTTGCAAGCTCAAAAGCGAAGGCTGGACACTTATACTGTACAAGCGCGATTCGCATTGGCGGCCATTTATGATCGGTCCGCGGTCGCGGCGGGAGACGCGCGACCATGATGGGTCGATACTACACAGTGGTCGTCATAATGCTGCTCGCGTTTGCGATGTCAGCCAACGCTGCCGTCAAGAAAAAAGACACGATCAAGAGCCTCGAAAAACAGGTTTACCAGGTTCGCCCGGGCAAGGTTGTTGCAAACAGCAAGAACGAAGCGCGCAGCAACTACCGAGCGTTTCTTGATTTGCTCTCGGATGATCCCTTATTGCGCGCTGAAGCGATGCGAAGACTGGCCGACCTCGAACTCGAGGCGATCGAGGCATCCGATCTCGTCGATAACGTCGATAACCTGAATCATGCCGGATACGGCGGGGCCGTCGCGTTGTTCCATGAATTGCTGGAAGCCTACCCGGACTATCGCCGCAACGACACCGTGCTTTACCAACTGGCGCGCGCCTACGAGTTCGATGGCAAAACAGATGACGCGCTACGCGTGCTGAATGAACTGGTACAACGCTATCCGGATACGCGACTCATCGGTGAAATTCAGTTTCGTCGGGGCGAGATGCTGTTTTTGCGGAAAAATTACATTGAAGCGATGGGTGCGTACCAGGCCGTCACTCGATTTGGCGAAACGTCGCGATTTTACGAGCAGTCGCTATACAAGCTTGGCTGGACGCAATACAAACTGGCGATGCACGAAGACAGCCTGAACCCGTTCTTCGACTTGCTGGACCGAAAGATTTACGGGATTGATATCAAAGAAGGTGAAAAGCGACTTGAGGATCTCAGCCGTGCCGATCGTGAGCTTATTGAAGACACGTTTCGAGTCTTAAGTATCAGTTTCTCTTACCTGGACAGCGCCGAAAGCATTGAAGCCTATTTCAATGACCGTGGATTTCCGAAGTATGGGTACATTATTTTCATGAATCTCGGCGATCTTTACCTTGAGAAAGAGCGTTTCGTTGACGCTGCCGAGGCTTACGAAGCATTCGTCGATCTGAATCCTGATCACCCCAAGTCGCCATTGTTGCAAGTCGAGGTTATCGAAGCCTACAAACTCGGTGGATTTCCGTCGCTGGTGCTTGAAGGCAAAAAGGATTTTGTCGCACGCTATGGCATCGGCACGACGTTTTGGGAGCTCAATGCACGGGAATCGAATGCGTCTGTAGAAGCACATCTGAAAGGCAGCCTGACGGACCTGGCCCAGTATTATCACGCCGAAGCTCAGAAAAATGGCAAGCCGGAAGACTATCTCGAAGCAGCCAACTGGTATCGAACCTACCTGGAATCATTTCCAGGTGAGGCTGACAGCGCGAATACGAATTTCCTGCTGGCTGAAACCTTGTTTGAAAGTAACGATTACGAGCAAGCGACGCGAGAGTACGAACAAACCGCTTATGGTTATCCGCAACATGAGAAGTCTGCGGAGGCCGGTTATGCCACGATTCTCGCCTATCGTGCACATGAGGAAACGCTTGTTCCGGAAGCGAGGCTCAAGTGGCATCAACAGTATCTGGACAGCGGTCTGCAATTTGCAGATACATTTCCACAGCACCCGGAGACAGGTGCTGTCCTGACGACGATCTCGGAAGACCTGTTTCAGCAGGGCGAGTTCGACCTGGCGATCGCGGTTGGTCAAATGGTTGTAAACAAAGAGCCCCCTGTTGCGGAGCCATTGGCCAGAACGGCCTGGACTGTTATTGCGCATTCGCAGTTCGATACCGATAATTTCGCATACGCCGAAGCGTCTTATTATAAATTGCGTGCAGTTACGCCCAGAGACGATCAAGTGGCGCAACAGGAAATAAAAGACCGTATAGCATCGTCAATCTATAAACAGGGTGAAAATGCAAGAGATGCGGGTGAACTGGATGCGGCCGTGGCCCACTTCACTCGCCTGGGCGACGCGGTACCCGACTCGGATATTCGCGCGACGGCTGAGTACGACGCCGCAGCCGTACTGATCACAATGGCCGCCTGGGGACGTGCATCTTCTGTTTTGGAGGATTTTCGCCGGGACTATCCGGACAGTGAATACAACGACGACATTACGCAGAAGCTGGCCGTAACCTACCAGGAGACGGGCAGAAATGCAGAGGCTGCTGCCGAGTTCGAACGCATTGCCCGCTCGCCTGCCACCAGCGATGAGGTTCGTCGCGAGGCCATGTGGAAAGCCGCAGGTCTTTATAAAACGAGTTCATCCACCACATCGGAGGAACGCATCCTGATCGAGGTTATCGAGCAATATCCGGACCCTCTTTCAGAGTCGATCGAAGCTCGTTACAGATTGCTGGAAATTGCCGAGGCAAATGGCGATGCTGCGAAGCGGACACAACGTCTGAAAGACCTTGTATACGTTGACGCTACGGCCGGATCACAGCGATCGGAGCGGACTCAGTTCCTGGCTGCAAAGGCGTCGCTGGAGCTGGCTGAGCCTGTTCGCCGCCAGTTCATGGTCATGAAAATCAGGCAACCGCTGGCAGACAGCCTGAAGCTCAAGAAAGCGCTGATGGAGGATGTGCTGGACGTTTATGGCAAAGCGGCCGCCTATGGAGTTGCAGAGGTCACCACGGCTGCAACTTTTCGACTGGGCGAGGTCTATCAACAATTCGCGATCGACCTGATGGCTTCGGAGCGGCCCGCCAGCCTGGATGCGATGGCGCTTGAACAATACGACATGCTGCTCGAAGAACAGACCTTTCCTTTCGAGGAAAAAGCGATAGACCTGTTTAAGGCAAATACGGCCAGGGCGGCAGATGGAATATACGACGAATGGGTCAAAAAGAGTTTTGACGAGCTGGCCAGATTGATGCCGGCGCGTTACGCGAAGATGGAGCAAAGCGAAGATGTACTCACAGCGCTTTACTAAAATGTCAGGTGCACGCTTCCGACTGATCGTCGTGGCGCCGTTACTGTTGTGCACCGCTTTTTTGAGTGCTTGCGGCTCGACCTCGACTTCAATATCGTCCGCGGGCGATGAAAATACAGCCGTTGAAACACGCGACGTTCCGCCCCGCGCGCAGACCCTGTATGAACAGGCTGTTTCGATCATGGCATCGGGCGATTATCTTGAGGCGCAGCTCCGGTTTCAGGAGTTTCTCTTGCAGTACCCGACATTTCCCGGCGCGCACGTAAATTTAGCTATCATCTACGCCAGCAATGGCGACGATGAGGGCGCCGAGAACAGTATTACGGACGCATTGATTATCGACCCGCGACATCCCGCCGCGCTGAATCAGCTGGGCATGTTGCTGAGACGGCAGGGCAAATTTCAGGATGCGGAGGCGGCCTATACCCGGGCAATTACGGCTGATCCGAATTACGCGCTTGGCTATTACAATCTTGGTGTCTTGAACGAGCTTTATTTGCAGCGGCTGGATGTCGCTTTGCAGCACTTTGAGCGCTACCAGGCGCTGGGAAGCAACGACAAGCAGGTCGAAAAGTGGATAGTGGATCTCAAAAGGCGTATTGCCGCCAATCAAAGAACTGCAAATGTGACGGAGTAACGGGCATGAACGTGAATTTGAGAGGATTATGTTTGCTGTTCCTGCTCAGCCCGGTGGCTGGACAGGCACAGGATGACGCTTCGGCCGAGTCCGCTGCACGGGCCGCGGAGATTGAGACTATGGAGCCAGGCGTTGGGTCCGAGGATCTGGAATCGGCACCTGACGATACGGACGGTGCTGCGCCAACCGCGGTAATCGCGGCAGGCGTAACGCGAAATGAGTCTGGGTACCAGGTAATGGATGAGCTTGAACTCAGTCGAACCGAGATTACCGGTAATCAGGAATTGCCCAGGGTCATGTATATAATTCCGTGGCAGAAATCGGATCCGGGTGAGCTTATGGGCAAGCCGGCAAATACGTTGCTCGATGAGATATTGGCACCGATCGACAGATCAGAGTTTATGCGGCAGATTGATTATTACGGCGATCTGCACACGAAAGACGACTAGTTACAAATTTTTTACTGTTTGATTTAGAAGAGGAGTAATCAAATGGACTCTTTAAGCGCCATCGTGCGTTTTTTCCAACAGGGCGGTATGTTCATGTACCCGATCCTGATCGTATTCGCGGTCGGCATGGCAATTGCCGTCGAGCGATGGGTGTATCTGACCATGTCCGGCGCAAGCAACAGGGCGCTCTGGAAAAAAATTGTGCCGTATCTGAAAGCAGGCAATTTCCAGGAAGCCGCAGCCGTGACCGCCAAGTCGAAAGCTGCTATCGGCTCGATTCTGACTTACGGCCTGTACCGTGTTAAATCGGCGCGACGTCGTGACGACATCGAAAAGGCGATGGAAGAAAGCCTCATGGAAGTCATGCCACGGCTTGAAAAACGAACCCATTACCTCGGCACGCTGGCTAACATTGCGACGCTGCTGGGACTGCTGGGTACGATTATCGGCCTGATCAACGCCTTTACCGCGGTTTCGAATGCGAATCCCGCCGACAAAGCGGACATGCTTTCCGCCAGTATTTCGGTGGCGATGAACACGACTGCGTTTGGGCTGATGGCGGCAATTCCGTTGCTGCTGGTTCACGTCATGCTGCAGACCAAGACGAATCAGATCGTCGACAGTCTTGAAATGGCCAGCGTGAAGTTCCTGAACGCGATCACAGAACGTCAGCTTAAGCCGGCGGCCGGAGTCTGACAATGTCAATGAGCCGAAGAGGCGGTCGCTATCGCAATGTCGATACGGCCGAACTCAACATTACGGCATTTATGAACCTGATGGTGATTCTGGTTCCTTTCCTGCTGATGACAGCGGTGTTCTCGCGACTGGCGATTCTGGAATTGAATTTGCCAGGCTCCTCGAACGAGCCCGTGGATCAAAAGGAGCTGACGTTCCAGCTTGAGGTTATTGTCAGGAAGTTTCAGATCGAAGTTGGCGACCGCAACCTCGGCGCTCTTGGCGTGTATCCGAGGGCAGAAGGCAGTGATTACGACTACGACGCGTTGAGCCGAAAATTGTCTGAACTCAAAGAAAGATATCCGGAAAAGACAGAGGCGGCCATTTTGCTGGAGTCGGACATTCCCTACGACACCCTGGTACAGGTTATGGACCGCGTTCGAGTCGCCGAAACCGTTGAAGAAGACAGAGTTGTCCGTACCGACCTTTTTCCGGACATCTCCATCGGTGATGCGCCGGTCCTGGACGGGGGTGCTTAAGTCATGATCAAGTCAGCACGAGCAAAACGTATGGATCGCCGCCACAATCGTGGCAAGGCGGGTGTCGCGCTGAACCTGGTTTCTCTCATGGATATTTTCACCCTCCTCGTATTCTTTCTGCTGGTGAATTCATCGGATGTTGAGGTATTGCCTAATGCGAAGGATATCCAGCTGCCGGAATCCATTGCTGAAACGAAAGCAAAAGAGTCGGTCGTGATCCTGATCAGTGAGACGCACATCATTGTCCAGGGCACACCAGTCGCGCTGGTTAAGGATGTCATGAGCCGTAAAGGCAATGACATTCCCGAACTTCGCCAGGCACTGAAATCACAAAACGACCGGGTGCTCCGTCGCGAGGCACAGGACGATATCGCAGGACGTGAAGTAACGATTATGGGCGACAAGGATATTCCTTATCGTCTGCTTAAAAAGGTCATGGCGACCTGTACAGAATCAGATTACGGTCGGATTTCTCTCGCGGTCCTGCAAAAGAGCTCGGACAAGCTCGCGGCTGCGAGATAGGCACACAGGGATGACGGTTATGAACAGGAATTCAGGGCAGGAGTAAGAGTTGGACCTTCCTTATTACAGAGAATACTCACTGGCATGGGACAACAAGTCCAGCCAGGAAAGAAAGTTTCGCCGCCTCATGGCGCAAGTTCTGGGCGTATTCTTTCTGCTGGGCGTGATTTGGCCATTTATTCCTCTACCCGATGTTGATCCAAACGAGATCGAGGAGATTCCACCGCGAATCGCCAAGCTCATGCTTGAACAAAAACCACCGCCACCACCACCCGAACCGGAACCTGAGGCGGATCCGATAAATGACCCAGAGCCTGAACAAGTGGTGGAAAACGAACCCGAGCCTGAGCCAGAACCGGAGCCGCCACCGGATCTCGAGAAAATCGCGCGGGAACAGGCCCAAGCTGCTCTCTTGCCCTTTGCCGAGGACCTGGCGGATCTTCGCGATAATGATCTTGTTGACCAGGTCGCTGACAATCGCCCGCTAAGCTCTTCGGTTGGCGAGGGAATTCGTAACGAGCGTTCAATGATTACGTCAAAAGTCGGTACCGCAAGTGGCGGTATTAACACGGCCAGCATGAGTCGCAATACCGGTGGCAGTGGTCTGATGGCGCGTGTTACGACAACGGTTAAGAGTCCAGTGGAATCGATTGGCCAGTCTGCGGGTGGTGCCCGACGTACAGGATCCAGTGGCAAGGCCTCACGCAGTCGAGAGGAAATCGAGCTCATTTTCGACAGGAACAAGGGCGCGATTTTCGCGCTCTACAACAGGGCGTTGCGAATAGACCCAACGCTTGAAGGCAAGTTGGTGTTGCGTCTGACGATTGCGCCCAGTGGTGAAGTTACATTCTGTGAAATTGTGTCGAGCGAGCTAAACAATCCGGAGCTGGAGCGTAAGCTGGTTCAACGAATTCGAATGTTCCGCTTCGAAGCCAGGGACGTTGAACCGATTACAACCACCAAGCCGATCGACTTCTTCCCGGCGTAATCAGGCACCGGCCGCAACAATCACGTTTTCCCGTATTTGATCAATCTTCGGCTTAAGCCGTTGTTTGGCGGCGCGTCCCAGGCAATGTTTATCACGCGGGCAGGCCGAACTTCGTGGGCAGATAATGGTTGCGTCCTTGGCGGCGCCATCGGTAACCCATCCGATGTTCAATATTTTGCTGACGCTTTCCAGTTGTTTACGCGCCTCCGGCGGAATCGCACCCGCACCACCACCTTTGTTGCAAGCCGCCTCTATCTGATCGATGGTTTTCGTTGCATCAAAACCCTGGGCCGCTAGCGCAGGTGCCAGGTCTATCCCTGCGCACATTACGTGTGGATTGCCGGCAGCGTCTTTGCTGCGGATGGACTGGCAACAATACAGGCGCTTGTCTTCACCATTTCGCAGAACCGAGATCTGCGAAGACGGTGCCGTTCCGCGCTCACCCAGCATTCTGAAAACAGCCCAGTGCTGGCAAGGGTCCAGCACCATCGTCATGTTTCCCCATGGTAGTGGAATGCCGTTGCCCCGATAAACGGCGCGCAAATTTCCCGGTGGATACGCATCAAAATAATGCCAGTATGGATAGGGCGACACGCTGGACATTCGCCGCATGACAAGCGTTGTCGTCAAATCTACTTTTTCGCCAACATTTATCGCGTAGGAGTGGCGCGCGAGAAACTGGCGAAACGCGGTCTTGGGCCCAAGCAAGGCGGCCGCGAAATAACTGCACTCGAAGTCCCGCCACGCATACAGGATATCTTTTGCATCCATGTTCGGTGACTCAGCGTCGTGTCGACGCCCTGATACACGACCGCCGGATATCTGTGGCGCCCTGGCGCCGTCGCCACCATGCAATACAACGTGTGCAATGTGGTTGGCGAGGTCATATTTAAGGCGTGCAGGAGAGGTTTTAAGCTCCTCGTTCAGGAAGACGACGTTGGGCGCTTCAAAAAATGATCTTATGAGTGTGTCCAGTGGCTTATCCGTGTCGCCCTTGTCTTTGAATGACGCCTTGTCAAACCATTTGACCTTGATCCCGATCTTTTTCGCAATGTCGAAAATATCTTCTATACCGAGCGGAAATTGCTTCCTGCCAATCGATTCCGCAGCCCGTTCGAGATCGGGGAAACGGTTTTGATTGGACTCCTGGTGGGCGCGAATTAACAAGTGAGCGAACTGCCGGCCGGTGGTCCCCGTTTGTGACAGCAACTCAGGGATAGCCGTCTGTAACACCGTTGTTGAGAACAGAAAACCCGGTTCCAGCGGCATGCCATTGACGGCACTGCGAGTTTGCGACGGCGCAATTACTGCGTCTTCAACAGTCTCGTCCAGAAACCAGCCGGGCTCTTTTTGAAATATTTCTGCGATTACACCCATCAACGCCTCGGACGGAACACGTTTGCCGTTCTCGATCATCGACAAATAGGACACGGACGGCGCTGAATCGCGGTCTATTTGCATGCAACGAACAGACAGGTCTTCCAGTGTCAGGTGGTTGCGTTTGCGAAGCGATTTGATCTTGGTGCCGAGGAAGTGAGCCTTCCGCAACAAGCCCTTATTCGCGGTCATAATCGTACCCTTTGTGAAATTAACATTGTGAAATTTCTACTGTGAAATTATATAGAAATTACAGATAATATGCATGCCGGGCGAGCACATTTCGCTTGTTTTTGACTCTTTTTCATGAACTTTCGGCACAGGAGTAAAAGCCGTCATGCAGCGACAAGACCAGATAGACAAACTGAGATCCGAATGGGCAGACAGCCCGCGTTGGCAGGATGTTACTCGAGATTACAGTGCCGAGGAGGTGGTGAAACTGCGCGGCTCGGTGTTGGTTGAACATACGCTGGCACGACTCGGCGCAGAAAAACTCTGGCGTCTCGTGAACCAGGAAGCGCCTGTATGTGCCCTGGGTGCGCTGACCGGCAACCAGGCGATCCAGGAAATCCAGGCGGGTCTCAAGGCGATCTATTGCTCCGGCTGGCAGGTCGCCGGCGACGGCAACAGTTCAGGCCAGATGTACCCGGATCAAAGTCTGTACCCGGTCGATTCGGTGCCGAAAATGGTTGAACGAATAAACAATGCGTTTACCCGCACCGATGAAATCTATTCTTTGAACGACGATAGCAGCATTGACTGGTTCGCACCGATCGTCGCCGACGCCGAGGCCGGATTCGGTGGCAACCTGAACGCGTTTGAATTAATGAAGCACATGATCCGGGCAGGTGCTGCCGGCGTGCATTTCGAAGATCAATTGTCATCAGCGAAAAAATGCGGACATATGGGCGGCAAAGTACTGGTGCCCACTCAGGAGGCGATATCCAAATTGAGCGCGGCTCGTTTGGCGGCCGACGTTCTCGGGGTGCCGACGGTCTTGCTCGCCAGAACCGACGCGGACGCAGCAAACCTGATTACATCAAACACCGACGAGCGCGATCACGAATTCATCACTGGCGAACGCACTCCTGAGGGATTTTATCGAACGAATGCCGGCATCGATCAGGCTATCGCGCGGGGACTTGCCTATGCGCCGTATTCAGACATGCTTTGGTGTGAGACGTCAAAACCCGACCTGGCACAAGCGCAGAAGTTTGCGGATGCCATACACGCGAAATTCCCGGATCAATTGCTGGCTTACAACTGTTCGCCGTCGTTTAACTGGGCTGCCAATCTGGACGACGAGACCATGCTGCACTTCCGCGAAGAGCTCGGCAAGATGGGCTACAAATTCCAGTTCATTACGCTTGCCGGTTGGCACGCTTTGAACTCGAGCATGTTCAAGCTCAGTCGCGCTTACAAAGCGGAAGGTATGTTTGCCTATTCGAAAATGCAGCAAGAGGAATTTGCGGATGAGAAGCACGGCTTCAGAGCCGCGAAGCACCAGTCTTTTGTCGGCGCCGGTTATTTCGATGCTGTGCAAAATACGATCATGGCCGGTGCCTCATCGACTACTGCAATGGACGGCAGCACCGAAGAGGAACAATTCGTCGCCTGACGACACCCGCTTCCGGGTTTATAATCCACTCCAGAGTGATAGACTGCGGATGGTTTCGAACGAAACCATCCGCCGGTTGCCTGTCAGCAGGCG
>SMVB01033062.1_pt1 | contig 37708 bp, 35 predicted proteins | sample 2456461 | NCBI WGS metagenome assembly SMVB01 (sample SAMN11095934, study PRJNA526329) | marine sediment metagenome | biome: Marine sediment; feature: Surficial sediment; material: Deep marine sediment; isolation source: Hadal surficial sediment | place: Pacific Ocean | collected 2014-05 | depth...
AATGAAATAAATCGGCGGATTAAAGCAGGTAAGGAGTTTGAAGATCTAATTGGATTATGGGGAGTCACTTCGTTAGATAATTTACTCAGCCTCAATGGTGAGTTGCGCAATCAGCAAACGATTCCAACGTATCTTATTTGCAAAGTATTAAACGAGGAGCTCATTTCGAAAGAAGTGAAGGCCCTGCAAAAAGATGTTGTTCTTTCGGTTAAAGAAAGCAGAGTGACGGAAATTCCAGCTATATTAAAAGAGATTCCAGACAAGCTCTATTTACAATTGATTCGTTACATTTGAAAACTTTGGCAAGGGTCGAGGATGATAGTGATTTCAGTAAAAACCGAAGCAACCTGTATCTCAATCCCTGGCATTTTTTCTATATTTCTTCGGTGCTGAATTCATTAAACGATCCTGAAGTTTCGAAGCTCTACTTATAGAAAGGCCGTTTAATACTTAATTCTATTGATGATCACCAGAACCCGAAGATAGTCGAACAAAAGGAATTATTAGAGTCGGTTTATACAGCAATTCACTATGGAAAGTCCGTGAGTTTTTATTTCGATCCAACCGTGTTAATTAATATACAGAAAAAGTTGAAGCGGATACGCAGGGTAAAAGAGTCAACCCATGGGCACAGGGCATATAGCCCGATGGTTGAAAAGAGCTTGAAAGAGCGATACCGTCATCAACGCGTTTTTTTAAAGAAAGGCAAACTGGATACAGAGCAGATAGTTTACCTTAAACAAGTCCATTCTCTCTATCGGTTGCTCGAGTCTTCAAAAGAGAGGGACCGATTGATTTACAGGTTGAATATCCCGCCAATCAAGGTAAAAGGTTTAAATAAACCTGTGCAACCCTCCGCTTCTCAAAAGAGCCTTAATCCGCCAAAAGGAGCCGATCAGCCTCAACGCCTACCAGAGGCACAGTTGAAAATCAACAGTCTTAAAATCCTTGCTTTTTTAGAACAAAAGGATTATTATTAAAATAATCACTTGGCCTAGATTCGTTCTCATTTCATAAGCTGGATTTCAACCGAACAGCGAGTTCAATTTTTTTTGGAGGAAACGATGCGAACAGTTCTTTCAACCTTGATTTTGGTGTTTCTCTTAGCAAGCCAGAGTTTTGCTGAAGAGGGTGTCAATAAAGTAAAAAAATCAAAGCTGAAGATAGATAAGATTGGCACGGTAACCAGTGAAATAAATGAAATCATAACTGCAAATATTAAAGCATCAAAAAGCAAAAACAAGGGCAAATGGCAGGGCATTAGTGGCAAGATTTTCGGCAAATTTTATCCGAAAGGCTCAGACGAAATCATTAATGTGAGTGAAAATAAAATTCATAAAATAAACCGCAAGAAAAAGAAATGCGAGACCCGGCCACTTGTAACTGAAGAGACCAAGGAAGCGCAAAAGAGTTTTAAAAGTATTATGAAGCAAATGCGAACAGGGCAAGATAAGCGTAAAGATTTAGATGAAGAAGAGAGGGAAAGCAATATTGAAATTCTTGCTCAGAAATTTGTAGTAGATAAATTAAAGGGTGAGGTAACGCGTAATGGTTTTATGTGTAATCAATTCTTAATCACTTTTTACACAAAATCGCGCAATAAGCAAACGGGTTTGGTAAGACTTGACAGTGCCTCTGTCAAAACTGATATGACAAAAATGACGGCTGAAATTCGTAAAGCGGTGGAAATAGAGCGGGCTTTCTGAAAAAACTATTTCGAGAAATTGGGATTGCAATTCGATTTTATGAAGCAAGACTTGTTGGGAGGGGGGTACCTGGAAAAAATCAAGCAGGCGAACAAGAACCTGGATGTTTCTTTCGCCGATCAGCCCAATATAGCGGAACAAATTAGCAAGCTCGATAATTTTTACCCTATCGTGACCCACGGTGAAATGTACAGTATTGTTCTGAATGCCGGGCAGGATACCCAGGGAGAAAAAGATACCGGCGACTCTGACAAGACGGGTGTCACAGATATCAAGAAGAAGGGTTTTGGCTTCGCGAAAGGCCTATTTGGAAAAAAGAAAAAGGATAAACCAACCGGGCCAGTGCCTTTTTTAGTGTTCGATGATGAGCTGATAAAACTGACTGTGGGTGATTTCACCGATGCATTACATCCTCCATATAAATGTAAAGTGAAAAATTAATCCGAATATTCCTCAACCGAAAAGAGACAGAGAAATGGAAAAACAGAAATTGAATTCACTATTTTTTTGGTGAGTTGAGAAAAGCATGTTTTGAAAACCAGATTTCTTCTCTACTCTAAGGGTCTCTGCGCTGAAATTTATGAATAATCCTGATTAAATCGGTTGTAACATTTTTGAAACATCATGCGCTACCGACAAGACTTGAAACTCCAAATTGAAGGTATCCTTAAAAAGCCGTTTTCATTTAGGTACGCCTGGGCAGCGTCCGTGGTATTTCACTTCTTATTTCTACTGGCAGGCTCGCTGATTCTAAGTCTTTTTGAATCCTCTCCTTTCCATAAACCACCGCTGGTATTTGATTTTGCTTTCTTTCCTGTTGATGAATTTGACCCTTCGTCCTCCCGGGCCGATTTCAGAAAAATAACCGACGAGCTAAAAGCAAACCTACCTCCGGAATCTAAAGCCTCTGAACCAAGAGTACCCCACCGTCAAAATTTGGCTTCGCAAATTGAGCAGTTGGCTGAACCAGTTGATAAGTCTGCAGAATCCGAAGCTAAAGCGGAAAATAAAGCCAGCGTAAGAGAAAAGCTGGCCAGTACTCTGGAACCGACATTATTGCTAAGACCAAAAATCATTTCGGATCGTCCCCGACAGGTTTCCATCAAGATTCCAATGAATCGGAAACAGCAAAAAATGCTGCGTAAGAAATTCAAAAAATGGGCGCAGGATTTTAATAAAATGCACTTGCCTGATTCAACGTTAGTCTGGCAACACAAAGGGACCGAGTATACTGCAAAGTTTTTTCATGAGGCAGCCAAAACTTCTATGGACATCGATGCGCTTGTGATAGAAATAAGCACAGAAGACAACGGTACTAAGTTAACCTCGGAACTTCGCATGAAACGCCTGGCTTTTTCTCATTTTGCTCAGTTCATCGATTACTGGGACCCCGCTGTTGCCATTCACGACGATGTTCTCGAAGGCCGGTTTCATTCAAATACTAAAATTAGTCTTTTGAACAGCCGGGGTGTCAAACCTAAGTTTCAAGGTAAGGTGACGACCGCATCGTATGACATCCATATCAGCCAGAGTGGATTTCCATATCTCGATCAAAAGGACGTATTTCTCGGCGGGCTTGAAACCGGCGTCAAAGCGATAAGATTACCGAAAAAGTTTCTGCCCTTATCAAACGATTCAACTATTTCAGAGAGTAATATTCATACATTTCAAGAGGAGACCTGGATTACTTTTCGAGGCGAGGGGGGTTATACCTGGAAAATTGACTCTCCTCAGAACGAAGAACATCGACAGAATTACTCAGAGCAGCCGTATTTTATCATTGGAAGCAAAAAAAAGAAGCTGCATTTAAAAGGGGTTCTTAGAGGTAAGGTACTTGTTTACTCGCCTGGCAAGATTATCATAGATGGCGACATAACTTACACGCGTCACCCGGAAATCTCCTTCACCGCAGAAGATTACCTCGGCATTGTCAGTGACAAGGACGTTGAAATTGCACATCCATCGGTTACCGGTCCGGGAGATTTAAACATTTTTGCTGCAATTTACGCCAAAGGACGGTTTCGTGTTCGCCACCGGAGTGGAAAACGAGGTGCGACTCTTTTTATTTACGGAAGTTTGACCGCCGGTTCATTGTCAGCAACTGAACCGCGTTATGCTACCAGAATTCGCACGGATAAACGTCTGGAAGACCAACGGCCGCCTAACTTCCCGATGACCGATCGCTATGAAATCCTGGACTGGGATGGCCAATGGCAGCTTAAGGCGAACGAATGAGTGATATTACAAAGTTGCTCGATGAGCCGGGTGTTTCTATTGCGGTGGTTGGCGCTACTGATAATTCATCCAAATACGGCCATGTCATCTATCGCGATCTCAAGCAGAAGGGTTTCACAGTTTACCCGGTGAATCCGCAAAGAACCTCTGTTGATGGCGATCCTTCATTCTCGAATGTTGGGGACATGCCTGGTAAACCTACCCTTGTCAATTTCGTTGTCCCTCCATCAACAACACTGAGTGTTTTACAACAATGTCTTGATTTGGATCTCATGAATGCTTGGGTTCAGCCCGGCGCAGAAAGTCCGGAAGTAATCGCCTTTTTGCAGCAAAACAGTTTTAATTATATCGCTACTGCTTGCATCATGGTGGCCACTCGATTAAAGGCATGAGATATTTTTTAACAGTTCTGTTTGCAATACTTATTTTCGGCCATTTAGGGGTTTTCACTGTTTGTTCCAACACCGGCGAGGTCGCACAATCTCAGAAAAATAGTGACCCTGGATGGTCGGAATATGAAGTCATCGATATTCACGCGCATATCGGCAGTTTTCGCGGCTTCGACTTGAAAACCGAGACGCTGCTCAGCAACATCCGCCGTTTCAATATTCGCCTCGCCTTAATTTCAAACATTGACGGCGCCCACCTGCCTGGTACAACTCTCAATCTAGACGAAAACTCGGCTAATCAAATAACGCTGCAAACGGTTCAGGAGTATCCAGGCTTGCTTCGCGCTTTGGCCTGGGCACGGCCAACTGATCCCGATGGCTCGCCGGCAAACATTGAGCCCTTTCTGCGAGATCATGGATTTGTCGGCGTCAAGCTCCATCCGGAAATGAATCAGTTTGCTGCCGACGACACCCTTGTCGATGGCTATCTGGAACTGTGTGCGAAATATGAAGTGCCGGCGGTTTTTCACTGCGGCGCAGTGGGCAGTAATTCCGGCCCCGAAAAAATCTACACGGCTGCAAAAAGGCACCCAACGGTTGCGGTTATATTTTATCACATGGGATTTACCGGCGCGTACCAGCAAGCGATTTCAGTCGTCAAAGAATCTATTGTGGCAAAGGACGCTAATCTTTACCTGGGTACCGCTCAGGCAGATCCGCACTTTGTGCTGGCGGCGGTCAAAGAACTCGGTGCCGACCGTGTTCTTTTCGGAACAGATGCAACGTACTACGGCCAAAATCATTATGAAGAATACACTGACTTTGTGAAATTACTTCACGAGAATTTGAGCGAAAGTGACTTTGCCAAAGTAATGCATGGAAACGCAATTAAACTATTTCGATTTGAGTTTCTACAGTAGGTCGACTTTAACAGAACCAATCAAAACCCTCCTTTTTTTTGCCCGGATCAACCTGGTTTTTATGGGAAAATGTCACACATAAATATTCTTTGGTTATTTTTTCACACTGCCGGGGATATTAATAACACCCGGATTGGGCACGGATGAGCTATATTTGTTGAGTTTGACAACTTACCGGCGGCAGGCGGTTTATATTTTCCTTAATCGCGGAATCGATCCCCTCGAAGCGATTCGGGCCAGCAGTAAAATTACCTATGGCAAGAAGTGGGCAATTTTCTGGGAAGCTTCTTGCTGGGTATCACTATGTATGTTAGCGGCTTTGTTCTCGTTATTGTTTTTGGCAGGACCATGCCGGCCTTGGCTGTCATCATGGGATTTGTCGCGTCTGTTGCCTTTATTTCGGTCTCTCTCGGGCCGGCGGCTCATATTTACGGAACCTGGAGCCAGGAATTGGAGGCCGCTTAATTCCGTATGGACCTTGCAGGTCAAACCCCGCGAGGTCTAATGGGTTTTGAACCCCGCTCGGTTATGGGTGCATCAAGAGTAGCCGTGCAATCCCCGATATTCGCCAGGTGCCGGGGATTAGTTTTTGTGCCTGAGATAGGATCATACCTTTCTTATAATTATTCTCTTATAATTATCCATTGACTCTCTTAGAAAATTGTTATCATGTTCTGAATGAAGTCGTTTTAGTTGCCGATAAGTGATGTAGCGTGCGATGAGGTATTGAGAAATTATTATGGAATCGAAACCGAAAAAGGTTTTACTTATAGATGATGAACCTGGACAACGCCGTCTTCTAAAAAAAATGTTTTTGGAAGGAGGCGACTTTGAGGTGGTTGAAGCGATGGATGGACTTGATGCTTTGAACATTCTTTTGAGGGAGAAACTCCGGCCTGACCTGATGCTCGTAGACTTGACGATGCCTTTTATTGACGGCTTGGAGTTTCATTCGTATCATCAAAAGCAAGCCGGAACTCAGCAACCTGCCCATTATTATCTGCTCCTTAGTGGAAAGCGTAGAAACAGTTCGGGAAATTGCGCAACATGGGATAAAAGACTTTTTGACCAAGCCGGTAGAAAAGGTAGCATTATCAAGAAAAATTCTTAGTATCCTTCCTTATTGACTCTTCAGGGAGATTTAAGTAATGTTTAAATTGCAAGTTTAAATTGCATTTGTTTTCATGGTTTTTTATATTAAAAATAATGCCTAATAAGAAATTAGACAATCTCGGTGACTTGGGAGAAGCCACCCGGTTGATCAACGACTTCAAATTTGTAAAAAATGAATACTTTGGCCTCAAACATAAACACTTGTCCTTGATCGCGAAAGATACCGAAAGCGTCGATGATGATTACTGGGAGGACGAAAGCTTCGAAAATGAGCTCAAACTGTTCGAGCAAAGAAAAAAGCTATATGCGGAGGCTCAAGAACTATACAAGAGCTTGAAAGAAAAATTGCAACGCTAAAGAGAAAACGAACCTGGACACAGATGGCACAAAGTCTGCTTAGGTTATAGAAACATCTTTCGAGCGGTTAGCAGTCAATATTCTAATATCTTGGTGAATTCTGTGTTCATTTAAAAAAACTGGAGGAATCGACAAATGCCCTTTCTGGATCCCAAATACGAAAAAGCTGCCACGTTAAGAGTTCAGCGTCGACCGAAACAGTTGGCCGTGATCGATCAGGGTGGCTGCACCGGTTGCATGGTTTGTGTGGATTTCTGTCCCGTGGATTGCATTGAGTTGGTTCCCGGTCCGGATCCCGATAATCCGAATGTTCACAAGTTAGTCGAGATTGACCTGCCGCTCTGTATCGGCTGTACCCTTTGTGCGAAATACTGCCCCTGGGATACCATCGAGATGTTTTCTTTTGATGATGCTTATAAAATTGCGCCTGATTGGACGCTTCGAGAGGTTGTCGCTGAGCAATGGGGGCGGGAGCCCGTACAAGAGGCGCCGGCGGTTCGGCCCCGACGAAGAGATCTGGAGAGGAAAGCAGAAGAATAAAAATACTTTAAACCCATCTTTGAAATTTTACCCCATCTCGTGATAATAAGATGGGGTTTGTTATGAATAGAGAGGTGTCAGTTGTCAACTGATTTAGACCGAGTTTTATCCTGCATCCAGCCAACTGCCGACATGCACTTCGGAAATTATTTCGGTGCAATTGAAAATTGGGTTAAACTCCAGGATAGGTATAAATGCATCTATGGTATTGTCGATCTTCATGCCATAACCATTCCCTATGAGACTGGGGTTTTGCAGGAAAACACCAAAAGAATGTTCATCGACCTGATGGCTTGTGGCATCGATCCTGAAAAATCAATCCTCTTCGTGCAATCACTGGTCCCGGAACATACGGAGCTTTGCTGGATATTCAACAGCATTGCCTCTTATGGTGAACTCACCAGGATGACCCAATTCAAAGATAAATCACAGCAGCTCGGCGAAACAAATGAATTTATTTCTGCCGGACTCTTTACCTATCCAATTTTACAGGCCGCGGATATTCTTGCTTATCGGCCTAAATTTGTTCCGGTCGGGAGAGACCAGGGACAACATCTGGAGTTATCACGAAATATTGCACAAAGATTTAATCATAAGTACGGTGAATATTTTTCACTACCCGAAACGCTTTTTACCGAGACTCCAAAGATTATGTCTTTAAGCGATCCGGTTAAAAAGATGAGCAAAAGCCTGGGGCCAAATCACTTTGTGGCTTTATTTGAGGATGAAGAAAAAATTCGCTCAGCGGTGAAATCGGCTGTTACGGATAGCGGTGACGCCATGGCGACGGGAGAAATGAGTCCCGGGGTTGCTAATCTCTTTGAGATCCTGAAAGCCTGCGGCAAAATGGCTGAACATAAGAATTTGCGCAACGACTTCACGGCAAAGAAGTTGAAATATGTGCATTTAAAACAGGCAGTTGCTGACTGCCTGGTTGAACTCGCAGCAAAATTAACAGAAAAACGCCAAGAAATCTTAGGCACCGGAAAAAGTGTGGAAGATCTGATGTACGACATGTCCGGTGAAGCAAGAAAAATAGCAGCGGAAACTCTTAGAGAGGTTCGTGATTTAACAGGCTTGCTGAAACATGGCCACGATAGAAAGAAGAATTAAGGAAGCTGATTTTTCGAACCTGTCCGAACCTCAAATGAGTGATCAGGATTGGGAAGATTTTAACGAAGGCATTGTACTATTTAACAGCGGCAAGTTTTGGGAGTCCCATGAAGCCTGGGAAGAAGTCTGGAAGCGGCATCCGGAGAACAGCCGGATCTTTTTTCAGGGTTTGATTCAAGTGGCTGCCGGGTTGCACCAATTGCGGCGCAATATTTACCATGGCGTAGAAAAACATTTTCGAAACGCCCTGTGGAAACTGGAACCCTTTCAAGCTGTTTTTCTAGAGATAGACGTTAAATCTCTTGTGGAAATTATTAAAGAGGGGCAGAAAGAGCTGGCGCGATTAGGTGAAAAGAATTTAGATAATTTTAGTTCACGCTTAATTCCAAAAATTATAAAAGCAATTAACAGCACTTGACCGATGTTCTTAAAAATTCAATAGTATGCTTTGAAACTCATAAACGCCTCACTCCTTTGTAGCTGTCTTTTGGGCTGTGCCGATCAAACCCCTTTGCTACAACCTCATCGCGGCCTGTCATTATTATCGCCGGAAATAAAATCCGAAATAGAGAAGGTGGAAAGATCCGTTGTGGGAATTAATACGGAGTTGACTTACGAAATTCAGAGGTTTGAATATCTAATCAAAAATGGAGAGTTGGTGGCAGACCCGACCAGCCCGCTTAAATACAAACTCGCGACAAATGGCAAAGGGATTAAAGTTGAAACGGACAAGAGGACGCTTTCAGGCGGCGGGTTGATTATCGATATCGATCATATGAATTCAAAATATACCATCCTGACGAGCAGTCATTTGGTGTCTCCCGAGGACTCCACGGACATCTATTATGTTGATGAGAAAGGTGCGAAAACGGATATTTTGTTTTCACGTTATCTTTTAAAATTTAAACGAATTTCAGTGCGAAGTGGCAGCGTTTGGTCCGCGGAAGCAGAAATAATTTCGGACAGCCCTAAAAGTGATTTAGCCATCATTCAGGCAGAAACCAACAATAGACTCGGGAAGGAATTTGAGAATGAAATGGGATATAATATTAACCTGAGTTGGGGAGATTGGGTTTTTCTTTTTGGCTACCCCAAAGGAATCAAACAGCTGACTGGCGGTTGGGTTAGTAAATCTCCCTACCCACGCACCCGGGCTGTGGATGCGGTGGTAAGATTCGGATATTCAGGAGGCCCGGTTTTTTCACTTACAAAAGATAACACGCAATTAGCGTTTGTGGGAGTCATCAAAAGCGTTCCACGGACGAACCTCGATTATATTGCCCCCGGTAAAACATTACCCGTGGGATCTTCTTTGACAAGTGAAGACTTGTCTGACTTATCTGTTAAGAGAGAAATTTTAGTAAATTATGGTACGGCCTACTTTGTTGATGGCAAATCGATTAAATCGTTTCTAAAGTCATCCCGGAATGCGATGAATGATTCCGGCATTTCATTAGCCCCAAAATTTTATGGAAATTAATTAGAAAGTAACCCGCCTCAATTTCTAACAGCTCTCCTTCGATTTATTGACCATGAATATTTTACGGACGCAAAAACTGACTAAAGAACTGATTGCAATTGATTCGGTCACCGGCAATGAAAGTGAGATTGCCAGTTTTGTAAAAGACGAGCTCAGGCATCGTGGAATGACCGTACAAACTTTTCAGGTTGCGGCTGAACGGATGAATATCTTCGCAAGTTGGCATGATGAACCTGCGAAAATTCTTTTCAACACACATCTCGATACGGTACCGGAGCAATATGGACCTTTCGAAGACGACAAACGAATTTACGGCCGCGGCGCTTGCGATACTCACGGCATCTTGGCTGCACAGTTGGAGGCTTTGCAAGATTTGCATGCAGAAGGAATTGCCGGGCTTGGCATTTTGCTGGTTGTCGGGGAAGAGAAACACCACGACGGAGCTTTGCACGCCGCGAAGTGTGATGACATTTTAGAGCCGCAGGTGCTGATTGTTGGAGAACCCACGGAAAACAAACTTATGGAATCTCAGAAAGGCAGGCTCAAAGGAAATCTTTCTGTTTATGGCGTCGAAGGGCATTCCGGCTACCCGGAAAAATTCGATTCTGCAGTGGAAAAACTTTTTCTTGTTCTCGATGCTTTATGGCAATCCCCCTGGCTAAAAAACGAATCGGTTCAGGGGACGACTATGAATGCAACCATGCTCCAGGGCGGCGACATTGATAATCAAATTCCGGCAATGGCCAAGACCCGCTTGATGTTCCGCTGCGCTGAGCCCTGTTCAGTTGTGAAAAAAAGGGTCAGTCATTGCTTAAATAGTTTAGAAAAGACTTTGCCCGAATTTCGAGGGGGTAAATCACACTTTGAGCTTTATTGGGATCCGGCGCAAAATGATCCGATTGCGAACCTTTCCACTTTGCCTGGTTTTGCGACCGGCGCGGCTGCTTTTAACACAGACATCGCTTATTTTGGCTGGAAAGAATGCAAAACCTTTCTCGTTGGTCCCGGTTCTATTCTGCAGGCACATAAAGATTTAAAGGACAATGACTGGGGAAATGCCGAGTGGATTTACAAAAAGGATCAAATTGCAGGTGTGAGATTATATAAAAAAATGATTCATACAGTACTGCCATCCTTGAAAAGTTAGTAACATTTCAATCCTCCCCTCTTAAATCCTTTTACCAAATTGCAACGTCTATTAAAATCGTTATACAAAACTTGACATTGAAAAAGCAATACGCTATTATTAGCCTTTATTTAATTCATCAGGCGGGCGAGAAAGGCGTCCTTCATAGCCAATTCGGGCTCTGGTAAATATTAAAGAATGGCAATTGCACTCTTCTTTGCTGGGCACTGGTTTTCGTCTTTATTTTGCCAAACTTTCTTTTTACACAGGTATGCGGCACATCAAATGTTCACAATGACGAAATTCTGGGAAAGGTTTTTTTATATCGCGACCTTTATTACCCAGGGGTCCTCCTATCTGTCTGCGAGGGCCTATGCGATCATGCACCGCATGCACCATGCTTACAGCGATACCGAACGTGATCCGCATTCACCGTATTTCTTCCGCAGTGTTGTGGCAATGATGTGGAGATCGAAGGCAATTTACTATGATTTAGTCACCAAAAGAATGCAGCCGGGAGATAACTTTGAAAAGAATTGTCCCGATTGGAAAAGCTTCGATATTTTTGCAGACCGTTTTCTGCTCAGGCTTGCCTGGGGAGGATTGTATGTTTTATTCTACGTTTTTTTTGCGTCCGCCTGGTGGATGTACCTGCTGCTGCCTATTCATTTTTTAATGGGGCCTGTTCAGGGTGCAATTGTAAATTGGTGCGGCCACAAATATGGGTATGTCAACTTTAAAGATACCGACGATCATTCAAGGAACTCTTTACCGTTTGATTTTATAACCATGGGTGAGCTGTTTCAAAATAATCATCACAAATTTCCCAGCCGGCCGAATTTCAAAGCAAGATTCTTTGAGTTTGATCCCACTTATCCGATTATGAAAGTTCTTAGCTGGGTTAGAATTATTCATTTTTCCAAGCCACCGCAGAAGTAATCTTCTTTTGAGGTGGTTGGTTCCTCCTCCAAATAAAAAGGCCGTCCTTTGACGGCCTTTTTTAGTATCTGACGAGTTGTTTTCTGCAAATTTTTGGCAGGAAATTGCAAATAACAAGACTCAAAAAAAATAATCAAATTCAAAATATCAATGACCAAAAAATCGCCTATCTATAGGTCGGTTTATAATGGGTTTGTGTTTTAAAATTATTGAGATTTGGGATTTTGTTTATTGGAATTTCTGGTTTATCCAGGTTAGGTTATCTGCTCAGTTTAAGAAACTACCTTACAGTCTGGATTGTTCGGCATAAGCTTCTTGAGCTAGGCCGAAAGAAAGCTTAGGCAAAGTACAAGAATAACTTATTTTTTTTACCTCGCTTCTTGACCGTTGTTTTTTTGCCGCCTTTCTTCACGGTGGTCTTTTTCCTGCCCTTCTTGACGGTTGTTTTTTTGCTTCCTTTCTTCACCGTTGTTTTTGTGCGGCCCTTTTTAACAGTTGTTGACTTTCTCTTGACCATTGTCGTTCTTCTGACTTTTGTCCCTCCTTTGCCTGTCCGAGTCACCGTTGTCTTCTTTTTTACTAAAACAGAGGAACGCGGTTTGTAAGTGACCCTGTTCACAGTTCTCACCCGGCTGGTTCTGGTGACTGCGAAAGTCGTTCTTCTTGTGAACCTAACTGTCCGGGTTCGGTAAACACCAACTGTAACGTGATGGTAGGGATGCCACCAACGTGGGTAAACGCCGAAATAAAATGCGGAACGGTAAGGCCGGTAGTAGGGACGATACATCCAACCAATCAGTGGCCAGGTGTGAATGTGAACGACTGTCGGTGTGACATAATAATCAGCGCCGTAAATCACCTCATTGCCGTGAACCTGCATGTTGTACTGCTCTTCGCCGCTTTTCTCAACTTCGATGGTACAAACATCCTGAAATTCGTCTTTACCCAGGGCCGCTTGCAGAATGATGAGGTGATTATCATCAGCGACCTCTTCTACGACGCGGATAAAATCGACATTTCCGTCACCATCGAGATCGAGATTGTTGACACCCGTGTCAGGATCGTTTAAAGATTTCTCGAATTCTTCCAGGTTTTCCGCGTCTTTGAACAGTTCACTCACAACGTGTAAGTCTAAACCCTCGGCCGCTTCTGAAGTCGGAGCCACAATTGTGACATCGTCTTGAGCCGTGCCGCTGGCGAAGCTGAAGATAACGAAAAGCATAGTGAGTGCGAATGCTAAGCTGGTTTTCATTTGTGCCTCCTTACCTTTGTCCCAAAAAGGAGTTTTGAAAATCAGTTATTTTTCCATTAATTTCTCTTTGCTTTCAATCAAGACAAAACAAATACAAGGGTGATTTTGACCTAAACATCTACAACCACTTTCAATCCGGCTCTCTCTTTCCTTACAACCCTTGAAAAAAGAGAAATGTTTTTATCAAAAAGGAATTGAAATAGCAATTTTGTCCATGACGTATGATAAACCAATGAATCATAATATCCAGCGGCGATGCTCCGAATTTGCGGAAGCCGGTTCCAGGGAATGGATGGGAAATCATGATGTTCATTATGGTAGCCCACATTAAAAGCCAAAAGATTGAGCGGGCCATAATAGCTGTAAGTTTCCTGGGGAGGACTAACAATGTAATGTTCTTGAATCCAGCGTGCACCGAGTGGATGCAGTCCTATTGAAAAAACCAGCGAGAAAAGTAAATAGAAAAGAGCGTTGGCTCCCCAGATCGTGAAAATAAGAAAATCAAAACTGAATATGATTAGAACATTTGTCCAGGTCCAGACACTTGAGAATTTGATTTCCCTTAAGCGCGGCGGCCGCAAAGATTGGAAAAGCGGGAAAAAAAGTAGCCAGAGGGCCTTGCCGATCGCCGTGTTTCCCGTCAGTCTCGCTTCCCACTTGCTGGGTAGGTCTGCATCGAGGTCATAGACTCCTTGAAAGGAATGATGTTTGAGGTGATAGCGTCTAAAAGAAATGCCACTCGGAAAAGCGTTCGGCAGGTCAGAAAAAATAGCGGCCAGTAAGTTAAAAAAGCGGCGTTTGAAAATGAGGTCGTGAGTGCATTCATGAATCATAACGAACAGAGCGTGATTAGCAAATGCTCCTAAAAAGTATGCGATGGTTAGGACTAGCCAAAAACTTTGATTCCTTAATGAGTAGGCCAGGGAGATTTGAAGCCCAACCAGCCCCAGGATGAAAAAAAAGGTGCCTGGATTGCGCCCAATTAATTGCCTGATTTCGGGGTGTTTTTTCAATATTTCCTTTGTGCGTTGGCGATGCGGCTCACCTTCCGCTGAAGAATAAAAATTTAATTTGTTATCCATACCTCCTCCTCCTATGAAATTTGGATACCGTGGTTACGTTAATTACCATGATGGGTCGATGACTGAACAAGATAAAAAATTCAAAAGTTTTTTCAAAGAGAAAAAGGATGAATTGCTTTAAATTCTAGCTGAAATCTTTTTTATGCTTGATGCTTGATGCTGGCATTAACTCCATCCAGCCTCCAGTATCCAGTATCCAGCATCCAGTATTAGATTCCTCAGTTGGTTCCGGTTTATCCAGGGTTAGGTTTATCAGAAAGACGGCTCTCTGAAAATTTTATTGCTGCTACGATGTTTTCTTTTGAATTTTTAAGTATTTTTTTTAAATTAACTGCTCATTGATAAACAACGATTATAATGGCCCCGATTAATCAATTCAATTTAAAGACTCTCGTTATTTATCTTTTCCTTTTTCTGGGCTCCTCGTTATTTGCCCAGGATGTCAGAGTGGAAGATCTGCAATTCAAAGGCAACAAAAAAATGTCATCAGGGAAATTAGAAAGGGCAATTCAAACGCAATCCAATCCCTGGTACCGCTCATTCTTGTTTTGGATAGATTCGAAAATATTTAATGAACAGAAATTTTTAAATGATTTGCTGAGGGTAGAAAAGTTTTATCAACAAGAAGGATTTCTGCAAGCCCGGGTCACGGATTACCAGATAAATTATAATGACAAAGGCGATGAAGTTAAGCTGGTCATTTTTGTTGACGAGGCTGAACCGACTAAAGTAAGTTCTGTGCATTTCATTTATCCCAATGAACCTGAAGAGGATTTTTCCTCTGAAAAAATGCGAAAAATCGTGAGGCTAAAAGAGGGTAAGCGTTTTCGAGAAGCGGATCTAAAAACCGATTACAATAAAATTATCGCGCGCTTCAACAACCGGGGGTATCCGTATATTCAGGCGAAAGTCAAACCGATTATAGATAAACAAAACAATTTGGTGGTTCTGGAATGGCAGCTCGATCCAGGTCCGTTTTGTACGTTCGGTGAAATTAAATATACGGGTAACAACAGCGTTTCAAATAGCGTCATCCGTCGTGGTTTGGGGTTTAGACCCGGCCAAACATTTGCTCAAAAAAAATTACGTAATGCCCAAAGCCAGGTTTACAGATTGGAGCTTTTTCAATTTGTCAGCCTGAGAGCAAGCGATCTCGAACAACAGCCCCGGGAAATTCCGATCGAGGTTCGGGTTAAAGAATCGGTTTTGCGCACGCTCAAATTTGGAGCCGGTTTTGGCTCTGAAGAAAGGTTCCGGACATTTTTGCAGTGGCGCCACAGGAATTTTTTGGGTGGAGCCAGAATCCTGCGTGCCAAAATAAAACATTCAACCCGGCTTCTGCCCGTTGAAATGGAGCTGGAGCTTAGCCAGCCTTATTTCCTGGATAACCAGAATGATTTGATTATCAAACCGTTCTTCATTATTCAAGATGAGTTAAGTTTCAAGGCCCGCCGTATCGGTATTGAAATCGGTGTCAATCGGCAAATTACCCCCAAAACGAACCTTTTTGTTTCAACCAGGGTTGAGCGGGACACCGTAAGTCTAAAGGGCGCCACCATCGCGCCGGAAGTTGAGGATTTATATAGCAAATCCGTTCTGAAGCTTGGATTTCGCCGCAGTACCACAGATGCTTTGTTCTCGCCAACCCGCGGCTCGATCTCGACGTTTGTAATCGAAGATGCCGGAAGATTTTTGAAGACTAAGTTTGAATACATCAAACTGTCCGCCGAACATAAAATTTATTACCAGTCCAATCCCGGTGAGGTTTTTGCGCTACGATTATTTGCAGGGACCATGTATCGACGTGCAGGGCAAACGGAAACACCGCCCGAAGAACGTTTTTTTTCCGGAGGCAGTTTTTCAGTACGCGGCTGGCAGCGGCAGCTATTGGGTCCGGTTCGCCCGGATTCAAGCGGGATAATACCTGAAGGAGGAAACAGCATCATCGAAGGGAGTTTGGAGATCAGAAAAACTATTTATAAAAAAGTTTCCGGCGTAATGTTTCTTGATTTCGGCAACGTCTGGCGGGAGTGGAATGGGTTCGATTTTTCGGACTTGCACTCGGCCATTGGCGCCGGCTTAAGATATGACACGGTCATTGGGCCTGTCCGCATCGATTTTGCCTGGAAAGCCAATCGGCAAGAGCATGACACCCGGAATTATGAAATTCATTTTAGCATCGGCCAGGCATTTTAACACCCGCGGCCTCGCCACAAATTAAGTCCCTCCTTGGAGGGGCTCAGGGCTGGGTTCTGATTCGCTTTAAGTAAATACAATCATTTAAATGAAAAAAATTAGCAAATACATTTCTATTTTTTTCCTCGGACTTGTTGTTTTGATTCTCGTGGCCGGGATTTTCACCCAAACGTCTATTTTTAGAAATTGGTTGAAAAACAGGGCAATCGCGGCTTTAGACGCGGAATTTGGTTCAAAGACCTCCGTGCAATCTCTTAATGGAAATTTGTTTACCTACTTTCAGATTGAAAATTTTGCAGTTGAATTAGAAAACAAGCCATTTGTGAAAATCAAACGGGCCTTGTTCCATTACAGTCCGATCGGGCTGTTTTTTAAAAGAATTGTGATTCGGGAAATTATTCTTGAGTCGCCCGAAATCAATTTGGTACAGGATGAAGAAGCGACCTGGAATTTTTCCAGATTTTTTAAAAGCTCCAAGTCCGATTCTGAGACAGAAACAACCATCTCAGAATTTGGTTGGAGTCTGATTGCTCCAATGATTCAAGTCCGGTCCGGAGCTGCAGACATTCAAACCTTAAATGATATTTCAGTACGGGTGCCGGCCAGAATTCGAGGTTTTAATTTAGATCTTGGCGTCTGGCTGCAGAAAAACCAGATTAAAGTTTCATTGCAGAATTTGAACTTTGAAACGTTTGAACCGGCTTTGTCCGTTCGAACCGTGCAATCTGAAGTAAATCTGGACTCTGTAAACTTTCATGCCAGGGGTATTGTAATTGAAACCGGAAACTCAAAGTTTTCTGCAAACCTGGGTGTGAAAAATTTTGAAAACCCGGTTTTAAATGTTTTAATGAAAGGTCACCCGATTTCATTGTCTGAAATCAGAGGTATATTTCCCGATTTGCAACTTTACGGCCGGCCAAGGATTGAGATCGAAGCTGAAGGACCCCTCGATGCTTTGAAGATAAAAGGATTTGTGGAACTTGGCAGCGGCAGGATAGATGTTGCCGGGAAACTTCAGGTCTTGCGGATGCCTTATGAATACGATTTGACCGGCAAGATCTTACATTTGGATTTATCCGAAATCACCAGGCAGCCGGAACTTGAAAGCGACTTGAATTTTCAATTTCGGGTTCAGGGCCAGGATATTGAATGGGGAAAAATACGAGGTTTTGCATCGGTTGATTTTGATAGCAGTCGTTTTTATCAAATGCAAATTGAACCGTCCGGCTTCGACTTTGTTGTTAACGAAGATACTTTGAATTTTTCTCTCGAAGCTCTTACCGAAGGGACAAAAAGTAAATTAAATGGTTGGGTTGTTTACAATTCTTCGCGCCTGGAATACCTGATTAGCGGTCAGATCCGGTCTTTAACGATAGAACGTTTTTACCCAATAGAAGGTTTGTCAAGTAACTTGGCCATTGATGTTGAATTGCAAGGCCAGGGCAAGGATTTCGATTCCATGTCCGGCTTTGCCGATTTTAGACTATTGCCTTCAAAGATTAATAATGTCCCGATTGACTCAGCCCGATTTAAGCTAAATTTAGAAAACGGTGTCTTAAGTTTGAATCGATTTGCAATTGAATCGCCTTTGGGGAAAATTTCAGCGCAGGGGGACATTTCATTTAAGCAAGATAATTCACTGGCATTGGAGGCGGACTTTCTGGATTTTTCCCTGCTTTCTGAGTCATTGCCCCTGGATTCTATTCACGGTAAAGGAACTCTTTCCGCGCAGGCAAAAGGTCCGATGGACTCGCTCCAAATTCTGGCAAGCTTTGAATTGGAGCAGGTCGGTACGAAGGATATCACAGTTGGAAAATTCAAAGGTGATTTTTCCGGTTTGTTTTCAGAGGCTGGAATGTTTTTTGATCTTAAAGGTCAGGCAAATGAGGTTTCAGCTTCCGGGGTAGACATAAAAGTTGTAGAATTGAACTTGAGTTATTCCGACTCTCTTTCTCATTTTGAAATTTTTCTTAAGCAAAGTGATTTGCTGAAAATTGCAACGAACGGAAAATTAAGATTAACGGAAGATGAAACCAATATTACTTTTGATAACTTGAATATTGATTACTTAGGCCAAACATGGAAAAAGGCCAATGAACCGTTCGCGCTTCGAATCAAGGGCTCCCAATACAACTTCTCACAATTTAATCTCGTTTCCGGAGAGCAGACCATTTCATTGTCCGGAAGCCTGGACCCTGAAAAGCAAAGTAATTTAAGATTCAATCTTGCAAATTTTGATGTTTCGAGATATGATTCCTTATTTGTTCAGGAAATTGATTTTGAAGGCCTGATGAACTTTGGATTTGAATTAAAGGGTACGTTAAACGACCCGGAATTGCATGCTGAAATACAACTGGGTAAAGGGAGTTATTATAAAGTGCCATTCGATAGTTTTACCGGGGAGTTTGATTACAGCCAGCAAATCTTCAACTGGAGCTGCCAGCTTTCTAAAACCCCGGGTGACAGTTTGATGGAATCGAGCGGTCACTTGCCTATGTTTCTTTCCTTAAACCCTTTTGAGCAGAAAATTATCGAAGATGAACAGTTAGTGGGCAAGCTGAGCAGCAGGGGTCTTGACCTGTCGCTTTTCCAGGCCTTTACGCCGGGTGTGAAAAATATTAAAGGCAAACTGATTGCCGATGTTGTCATTAGTAACACTCTGAACGATCTAAAAGGCGCAGGTCCTATCCGATTAATTAATGGCGAATTTACAGTTCCAGAGATGGGCACAAAATACAAAAACGTAAATGTGGTTTTGCTGTTGCAGGGTAATAAAGCAATTCTACGGGATTTCCGTCTGCGGTCAGGCGACGGCTATTTAAAAATTATCGAGGGCGCGCTTTCAGTTTCTGAATATAACCTCGAAAATTTCGTGGCAAGGTTCAAACTCAAGGATTTTCAGTTGATGAAGAATAAGAAAATGGATGCGAGAGTTAGCGGTGAAATTGCCCTTTCAGGAAGCATTCAATTTCCGCAGATTTCCGGAAACCTCACCATGGATCAGGCGAGGATTAATTATGAAGAATGGTTTGAAGAAGATACGGCAGTGCTTCTGACAGCAAAACCGTTTTTTGTGATTTCAGAAGAGTCGACTGAATTTGACTCAAGCGGTGCGCTGCAATTTCAGAAGACATTTCAGCGGACCGAGACCAGCATAACGGAGCTGCCGTTTTATAAGAATTTGCGCGGCGAAATTACCATCCGTTTTCCTAGAAACGCCTGGATACGCAGCAGTAGTGTCAATATTGAAATTAATGGCGACCTGGCAGCTACCAAAGAAGGACAGGACATCGTTTTGTTTGGTTCACTTTCGACCCTGCGCGGGTTTTATCAATTGCTCGGCAGAAGATTTGAAATTGAGGAGGGCGAGATAGTTTTTAAAGGAAAGCCGGAACCCGATCCGGACGTTTCAATCGAGGCAGTACATGAGTTTAGAGATGATTCCGGACAGGATTCCGAGATCCACGAATTTAAAGTTTTGGTTTCCGGGACTTTAAATTTACCCACATTCCGGTTTGAGTTGGATGGTCAGGAAGCGAAACAGGAAGATGTGATCTCAGTGTTATTATTTGGCCAAAAATACGAACACCTGACTGCCGGCCAAAGTGCCGGGGTTTCAGGTAATTCCGGGCTGGACAACCGGGCTACCGGAATCCTGACCACGCAAGCCTTAAGCAAATTAACGGGTACAATAGGTCAAAAATTAGATTTGGATGTCATTCAGTTCGAACGCGGTAAAGACTGGAAAGATACAAAAGTCCGGGTCGGTAAATATTTGACTCCGGAAGTGTTTGTGAGCGTCAGCCAGGATTTCAGCACGGAAGGCAATCGGCGCGTTGAACTGGAATATGAAATCCCGCTAAAAATTCGATTGATCAACCTGTTTTTGCAGGCTTCTACCGACGGAAGAGAAAATTCTGCACTGGATATCATCTGGAAATTTGAGTGGTGAAAGAGTTGTAATACATTTTAAAAAAATGCCATTATGTGTATCATTTTTCTGCAATTCCGTTTTCTTAACAGTATATACTGTTTGAATTTGAGACGATTGAGTTTTTTTGATACATTGTGGCAGCGAATAAAAATTTACTTGACATTATTAAAAACAAGCGTTATTTTAAGTACAGGCACTTGATTAAATAGAGCTTACCACGACGCTTTCGCACCCGCCTCTTTGATTATCACCAATTCGAACTCAATTACGAAGAATCCACTACTTCTGCAAGTTTATTCGACCAAAATATGAAAAATCTTGGCGGGTATGCTTGAGGGTAGATATCTTGGGTGTACAAGGATTGGAGGCCAAATGAAACAAGGTGGAAAACTTAAGCTAGACCAGCTTATCAAAAAGTTTCGATTAAATGATAACTGGATTGATCAAAACCAGATTGATGAACTTTTATCTTTTGGTTCTAAAGTGGTTCCGCATTTGGAAAAAATTCTCGCGGATGTTAATAGTCAGAGGCATCGCTTTGATGTAAAAATTCCGCCAAAAAACCCGGGATGGTTTGTGCCTTTATACTCCCTTTATTTGTTGGCTCACCTGGGTTCTGAAGATTCTCTCGACACGGTGCTGGAGTTTCTTTCCCAAAAACAAGAGACTCTGGATTATTGGTTACATGATTTTCTAAATGAAGACATTTGGGAAGTCACCTATTTGCTGGGCGGAAATCAATTAGAGAAATTACAGGAGTTCGTTCTCAATAAAGAACTCGACTGCTTTGCCCGGCTTGCCGTCTGCACCGCTTTGATCCAAACCGCTTTGAATTTCCAGAAGAAGAAGCGCACAGTTTCCAGGATTTTTACAGAACTTTTGAAGTCAGAAAATGAAGATTCGGAATTTATTGGCCTGTTGGTAAGTGAGCTAATGGATCTCCAGGACCAGGTTTTGAAACCGCTTATGCTAAAAGCATTAGAGACGAATGTTGTCTGGTCAGGGATCATCAGTTCCGGGGAAGTCAATTCCGGATTCAAAAAGAAGTGTACTCGAAGAATTGTGCCGCTCGATTTGCCGCAAAGAGTTGAACATTTTAAACAATACGCTTATCGTTCAACAACGTCATCCCGCACTTCCCGCCAGGAAAAACGACGCATTCTGGAGGAGTCGCTTTAATCCAACCTGAAATGGAGAACCTGAAATTCACGCTCATCCAGTGTCGCAATCCCGATGATCCGATGCGTGAGCAGGAGATCCAGTGTTTTAGTCAAGCTTTAAACTTTCCCGGTGCTATTGTAACCGGCGTAAATATCCTCGAAGAAATACCGCATACAAAGCTTTTCGAGCAATCCGATGCAATATTAATTGGCGGTTCCGGAGACTACGGTGTCATTGATGAGCATGCCTTTCTGCACCCATTATTTAAATTTCTTGGCGATGCCTGTGAGGCGGGTTTTCCTATGTTTGCATCCTGTTTTGGATTTCAGGCTTTATGTCAGGCGCTGGGAGGAAACGTTATCAGGGATTCAAAAAACACGGAGGTTGGGACTTATAAAATCCAGTTGACAGATGAAGGGAAAGTTGACCCTTTGTTTAGCGAGTTACCGGAACAATTTTATGCTCAGGTGGGCCATAAGGATCGCGCCGACAAACTGCCGATCGGAGCGGTGAACCTGGCGTTTAGCGATAAAGCGCCCTGTCAAGCGTATAAAATCAAAAACAAACCAATTTATGCGACACAGTTTCATCCCGAATTAACCATGGCACAAAACCGCGAGCGTTTTGAGATTTACATTGACGGATATACCCATGACAAAACCGGCATGGATGCTGAGTTGATTAGAAACTCATATCGAGAGTCGAGGGAAACTTATCGGCTCTTACCGTTGTTTGTTGAAAAAGTTTTGTTAGCTGAAAAAACCGGAATGGCTAATAATTAAGTTTAAGTAAAGGTAAAAAACTTCAATGAATCTCAAAGACAAAGTTGCGATCCTTTCCGGGAGTACCGGCGCCCTCGGTACCGCGGTTACCCAATCTTTTCTCGATGCCGGCGCCAGGGTTGTGGCTTTGTACAGCAGAGAATCGAGTCTTGAATCGCTTAAAACGAAAGTAACTCAGAATTCAGAGCGTTTGTCTGCAATCAGGACTGATGTTCTGAACGAGGCAAGTGTTCAGGGAATGGTCAAGGAAGTTTTAGAAAATCACCGAACGATCGATATATTAGTTAATCTGGTTGGCGGATTTTTTGGCGGCGTCTCCATTGTTGAAACAAGCGAAGAGCAGTGGGACAAAATGATGGGCTTGAATTTGAAATCGGTATTTTTATGCTGCCGGAATGTTTTGCCGGCAATGATGAAACAAAAATCGGGTAGAATTATTACAATGGGTAGCAGAAGCGGCGTCAATGCAGTTTCCGGAATGTCTGCTTACTCCGCTTCAAAAGCCGGTTTGATTAATTTTACGGAAGCTTTGGCGGCAGAGGGACGTGCCCGGAATATCACCGCTAATGTGGTTATTCCGAGTATCATGGATACTTCCGACAACCGCAAAGCCATGCCGGACGCCAATTTTGCTAACTGGGTAAAAGTGGAAATGATTGCAGAAACTATTTTGTTTTTATGTTCAGAGACGGCAGGCGATATTAACGGCGCGGTGATTCCCGTTTACGGAAAGTCATAAATAATAAATGAGCTTGAGGAATGTGAGTGAAACCGAGTTAAAAACACTTTTAGAAGACTGCAAGGCTTCAGATGCATTTAAGCGTGCCGTTCGCGCTTTTGCAGATGGCAAAGAATCGCAATTGATTCAATATTCCCCTCGCTCTCCGAAAGTTAAAGTTGAACGAGTTCTGATGAAACTCCTGGAAGCGTACCCTGACGAACAAATTACTGAAGTCAATATTCAGGGATCTTCGTCTTGTTCGGGATACATGGGTACGCTCAATTTTGGTCCCAACCAGACAAAAATTTCCTTCAGTTGGGACTGCGAGTGGAAAGCAAAGCAAGAAGGATTCATAACATGGTACGGCGCTCCCGATCAAATAAAAGCCGCAAGCCAATTTGGCTACCAATGCTTTGAAAAATTTGAAGTGATTGAGTAACTCAATATATTGCCTTCCACCCTTCTTTCCAGCGTGATGGAAATTGATAACCCTCCTAATTTCTACATTTGTTATAATCCTCATTTTAACCTTATTTATAAAACTTCAGGCTCAGGATCTCCACAACATTCACCTTGCTTTTTATCCGAACTTTTTGTAAAATTGGAACCTTAGTTAGCTTGAATAATTCATGAACCACAAAGACACAAAGGCACAAAGGCACAAAGGCACAAAGGCACAAAGGCACAAAGGCACAAAGGCACAGAGGTTTGATTATATTGGAGATATTGAACAGATGTCAGCGTAATCAATTTCGATTTCAAAAACTTTGTTTTGAACCCACTCTCGTTATAAATCTTTTATTCTCTGTGTCCCTTCTGCTACGCTCAGGACTGGCTTAGTGCCTCTGTGGTAAAATTTTATGAATAATGCGGGTTAGCTTGAAAATCAAACTGTATACCTCCAAATTTATGTTTGTTGAAAGAAGTACCGAATCTGAAAGTGCGAAACTCACGGAAAAAAACAAAGGTGTTGCAACCCCCCGTCTTCTAAGCCAGCTTCGACTCGTCGATATTGCCATAATTATACACCTTAGCGCGGTAGCAATTCTTTTGATTTTTTTCCATCAAGGTGTTGAAAATTGGCCGTTTTTTATACTGGGCAATTTTGCATTTATCGTAGGTTTGATTTACTATATTCAGCTCGCCGATAGAAAATCCTCCAAAATTCTAACCTTCTTCAGAGACTGCTATCCCTTTTTTATTTTCACGTTTGTGTTTAAGGAAATAGCGCTTGTTATCAACATACTATTTCCCTTCTGGTTGGAGTCCCATTTAATCAGCTGGGATTTAATTGTTTTTGGGATTCATCCAACCGTATGGGTGCAGCAATTTTACCGGCCCTGGTTAACGGAATTGATGGCATTCTCATATTGGTCTTACTACATTCTCTTTCCAGTTTCGGGCTTCACTTTATATTTCCAAAAAGACAAATCTCTTTATTTTTCCTTCGTTTTCCGCTTATCTGTCACCTTGTTGACCTGTTATTTTTTGTACTTGTTTTTGGGCGCCCGCGGCCCGCATGAAACCCTGGCGTCTTTGCATTTAGAACGTGACTATGTTTTTATATTCGATAAGTTCGTTAAATCTATTCAGGACGCCGCTTCGATTTCCGGAGCTGCCTTTCCCAGTTCACACGTGGCCGCGGTATGGGTCGTCCTGATTTATTTGTTTCGTTTCAAAAAGTGGCTGGGGTTGACGCTTCTCCCGCTGATTCTGGTTTTGACAGTGTCAGTTGTCTATTTGCAATATCATTACGCAGTCGACCCAATTGCCGGTATTTTAGTGGTTTGTATCACTTATCCGCTTGCCGGAATTTTGGAAAAAAGATTCTCGTAAATCATGCTGGCATGTATATTGATACGCTCTTAAGGACTATTGAACATAATTTCTTTTCATTATATTAAATGCATTTTATTTTTCGAATTTTTTCTATAGGTTTTGTAACTTTTACACTAACGACTACAACGTTTTCGCAAACAACCCTTGCCGGCGGACGCGGAATGTTCCGGGTTTTTTCTGCACAGACCATCCAGGCAGGCTCAATCTTCTTCAATTCTTCTTATTTATCATTTTTTAAAGCTTCGGGGAATGACCGGACTTTTAACTTGAGCTTAACCTACGGGGTCACGAACAACGTAGAACTTACTGCCCTAGCCGTGCCTTATCAAGACGATCAAAAACATAATTGGGGGCCGCCCGGCGATACGCAACTGGGAATTAAATGGCGTCTGCCCCTGGCAAGCTCACGATTTTCGGCGGGATTGAGAGGGCTGGTCATCCTGCCGACCGCACTTCAGCACAATGCGCCACTTGAGCCGTATTCTTCAGATCAAGTGGCCTGGGGGATCATGGGGTTACTCTCTTTTGATTTGACCAATTCTTTCGGACAACTCCCGCTTAAGATACACGCGAATTTCGGTTATTTGGATCACAATATTGAAACTCTACTGTCTAAGGATGGTACAGATCAATTGCTTCTTGGGTTTGGATTTAAGTTTTCCGCTCATCCTTTTATCATTTATACTGAATACACGGGAGAATTTTTTCTAGGTAATAGCGCAATTAATTTTGGTGACAATTCTATGCGGCTTGGCCAGGGCTTTAAATTTCTAGGCCCGTTTAATCTAATTGTTGACTTTGGTTTGGAAATTGGCCTGAGCCACGGTTTGAAAAGTTCGCCGCAACCGCTTCATAAATATGCTGACTGGAAAATTTTCACCGGATTAGCTTATCATTTCAAAATGAGCAAAGTTCACGGTTACGCTGCTAAAGAAACGAAAATTGACCGCAAAAAGGAGCGCAAAGCACTGGAAGCTCTCAAGGAAAAAAGAAAAAATGTGGATCAAGATCTAAAAGAAAAACGTAAGACCTTAGAAAAAGGAACTAAAAAAAATCAATAAAAGAAATATGAAATTCTGCAGCCAAAATCTCCCTATCCTGAGCTTCTGCTTTCTGGTGGTTATTCTTGGTACTGCCCGCAATTCTTCTGCTTTGCAAATTGCACCTCTGGATTCCAATAAAACTTTTGCGGTCTCAATTATTCAACAAGAAATGACGATCGAGGAGCTCGAAGCTGCTGCCAGGAAACTACACAAATCAGCAACCAAGAAATTTAAGCGGGAAGCGTATTGGACCAGTTCGGTTGATTTGATTGCGGTTCTCGATTTTCATCCCGGGTTTACCAGATCCGATGAAATAACCTATCTACTGGCAAATTGTTTTTACGAAATGGGGATGTATGAAAGCGCAGATAAGATGCTGCGGCATTTGCTTAAAACCTATTCGAAAACTCTTTTGGTAGCAGAGGCCATTCTTGGATTGCAAAAGATTTGGTATCAAAAAAATGATTACCAGACAAGTTTGAAATTTTACAAAGCTCTTGAGTCGCATTACTCCGATCAAAATGGAATTGATGAGTCGCGGTACTATGCCGGACAAACTTATTTTCAACTGGAAGAATACAATCTGTCGTTAAGTATTCTGAGCCGAATCAAACAAAAGAGCGATTTTTATCCATTTGGGTTGTATACAATCGGACTGATGAACCTAAAAAAAAAAACATAAGAGAAGCCTTAACCAACTTCATAACCGTCACACAGGCTTCTGTAAAGACCCCCGAACGGCGGGAATTAGTTAATGCTGCCCGGTTGACAACGGGTTATATTTATTTTGAATTATCAAGCCACCAAAAAGCACTAAAACTTTTACGGGCTATTCCATCTGAATTTTATGATTATCCGGAAGTGCTTTTAGCTATTGGATGGTCGGCGTTAAAGTTACAGGATTATCAGGCTGTACTTAGCGCACTCAGAAGGCTTGTGATAAATTATCCAAATTACTTTAATTTGGAAGAAGCTCATTTTGTAATTGGTCAATGTTATTTGAAACTCGGATATTATGATTTTGCCATAAAAGAGTACAACGAAATAACTAAGAAAAAGCCAAAACCAATTGATTACTCAGCCAGGCTTGAGCAAACGAACCAGGAGTTGGCGATTCAAGGAAAACTTTTGGAAGAACTGAGTTCGGAGCTAATTGTCTTAGAAGCGCGGCTTCTACTTGAAAAGACGCTCACCGCAAGCAACGGCTCAATCGATTTTGTCTCGGTAGACGAAAGGGAGATGCAGAAGAAAAGCCAGGCTTTAAATGAAACCCTGGTGCAAGAACGCCAAAATCTGGATATTCTTAAAAATGCTTTATTAGATTTGAAAAAGCAGATTGAAAAAGACCAAATCTACAAGGACTGGCGGGCTTATGCAGACTATGGCAAAGCCAGGGCTCTTTTTTTGAAAAGTGTCCCTCAATAAAAAGTATGGCCGCCGAAGTAGCTACACTTCGGGGAGGCGTGGAACTCTGCTGAGTTCCGCTACCGGTGCGGCGAATTCTAACTAGACAGGAATTTTGAAAACCGTTTTTAAATGATACTAAAAAATCATAAAATCCTGGGTGTGGGTTGCCTGATTTTGAGCTTCGTTTTTTCTTTTTCCACTTTGCATAGTCAGGAATCTCCCGGCCATGACATCAAGCAGTTCCGTAATCTAACTGAAGCGATTAAAGGTTCTGAGGAGTTGCTTGCAAAATATCGCGACAGCGATTTTACTCCGAACGTGATGTTTCAGCTGGTCGAGCTTTATGCAAAACGGTCGGTTCTAAAATTCCAGCGTGAAATGCTGGTTTTTGAACAAGCCGAGAACAATTTTGAAAGAGGTCTTCTGAAAACGGAACCAAACCTGCCCCGAATCGATTACAGCGCTGCTATTAAACTGGCTGCTGAACTGCTGCAAAAATTCCCCAATGTCGGCTTTCGCGACAAAGTCATATACCGAATTGCCTATTGCCAGCTTGAAACGGGAAATGGCAAAAAGGCCATGGAGTATTTTGATCAGCTCGCCGAGGAAACAAACGACAAGCAGTTGCTCGAGGAATCCTATTTTCGATTGGGCGAGCACTATTTTGAAACAAAAGCATATGATAAAGCGGTCGTTTATTACGATCGTCTCTTGAGCAGTTGGGACAGCCCTTACTTTGATATGGCGCTATACAAATTGGGGTGGTGCTATTACAACGTCGACGATTTTTCTCAATCTATCGGAACATTTTTATTTTTGATTGAGGATTCGAAATTATTAGAGCGTCTTGAAACCGAACTGGGAAAAACAAAAGCTGACCTACGCGATGAAGCGATCAAGAACATCTCCATCAATTTTGCTGAGTTTGGCGGCGCTGCCAAGGCTGGTGAATTTTTAAAGGAATATAAAGATAAGGATTTTACAGAAGAAATACTGCAGCATCTGGCGGAGATTTTCAAAAAACGAAATTTTTATGAAGAGGCTGTTGAAACTTTGAATGTTCTTATTGGCTTTTATCCGTATAAACCAAAGTCGGCAATAGCCCAGAAAGCAATTGTTGATAATTATGAGTTGGCTGGTGAAAAGGGGAGGGCGGACGTAGAACGGGCAAAATTAGTCGACCAGTATGGGCCGGGCAGTCCATGGTTAAAGCAAATTCCAGCGGGCAAAGTTCGGCAGGAAATTTTAGGGATTGCTGAGGAATTCTTGTACACCCTCGGTTCTGAAGCACATGAAAGAGCGCGGCAATCTGCAAACAGTGTCGCAAGTTATGAACTTGCGATCATTAAATACAAGGAATTTATTGAGAAATTTGAATTTTCAGATAGAGCTCAAAAAGTACAATTTTACCTGGCGGAGTGTTTTTACGAAACCGGAAAGTTCAGAGAGGCCGCCGAATCTTACTATGACGTAATCTTGAAATATCCCAATTCGGAATTACGAGAAATATCAGCATACAATCAAGTGCTCGCTTATGATCATCTCCTGCAAAAAGATACGGTCATCGATTCGACGGAATTCCATCTATTTAATTTTCTGGGTAAAGGGAAAACTCAAAAAGACACTTTAAATGTTCTAAATAGCAACCAGGCACAGTTGCTGCAAGCCTGCAATGATTTTTATTTATTTCATTCCGAGAGTCCCAACCTCCCCGAGGTTTTAATGAATTATGCTCAAATTCTTTACGAACTTGAATATATCCCCCTGGCAAGGGAAGTCTACCAAAAAGTCGTTGAGCATTCACCTGCCAATCCTATGTTGCCACAGGCCTATATGATGATGGCACAGTGTGATTTTAAACAAGAATATTACTTGGAAGCGGACTTGTTATTCCAAAATGTTGTCAAATTATTTCCGGATTCTTCACGATATGTTTCCAAAGCAAACAAAATGATTGCCTCGTCGAGATTTAAAAATGCGGAGATGCATTTGCAAAAAGGGGACAGTACTCTCGCTGCTCAGGAGTTCGAGAAGATTTCGACTTTAACCGCGGATCCTGCAATCGCAGAACAGGCTCTATTCGAAGCTGCTCTGCAATACGAAAATATCGGTCGTAAAAATAAATCGGTTGAACTTTACGAAATGATGTCGCTGCAATTTCCCGGGTCTCATCTTATTGATGAATCTTTCTTTAAAGCTGGCGTTTTAAGCGAAGAGTTGGAAAATTGGCAGCGGGCTGCTACGAACTATCTAGCCTTGTTTAAGCACGATCCTAACTCCAGATACGCTTCAAGAAGTCTGTTTTTTGCGGCAAAATGTTATGAAACCGCTGGTGATTTGAGTAAAGCAAGAACCTATTTTCAAGAATATATTATCAATTACGCGGTTGATCCCGATCGTTATGTAGAAGCCGCTTTTAGACGAGGCGAAATCGCTTATAATCAAAATTCGCTTGAAACAGCTCTAAAAGATTTTCAGTTTGTGATCGATGCGCATCAGAAATTTGTTGAGCAAAATATTTCTATCGAAAGTTACGTTCCGGCCAACGCACAGTTCCTAATCGCTGAAATTTTTTTCAAATCCTTTGACAAAATCAAACTGAAACCTCCTCTTAAACGGAATCTCAAACGTAAGAGGTCGGCTTTTGCAAAAGTCATCAAAGCCTACACAGAAGCTGCTAAATTTAAGGTCGCGGATTGGACAACAGCGTCTTCCTATAAAATTGGCGTGACCTTTGAAGCGTTCGCCGATGCCGTGTTTAAATCACCGCGTCCCAGGAATTTATCCGACGAAGATTTAAACAAATATGATGATAAATTATGGGAAACGGTTGTTCCCTTTAAAGAAAAAGCGCTGGAAACCTATCGGGCAAACTTGAAACAGGCCGTGGAAAACAGCATTGAAAATAATTGGGTTTTGCAGAGTAGGAAACGAGTAGAGGCTTTAGTGAACGAGCTAGGGCTTGCGCAGGTAAAATTAAGTCAGAAGGGCGGCTCATGAGCGGACAGTCATTACAAATAAAACTGATAGTAATTTCTATTTTCATGTTGATTGCTTTTTGGGCGGTGCCGGTTGTTGCCCAGGAAAGCGTCAGCGTAAAACGGGACAGTATTCAAAAAGTCGTTGCTCTCGAATTGAAAACAAAGAAATCAGATGTGAAAATATTTCTCGATAAAATTGAAATTTTGGGGAGAATAGAAAAACCGCAGACCGTGTTTATCATCCCGGGCAAAAATCCGATAGTCGACGATATTCTAATCGATCGCTCGTTTTTTAGAGAAATTTTCCGCACGATTGAAATCGATCAAATTCGTAAAGAGATAGAAGATAGAAGATAGAAGATAGAAGATAGAAATTCGATATCGAAGTTATTTTTAGAGAAGCTGAGTTAACACTAAAAAATAAACAGGAGGTTCAAATTGGAGTACATTAATATTGCCTTTAAAACCGGGGGACCTTTTATGTACATCATCCTGGCTACTTTGATCATTGGTCTGGCAATTATCATTGAGAGATTTATTTTTATCAATATAAAGAACCGCATTGATACAACCAAATTTGTTAATAAAATAATCGAATTCATCCAGAGCGGAAAGGTGTCGAGCGCGGTTGACCTGTGTAGGATTTCCAACGCCGCCCTGCCGACCATTACCAAAGCCGGGTTGCAGGAATACAACAAAGGGCCCAAGGAGATTCAAAGCGCTTTCGAACTGGCGGCAATGTCTGAAATTCCAAAGCTGGAAAAACGCACTCATTATCTTTCGATGATCGCCAATGTCGCGACTCTGCTGGGACTGCTCGGGACCATTGTCGGTTTAATTCAATCCTTTCAGGCTGTAGCTGGTGCTGATTCGTCTCAAAAAGCGGCGCTGCTTTCCGCAGGTATCTCCGTTGCTATGAACACGACCGCGTTTGGTTTGATGGTCGCAATTCCCAGTATGGTTTTCCACTCTTATATTCAATCGAAAACCAATTCGATTATCGATGAGATCAATGAAAACATTGCCCGGATTTACCAACGTCTCATTAGCTCGAAGGCCTGATTATGAATCTGAAAAAAAACCTGCATCGAGAAAGCCGCTACGAGGAAAATGAGCTCAATATTACTCCGGTGATGAACATATTCCTGATCTTAGTGCCATTCCTGCTATTGACGGCGGTGTTTGTGAGAATATCAATTCTTGAGTTTTCACTTCCGACCTCCACTCAGGCTGGTGAAGCGCAAAAATCACAAAAGAATCTTGTGGTTACAATCTTGGCAATTTCCGAAAAGGGCTTCGAGTTAACAACCAAGGGGATGAAAATCCCTTTCATTGAAAAAAAAGAAAATAATTTTGACTTTCAAACTCTTGTTGACAAACTAAAAAAAATCAAAAAAACGCACGTGCAAACGGAAGATATTATTTTGGCGCCGCATGTTTCGACTAAATATGATACGATCATCAAAGTCATGGATCGCTGCCGGGAGAATGGCTTTTTTAATATTTCAATTTCAGGTTAAAAATGTACTTCAATTTTGAAGAAGATAACGAGCATTTATTTGTCGTTAAACCCCGAAGGTCGAAGTCGATCAGTGCCTTTACTTTGCGATTGACCGCCATGATCGATATGTTTACGATTCTCTTGGTTTTCCTCCTGAAGAGCTTTTCTGTGGAAGGCGAAATCATGAGCGTGGCTCAGGATTTACGCCTCCCGGAATCTACCGCCCAGACTCCCCCCAAAGCCGCCCCAATTTTGGTGGTGACCAATGAATGGATTATTCTGGACGGCACGCCGGTCGAGAGAGTCGAGACCGTGCTAACTCAGCGGGACAACATGATCAATTCTCTGAAAATACAACTTCAGCAAATTCGCGCCTTTTCCGAAAGCCTGGGGCAATTGAACGCCAAGATGCGCTTCAAGGGAAACATCGCCATCCAGGGAGATAAGGAAATTTCATTTGGACTTTTAAAGAAGATTATGTTCACCTGCGGTCAGGTGGGGTTTAATGATATGTTGTTAGTGGTAAATCAGGCGGAAGAAAGTTAAAATTTTAATGGCAAAATCGGTTAAACAACTTCTGGTAAAAATAGAGCAGTCCGGTAAAGTTACCCACCGTCGGTTGAGAAAACGGGACCGCCTGACCATTGGCCAGCATCCCAACAACGATGTGACCATTTACGGTGAACATTTCCCCAAACGCCATGCCTTGTTTTCGAGAAAAAATAATCACTTCCAGCTGAATCTAAATAAGCATATGCGGGGAGAAGTTCATGCCGGGAAATCACGTTTATCTTTCCATGATATGATCGCCCATCATTTGCTTCCCCTAAATAAAGATGGTTTTACTTATCCAATTACAGTGGGTAAAAAGGGGTTCATTGTCGCCGGCGATGCTAAAATTACGTTTCAATTTGTTGAAGGGGTTCCGGAAGCGGCACAATCGCTGCCAAAATTCAACGGCTATTCATGGACCTATGCGACCTTTAAGGATTTGGGTCGCGACCTACCCTTTAAAATCATCTTGATTCTAATGATCGTTTTGCATGCTTTCATTTTAAGATACATGAATACGTTGCCAACCGATATCAGGCCTCAAGTTAATGCAAGCAAGATTCCTGAGCGGCTGGCAAGAATTATCGTCAAAAACAGACCAGTCAGGTTTGAAGAAGAGGATTCTAACGCGAGAAGAGGTCGCGAAGGCGCAGAAGAAACTGATATTGAGAGCAAAGCCCAAAAAGGCGATGGGGCTCCAGTCGAAAGGCAGGGACTTCTTGGCTTGCTTACCGGCATCGGTGGAACGGGTCAGTCCAGTCCACTGGCCGATTTTTTACTGGACAAAGGCCTCGTGAAAGAACTGGACGAAGTGATGTCAACCACCGCTCTTCAAATTGGCAGGAATCCCGGCAACGGCAAAGCAGGCGATGATTTAAACGACCTGATTGCAGCGAGTGAGGCCGGTGGCGGCATTGAAGATATTCTCGGGGACGTCGATCAGGTTGAATCAGTGTCATTTGGCGAAAAAGGCCGGATTAGCGTCGATAGAATTGGCAGCATGACCGGCAGCGGCACTGGCCTCGGCAGACGCTCCGAAGATTCAGTGCGGAAGGTCATGCTGAACTACACCGGAAGGTTGACTTATATTTACAACAAGTATTTGAAGCGCCAGCCTGACCTGGGCGGCAAAATAGTGGTTGAAGTTGTAATTGCCGCCAGTGGTGCTGTTTCGAGTGTGAAGCTTATTTCTTCGAGTTTGAACAAACCCGAGTTCGAACGCGAGATTTTGCGCTTCGTCCGCAGGTGGAAGTATGAAGCCATAGACGAAGGAACAGTGACGGTGACTTATCCGCTGGTTTTTAATAAGATCAGCTAATTTTTATTTCTCAACCTTTTCCCGAATCTCCTCCAGAATTCCTTCCAGCCAGTCCACATCCCGATCAATGTCATAATGGTCGGTATCGATTACCAGGACATTCCATCCCTGTGAGATTTTTTTAATCCAGTTGTCATAGCCGATGTTCAATTGCGCCAGGTACTCCCGGTCGATATCGCGTTCGTAGCTGCGGCCGCGCTTGCGAATCCGGCTGATGAGCGTCCAGGTTGAGGCTTTCAGGTAAACGACCAGCCCCGGCTTTTGCAAAGATTCGGCCATTGCTTCATACAAATGTTGATAAGATCGGTAATCCCTCTCCGGCATAAGTTCACGCGAGTAAAGAATTTCGACAAAAATCTCGGCATCTTCATAGATCGTTCGGTCCTGCACACACGGTTTTTCACTCTTTTGAATTCGCAGGTGATCTTTAAATCGTTCGGTAAGAAAAAAGATTTGTGAGTGGTATGCCCAGCGCCGCATGTCCTGATAAAAATCCTCGATATACGGATTTTTTACTTCCGGTTCACAGAAAATTTGCCAGCCAAATCTTTCTTTAAGAAGTTTGGTGAGTGTTGTTTTGCCAACCCCGATGTTGCCCGCAATGGCGATGTAGTTTGATTGAAACAATATTTGATTTGACCCTTTGGGCGTAGGGGCGGTTCGCCGAATTGTCCCTACGTGATGATAATCCTTGAAAAATTCAATAATAATTTCTTTATTTCTATTGCAAAATGCAAGTGCTTTTTGGTGCATTGATGCAAACCGTTTTCGATTTTTCCGGTCTAATAAGATTGAACGATGAATCATGACGAAAAAGCTTTAATCAAAGAAGCCCAGAGGGGCAATATTTTGGCATTTGAATCGCTTGTAAAAAATTATGACAGGCATGTTTTGCAGCTTGCTTACAACATGGTGAATAACGCTCAGGACGCGGAAGATATCTACCAGGAAGTGTTGGTGCGGGTTTATAAAAACCTGCATCGGTTTGAATTCAAGAGCGAGTTTTCTACCTGGCTTTACCGGATCGTAGTGAATTATTGCATAAATTTTAATAAAAAGAGACGTCGTCTTAAAGCTTATTCTATTGACAAGGAGTTTCAAAATGGCGATGAAAACTGGGAAAAAACTGTCAGGTCTGAAGAGCAAAACCCGGAGGAGTATTTTCTGAATGTGGAATTATCCAGGGAAATCGAAACAGCTTTGCAACAGTTATCACCTAAGCAAAAAACTGTTTTTATACTGCGCCACTATCATGGGCATAAACTTAAAAAAATTGCTGGTATAATAAAATGCTCGGAAGGGACGGTTAAAAATTATCTTTTTCGGGCGACCCAAAAAATGCAGCGGCAGTTAAAGGAATATTCAAGCATTTAAAGGAAGTATTATGAAACAAAGCGACCACTTAGAGCAACAGATTCCTCTTTATCTCTACGGCGAGTTAGAGAAAGTAAAGAAGGAGGAGTTTGAGGTGCATCTTAACTCATGCCAACATTGTCGGGAACAATTGGAAGAAACGCGCGCCTTGCATAATACTCTGAGTAAAAAAGCAAGTTTTGAACCTTCCGAACCTCTGATGTCAAAATTGCGAAGCGAGTTGCGGGAGCGTCTGCGCGAGGAGCGCAAGGACGAATTTAAACAAAGTTGGTGGGAAAGATTTTCAGAAAAAATTTCTGAACGAGGTGGCGGGATGCAACTGGCTGGAGCACTCGCCTTCTTGATTGTTGGTATTCTAATCGACCGGGTTGTTTTTTTACCAGCTAACACAGGGACTCAATTAGAAGGAGAATTTACCGCTGAGGTGCAGGACGAAAGTAGTTTGCCGTTTATGTCGAGCGTCGATTTAATTCAATATGATCCGAAGTCGGGGAATATTACTGTGCAGTATAAAAGCATCCAGGATGTTTCGCTGCGGGGAAATGTTCAGGATCCGTCAATTCGTAAAGTGCTGGCACACGCAATTCGGATGGAGGAGCACCCGGGACTCCGCTTGGCTGCGGTGAAAGCCTCTGGTGCAAAATCTTTTTCAGACGAAGAGCTCGAAGATGCGCTCATTTACGCGATGAAAAATGATGAAATCGACGGAGTTCGTCTGAAAGCGGCTAAAGTCTTAACGAATTTGCCTATTAATGAAAAAATAAAAAGAGCCTTCATTCGCGTTCTAATAAGAGACGCAAATTCAGCTATTCGAATCGAAGCCTTGAATGCTTTGAGTGGAATCAAAGGTGAGGCGGACGTTCGTCCTATTTTCCGGAATGCTTCGCAGGATGATGAGAACGAATTCGTTCGCTTGCAAGCATCCAAAGCACTGGAAAGATTAGAGAACCCTAACATTCAAAACATCAAAAATCGGCAAAGGAGATAAACAATGAAAAAACGTTCGGCACATTTAATGCTTTTAATCTTGGCAATTTTCTTAACGACTTCTGTATTTGCGCAAGAGCTTACAAAACGTGGCAGGTATTATGTTGCGGAGATAACGAAAACCTTTAAAGTAGAGGAGGGGGGTAAATTAATTATTGATGATGTGCGCGGGGACATTCGGGTTACGACCTGGGACAAAAAAGAGGTTTTCGTAAAAGAGTTGAAGAGAATGGATGTTTATACTGAGGAGGAAGCCAGGACCGTTCTTGAAAAGTCCAAGTCAAGTTATCGGCAACGCGGAAATACCATTGAGATTGGCGGTGAATACTACTCGCGGGACTGGATCAAAAGTGAGTTTGATGTGATCGTGCCCAAGGTTTTTGAGGTTGACATCCAAACCCGGGGCGGCGATATCAGCGTCAGCCGATTAAAAGGCGAAGTGAGACTGAAAACCTCAGGCGGTGATATCATTCTCGAGGAAATCGATGGCGAGGTAGATGCCCATACCTCAGGCGGTGACATCGAGGTGATTAATTCGACCAAAAGTGTTCGAATTAAAACTTCCGGCGGAGATATTGAGCTTGAGAATATCGGCGGACCATTAACTGCCAAAACTTCCGGTGGTAATATTGTGCTGAGAAATTCCAAAAGCCGGATGGATTTGCACACTTCAGGCGGAAGCATCGAAATTAAAGATGCCGGAGGGCATGTCAAAGCACACACCTCCGGCGGTGACATTGAAGTGATTAATACTCAAGGGGATGTTGAAGTTCACACTTCAGGCGGCGATATCGACTTGCACAACATCGGCGGCAGGTTGGATGCCTCAACCTCGGGTGGAGATGTTAAAGGAGATATGATCGCTGGCAGTGTTAAGACGTCAACCTCCGGCGGCGACATTAATTTGAGAGATGTCAGGGGCGGTGTCGAAGCCAAAACCGCCGGCGGGGATATTTCAGTTGAAATTACTCTCGAGGATTTTGAAAAGAACCACGGTGTGGATTTGCACACAGCCGGTGGTGAGTTAGTTCTTTACATCCCGGAAAATTTACCGGCGACCATTCGAGCCGAAATCAAAATTACGGATCGCTGGGATGATTACAATATTTATTCTGATTTTCCACTCACGACTACTGAGGATACCGGAGAAAAGCAAAGATCAAGACGGCATCGCAGAAGAAGATCGATTCGCAGTAAGGGGGATATTAATGGCGGCGGCGATCTTATTGAACTTTACACGGTAAATGGTGACATTCACATTAAAAAACTGAGAAAGTAGGTGGAGAAAATTATGAAAAAATCCTATATTTTAATAAGCCTTTTTCTTGGCGGGCTGATTGTAAGTCAGGTAAATGCGCGTGAATTTGAGCAGCGCATCGAGAAAAGCTTCAGAGTTAAAAAAGGCGGTACGCTTTATTTAGATTCAGACAAAGGGTCTGTCGAGGTTCGCAGCCATGCCGGAGAAAAAGTTAAAGTTCTGGTTTTCCTGGAAGCAGATGTGCGCAGTCAAGAGCAAGCCCAAGCTTGGTTTGACCGATTTGATATTCGTTTTGAGCATCGCGGCGAAGATGTCAAAATAATTGGCGAATGGCTTGATCGCCGGTCACACCGCAGGAATCGTCTGCATGTTCATTATGACATTCAAGTGCCTAAAGAGTAC
>SMVB01015101.1_pt1 | contig 37686 bp, 36 predicted proteins | sample 2456461 | NCBI WGS metagenome assembly SMVB01 (sample SAMN11095934, study PRJNA526329) | marine sediment metagenome | biome: Marine sediment; feature: Surficial sediment; material: Deep marine sediment; isolation source: Hadal surficial sediment | place: Pacific Ocean | collected 2014-05 | depth...
ACGCCACCTGAACTCGGCGCCGATGTCGCCGATCGCGGTATCGTCCTGACCGGCGGCGGCGCACTGCTGCGCGACATCGACAAGTTGTTGATGGAAGAAACCGGATTACCGGTTGTCATAGCAGATGATCCGCTGACTTGCGTCGCACGTGGCGGCGGCCGGGTCATCGAGCTGATTGACGAGCATGGCCCGGCCGTATTTGGTTTGGAATAATAAGAACGAGCAAACCCGGATCCATTATGCGAAGAGACTACGCTGATGGCCCCCGCGCAAACTGAGAGTCGGCACAGATCACCAAATTCGCCCGCACTCGGACTTCGTTTCCTGTTGCTCGCCGGGCTGAGTATCCTCTTTCTCGTCACCGACCACCGTAACAACCACCTGGATGCGGCGCGTAAGGCAATTGGCGCAACCGTGTATCCGCTGCGCGTGGTTGTCGATGCGCCTGTGTCGCTATGGCGCTGGATCGTTGACACGACGGCGAGCCGCAATGAATTACGGCTCGAGAACAGCCGGCTGAACATTGAGCGATTGCTGACCCGGGCCCGGCTGCAACGCTATGCAGCGCTCGAGGCGGAAAATACGCGGCTGCGCACCATGCTCGAGGCAACTACCCGTGTGCGGCACCGGGTGCGCATCGCCGAGATCATGTCCGTCAGCTCGAATCCATTTCGCCATGTACTGGTGGTGAACAAAGGCACACGCGACGGCGTTTTTGATGGCCAGGCGCTTATCGACGCGCACGGGGTCGTTGGTCAGATCATCAAAGCGGGCGTGCTATCGTCGCAAGGCATATTGATCAGCGATCCGGACCACGCCCTGCCGATTGAGGTGAATCGCAATGGCTTGCGGACGATTGCTGTCGGTACCGGAGAGTTCGACCGTCTCGTCCTGCCGTTCCTGCCGAACAACGCGGATATTCGTGTGGGCGACCTTTTGGTGACATCCGGCCTCGGCGGAGCATTCCCGGCCGGATACCCGGTTGCGATCGTCGATTCGGTCTTGCGTATTCCCCAGGAGCCATTCGCGGCCGTATCGGCGCAGCCGTCGGCCGCGTTGAATCAGGTCAGGGAAATCATGCTGATCTGGTCTGCCATCGATCAATCGACGGACGAAATCGTTGCAGCGGATGCTCCGGAGGCAGTTGCAAGCGAGGAATCAACTGATGAGTAGGGACGGGCACACCCGTCTGCAGACCGTCATCATCAGCATGATTGTGTCCCTCATGCTGGCCATAGCACCAATGCCCGGCTGGGCCGACGCCTTCAGGCCCGATTGGGTCACGCTGACCCTTATATACTGGGCGATGAATCTGCCCCGCACCTATAGCGTCGGCTGGGCCTGGATGATCGGTCTCGTTCTGGACGTTGCGCAGGGCACTCTGCTGGGTCAGTACGCTCTCGCGCTATCGCTGGTCATATACGTCACCGTCACGTTTCATCTGCAAATGCGCCAGTTTCCGGCGCTGCAGTTATCGGTAACCGTGTTTGGATTGCTTGCGCTCTTTCAATTCATTCTGTTCTGGATCAACGGCGTTGCCGGTGTAAACACGCCAGCAGTCAGTTACTGGGGACCGGTGCTGACCGGATCGCTGATCTGGCCATTGCTGACGATGTTGTATGGCGGTGTTCGCGACCGCGCCCGAAACTAAACTAATGACTCTCATTGCACCCATCAAGGACCATTATTTCGAGAAGCGCCTGTTTGTTTCGCGCATTATCCTCGCGGTCGTCATCAGCGCGCTGCTGCTCGGCACAGTAGTCGCACGACTGGTGCAGCTGCAGATCCACGATTACGACTTCTTTGCGGCAAAATCACAGGGTAACCGGGTGCGCATAGAAGCACTGCCACCGACGCGCGGTCTGATTTTCGACCGCCGTGGGCGGATTCTTGCCGAGAACCTGCCCGCGTATCAGCTCGAACTCATCCCGGAACAGGTGCCGGATCTTAAGGATACGCTTGCCCGCCTTGCGGAATTAGGCCTGATCCGGAGTGAGGACATCCCGCGCATTAACGGATTGAGTCAGACGGGTCTTCGTTTCAAGCCCGTCACACTTCGTTTTCGTCTAACGGATGATGAGATCGCGATTTTTGCGACTCAACGGCCGAGATTCCCCGGCGTCGACTTTCAACCGCGACTGGTACGGCACTATCCCGATGGCGATCTGACGGCACATGTGATCGGCTACGTTGGCGCGCTGAGCACGGCCGACCTCGAGCGGCTGGATGCCGCGGCCTACGCCGGCACCGCGCATACGGGCAAGACTGGCGTCGAGCATTTCAACGAAAGCATGTTGCACGGCAAAGTCGGGTTCCGCCAGATTGTCACCAACGCGCGGGGTCGCCAGGTGCCGGCCGAGGCACGGGATATTGCCGGGTCCTTGCTGGAGGGCGAATCACCAACACCGGGACACAATCTGTACCTCAGCATTGATCTCGATCTGCAGAGAGTCGCTACTGAGGCCCTCGCGGGCAAACGGGGTGCCATTGTGGCGATCGATCCGAACAACGGCGAAATCCTGGCCCTCGTCAGTGCGCCATCTTTCGATCCCAACGCATTCGCGACCGGTATGAGCCACAGCCAGTTCAACAATTTGCAAAACGATGAAGATCGCCCGCTGTTCAATCGTGCCGTTAAGGGAAGCTATCCACCAGGATCAACAATCAAGCCAATGATTGCGCTCGCCGCACTCGAGACCGGCGCGACCAATCTGACCCGCCGCACCGTTTGTATCGGTTATTACAGCTTGCCAGGCAGTACGCATCGTTATCGCGGCTGGAAACCGGGAGGTCACGGCGAGGTTGACCTGCACGATGCGATTTCTCAATCCTGTGACGTCTACTTTTACGAAATGAGCCGCGACATCGGCATCGACCGTATGCATTACTACCTGGACCAGTTCGGACTGGGTAAGGAAACCGGCCTCGACATGACAGATGAAGCGGACGGGCTGGTGCCATCCCGTGCGTGGAAGAGGCAGGCCTTCAATGAACGTGCCGACCAGGTGTGGTTCCCCGGTGAAACTGTCATCGCGGCCATCGGCCAGGGTTACATGCTCGCATCGCCTTTGCAGCTCGCGAATGCTACCGCGGCGCTTGCGGCGCGAGGCAAGCGCTTCAGGCCACACCTGGTCGCTGCATTCGAGGATCCGCTGACCGGCAGGCGCACGTTAATCGCGCCAGAACGGCTCCCTGATGTGAATATCCAAAACGACTTTTTCTGGGACAGCATCCTCTCCGCCATGCACGACGTCATGCAAAGTAACACCGGCACCGCGCGAGCCGCAGGACGCGGCGCACCTTACCAGATGGCCGGCAAAAGCGGTACATCTCAGGTTATTTCCATTTCACAGGACGAGGAATACGACGAGGAGCAGATCGACGAGCGGCTCAGGGACCATGCACTCTTTATTTCCTTTGCGCCGTTTGATAATCCGCGCATCGCAGTCGCGGTCATCGTCGAGAACGGGTCCAGCGGCAGTCGTGTCGCAGCGCCGATCGCTCGCGCAATGATGGATGAATACCTCGGCGTGAATGCCCGGGTGGATTCCGATGCGCTTTAGTGATGAGTCACAACTGTTCGAGCGCAAACCGGCGCCGCTGAGTGATCTCGCGCGAGTCATGCGAAGGCTCAATATCGATGGCCCGCTGCTCGGTGCGCTGTTGCTGACCTGCAGTCTCGGACTTGTCGTGCTCTACAGCGCCGTTGGCGAAAACATGGAGTTGTGGCTGCAACAGTGCGCTCGTCTTTTTGTGGCGCTGGTCGGCATGTTGTTCATGGCGCAATTACCGCCCGATCTGCTGCGACGCTGGACTCCCTGGGGCTATTTTGCTGGCCTCATATTGCTGATTCTCGTGCTGGCATCCGGAGAGGTGAGCCAGGGTGCGCGGCGCTGGCTTGATCTCGGTATCCGCTTCCAGCCGTCGGAAATCATGAAACTTGCGGTGCCCATGATGGCCGGCTGGTATTTGCACGACCGGCGTCTGCCGCCCAGATTCCCGGATATCGTGATTATCGGTGTACTGATCATAGTGCCCACGATACTAATCGCCATTCAGCCAGATCTCGGAACCTCTCTTTTGGTGGCTATGGCGGGAGTTCTGGTCATTGTGCTTGCCGGCCTGTCGATACGCGTAATGCTGCTGCTGGGTGTCGCCTCGATTCCGGGCGCGGTGGTGCTTTGGAGCTTCATGCAGGACTACCAGAAGCAACGTATCCTGACCTTGCTGAACCCTGATTCCGATCCGCTGGGCGCCGGCTACAACATTATCCAGTCAAAGATTGCGATTGGTTCGGGCGGCCTGTTCGGCAAAGGTTGGACCAACGGCAGCCAGGCGCAGCTCGAATTCCTGCCGGAGAGAGACACGGATTTCATCTTTGCCGTCATGGCCGAAGAACTCGGGCTACTCGGCGTCCTGAGTCTACTGGGTCTGTATGTATTCATTATTGGCCGCGGCCTGACTATCGCGACGCAGGCGCGTGACACTTTTTCGCGGCTTCTGGCCGGGAGTATTAGCCTCACATTTTTTGTCTATGTGTTTGTGAATACTGCGATGGTGACGGGACTGGTGCCGGTCGTTGGCATCCCCCTGCCGCTGGTCAGCTTTGGCGGAACCTCCATGGTGACCCTCATGGCCGGTTTCGGCATTCTCATGTCGATTCACAATCACAGGAAACTATTGCCTCATTAAATTACTTGCCATGGAATTCAGGCTCACATTTCTATTGTTGCTTTTTACTGGAGGCCCGTTCGCACAAGCGATCGACGTCGAAATTCCTGACGTCAGGAGTTTCATCGACTCGATGGTCAGCGATCATGCCTACGATCGCGGCACGCTCGAACATGTTTTGCAACAGGCTCGGACCCAGGAAAAGATTCTGGAGGCGATTGGCAAACCTGCGGAGCGCATCAAGGAATGGCACGAGTACCGGGATATTTTCCTGACGGACGCACGTGTAAAGGCCGGCGTTGTTTTCTGGCGTGAGCATAGCGAGGATTTGCGGCGGATCGGTGAGGAAACCGGCGTCGCCGTCGAAATACTGGTGGGAATCATCGGTGTCGAGACCTATTTCGGGAGACTCACCGGCGACTATCGCGTTCTGGATGCGCTGGCTACGCTCGCTTTCGAGTACCCGCCACGCGCCAAATTCTTTCGCGGCGAGCTTGTTGAGTTCCTGTTACTGGTCCGCGAAGAGGGCATGGATGCCACCGTTGCGACCGGTTCCTATGCCGGCGCAATGGGCAGACCACAATTCATGCCGTCGAGTTATCGTGCCTATGCCGTCGATTCAAGTGATGATGGCAAGCGCGACATCTGGAGCAACTGGGCAGACGTCATTGGCAGCATCGCGAACTACTTCGTGCGCCATGGCTGGAGAACAAACAACCAGATAGTCACACAAGCCAGTCTGAGCAGCCAATGGCGGGGAGACCCGCCCGAGAACACATTGAAACCGCAAGAAACGGTTACCTCGCTCAGTCACCAGGGCGTATTGTTTGCCACAGATTTACCGGGAGATAACCAAAGCCAGCTTCTGACATTAATAGGCGACGATGGCGAGGAGTACTGGGTCGGATTTCATAATTTCTTTGTTATCACGCGCTATAACCGCAGCGTGATGTACGCGCTGGCCATCCATCAGCTTGGACAGGAAATTGCGATCGAGGTAAATCGTGGCGAAACCTGAGCGCTTCAAATCCCTGCATCTCATTGCCCTTTTTTCAATTCTGTCGGCTTGCGGCACGCAGCCTGTGTACGACAGCGGCCCGCCAGCAGGTAGCTCGAATGTACCGGATCCTCCGGGTGACGCGATACCACGCGATGAGCCGCGAAGCCGTTATGGTAACGGGCCATATTACAAGGTAAATGGGGAGACCTACGAAGTCCTCGAAACAAATTACGGCTACCGGGAGCGCGGCGTCGCATCGTGGTACGGCAATAAATTTCATGGCCACCTGACGTCAAACCAGGAAACGTACAACATGTACGCGATGACGGCGGCACACAAGTCGCTGCCGCTTCCTAGTTATGTGCAGGTTCGTAATCTTCGCAACGGCAGGCACGTTATTGTGCGCGTCAATGATCGCGGTCCCTTCGTAGACAACCGTCTTATCGATCTTTCGTACGCCGCAGCCATGAAACTCGACATGGTTGCCGCTGGCACCAGCCTCGTGGAAGTTACTGCGATCAGTTTCGACAAACCATCGGCACAGCCTGCAGAAGCGGTCATTATCGCAACGCCGGCCAGGCGCCGGGCGGAAACCATATTTGTGCAGGTCGGCGCCTTCGGCGAGGCTGAAAACGCACGCCGCCGCTATTCACTGTTACGCGACGTAGGCATCGACAAGGCATTTGTGCATAAGGACAAAAGCACCTCACCGGCCCTGTATCGCGTTAGGATAGGGCCCATCGCCAACGTGCTTCAATATGATTTTATCGTCGAACAGTTGCAGGGCATTGGCATTTCGGAGACGCACCTGGTCACCGAATAGCAAGGGGTCTGAGCGGTAGAAAAATCCCACGCACACTTTTTTATTGACAGGCGTTACAATACGCGCCTTTTAGCCTTGGCAGCCCCCACTTATGTCACTTCGAATGCGATCTTTATTGATTTCCCTGGTGCTCCTGATGGCGTCCGCCGTCGCAAACGCAGCGATCAAGATGCCGGTCCCGGCGCCGCCAATCGTTGGCGCCAGGAGCTTTATGCTCATAGACGGCAGCACGGGCGTCGAACTGGCCTCGCTTGAGCCCGACAAGCGGCACGCGCCTGCCAGTTTGACCAAGCTAATGACCGCCTATGCGATTTTCCGCGCGCTTGCAGAAGACCAGGTAAGCCTCGAAGACCAGGTCACCGTGAGCGAAAAGGCCTGGCGAACCCAGGGCTCACGGATGTTCATTGAGGTCGGTTCCCGGGTATCGGTCCAGGAACTGTTGCTTGGGATGATCGTCCAGTCCGGTAACGATGCGAGCGTCGCGCTTGCGGAACATATCGCGGGCACGGAGGCGGTTTTCGCCGGAATCATGAATCAGTATGCCGTACAGCTCGGGATGACTTCTACTAATTTCAGAAACGCTACCGGACTGCCGGATGAAGACCACTACTCAACGGCGCGTGATCTGGCAATTCTTGCGAAAAGCATCATCTCGGAATTTCCTGAATACTATCAGTGGTACTCGATCAGGGAATACGAATACAACAACATCAAGCAACCCAACCGAAACAATTTGTTGTGGCGTGATGACAGCGTCGATGGCATGAAGACCGGACGTACGGAGGATGCCGGTTACTGCCTCGTTTCATCAGCCAGCCGGGACGGCATGCGAGTCATCTCCGTCGTACTGGGTACTGCCAGTGCCAAAGCCCGCGTCGACGGCAGCCAAGCACTCATCAACTACGGCTTCCGATTTTTTGAAACCCGATTGCTGTACCGTGCCGGCGAGACCGTGGCAAGGGCCAAAATCTGGAAGTCAGAAAAAGAATTCACGCCGCTGGGCGTGATAGAAGACCTTTATGTAACAATCCCACGTGGATCTTTTGACGATGTGGAGTCTGTCCTCAATATGCCAGCCGTGTTGATGGCGCCTGTAGCACATGGCCAGCCGCTGGCCGAACTTCAGGTCAGCCTGAACGGCAAAAGTCTTGTCAACGAACCATTGCGGGCACTTGAGGAAAACCCGAGTGGTTCGCTCTGGCAACGTGCACGAGACGGAGTCGAACTCTGGTTCGAGTAGATGAGCGAATCGGAAGCAGACAAGCTACTCCAGTTTCCTTGTAGTTTCCCAATCAAGATGATGGGGCGAGCTGACGCTGATTTCAGTGATACAGCCATTCGCCTGGTCGAACAGCACGTTGGATCCGTCGCGGCAAACGCCATCCAGACGTCGGCAAGCAGGCATGGTAATTTTTTGTCAGTGACCGTCACGATCAACGCTCAAAGCCAGGAACAGCTCGATAACATCTATAATGATTTGAGCAATCACGAGGACATACTCGTCGCCCTATGACCTTGCCCGCCGAAAAATTGCCCGAATCCGATCTGATCGTAGTACGACTGCTCGGGTCAAACGATTACGAGCCGCTGTGGCGCGCCATGCAGCGATTTACGGAATCTCGCACATCGCTGACACCTGACGAAATCTGGTTTACCGAACATCCACCGGTGTTCACCCTCGGATTAAACGCAAGTCGTGACCATCTGCTTGCACCAGGCAATATCCCGGTGATTCAGGTGGATCGGGGCGGACAAGTCACCTATCACGGTCCGGGCCAGCTCATGATCTATCCGCTGATCGATCTCAGGCGTGCAGGACTTGGCGTTCGTGACCTCGTAACGGCGCTTGAACAAACGGTGGTCAACCTGGTTGCCGATTTCGGTATTGAAGCGGTAAGCCGCAAGGACGCCCCGGGCGTCTACGTACAGGGCCGCAAGATTGCCAGCGTTGGCCTGAGAGTGCGCCGCGGCAGCAGCTACCACGGCATGGCGTTGAATGTCGACGTCGACCTGGAGCCATTTTCCCGGATAAATCCCTGTGGCTTCCACGATCTGGAGGTGACCGATCTGGCCGCACTTGGAATTAACGAGCCGCCGGCGGAGGTTCAGACCCGCGTACAGCGGAACCTGCTGCGCCATTTGCGCATGAGCGACAGGCAGGTGGTCAGAGATATTTGAAAAATCGCCCGCCCCAGCGGGTGATTCATTTATTTGCGTTCAGCGCCGCAAGCCGCTCCGGCGTGCTGATGTCTTCCCAGATACCCTCGTAAACACTGCCATCCAGTTGGCCACGATCGGCCGCGGCGCGTAATAACGGCACGACGGAGAAACGACCGCTTCCTGCATCAGCAAAAAACTCAGGCCGGTAAATCGCGATGCCACTATAGGTCAGATCCTGATGATCTGAATTTCTGACTTTATCGTCGCGCAGTTCGAAATCTCCGCCTGCCTTGTGCGCCGGTGTCGGAACAAGCACCAGGTACCCAAGACTGCCTGTATCAAGTTTTACGTTTGGGAGTGCAATGTCAGTATAAACGTCCGCATTGATTACCCAGAACGGCGCGCTGTCGAGCAGCGGCAATGCGCGCTTAATGCCGCCACCAGTATCGAGGATATTGTCGTACTCCGGACTGTAGACAACCTGCAAACCGAACTGCTGTCCGGAACCAATGCGCTCGGCGATCTGCTCGCCAAGCCAACCAAGATTGATAACGACCGTTTTGACTCTTGCATCCGCCAGCCTTTGCAGGTGCTGCTCCAACAGGCTGACGCCATCTACTTCCACCAGTGCCTTTGGCGTTGTATCAGTGATCGGTCGAAGTCGTTCGCCCAAACCGGCAGCCAGAATCATCGCAGCCATTATTTGATCGTTGCCATCGACGGCAAAATCCTTTCTGCAATCAGGTTCGAAAGGAAGCTCAAATTAGCGTATTGCGGTGCAGTATCGCTGATGTAGCTGAGTGTCCTTGGAATATCGTTCAGGTATCCTGATTTTCCGTCGCGGTGAAACAAGCGCGCGAATATCCCGGCCGCTTTCAAATGGCGCTGCACGCCCATCAAATCAAATTGCTGAAGAAAATCGTCGCCGGCCAGGTCGCCTTTGAGTTGCGGGTTGAGGCGATCGAAGTATCGCAATGCCCACTCTTTAACTCTGTCTGTTGGCCACTTAATGTAGCAGTCCTTGAATAGCGAAACGACGTCGTACGTTAGCGGTCCTTCAACAGCATCTTGAAAATCGAGTATGCCGGGATTATTTTTTCCGGTCAGCATCAGGTTCCTGGAATGGTAATCACGATGCATGAAGACCTGCCTTTGCCGCAATGCGTTGTTGATCAAAATCTCGCAACATTCCTGCCATTGCCTTTCTTCGTCGTTAGAAAAATCAATGCCAAGATGACGCCCGCAAAGCCAGTCACGAAAGATGGATAATTCGAACGCAACAAAATCGTAATCGTAAGTCGGCAATTGCTGCTGATACACGTCGCCATTTTCTTGCAACACGAGCAATGCATCGATCGCATCGTTGTAGAGATCTATTGCGTGATCCGGATTCTTTTTGAGTTCATCAAGGTATGGAGTCAACCCAAGATCGGACATCAGGATAAAACCGTTTTCGAAATCAGCGCCAAGTATGCACGGGCAATTCAATCCCATGCTTTCGAGGTAACCGGCGATTTGCACGAAAGTACGACAGTTCTCGTGCGGCGCTGGCGCATCCATCACAATGAAACTTTCTCTGCCCCGTTCGACTCGAAAATAGCGTCGAAAACTCGCATCACCTGAAGCCGGCTGCGGATCGCTGTCGCCGAAACCGTCGAACTGCGCCAGCCAGCTTATCAATTCATCGCGACGGCGATCGGCATTCTGATCTGGCGCAGCTATGATTTGCCTCCATAACTCGTTGAACGACCAAGAAACTTATGCGAAGGTAGCAAATCGTGATAGCTGATAACATCTTTTCTCCATAATTCCTGCCTGATCAGTGTTTCTCAGATAGCTCAGACGAAATTTTGTCCACATACTCACGTATATTATTCAGCCTTTTTCTCGCTATGGTGATCAGCACCGCCAGCGCACAGGATCGCCCTGCATGCGAGTCGCCGTCCGCACGAGAATTGGCCAGAGGCTCCCTGTTGGAACTGTACGGTGTGGGTGAGCCCGATGTTCTCGAACTCCTGGCTGGCGAGTTCGAGGCGGTGCTGGGTGAACGTCCGGCTGCATCGATGTCCGGCGGCATTGTACTGCGCCGCGGCAATCGCCTGGCCGGCGCCGAAATGGCAAGCTATGATCCGGTGCAGCGGACACTGAAGCTGACAGGTGACGTACGCTATGAAGATCCGGATGCGCTGATACTGAGTGACTCGGCAGAGTTCAGCTACGAAAATGGACGGATACGCTTTGAGGGCGCGGAGTTTGAGATCGGACCACGTAATGCGAGAGGCACGGCAAGTGTTCTGGAAATAAATCAGGAGGGCAAGCTTCAGCTTGTCGAGGTGAGTTATACCACCTGCCCGCCCGAATCGAATGACTGGATCATTGAAGCGAGCGAGATCGAACTTAATAGCCGAACTGGCGTTGGCAAAGCTCGCGGCGTTCGTTTGCGATTTCAGGGTGTGCCGATTCTTTACACGCCCTACTTATCATTTCCAATCACGGATGCACGAAAATCCGGAGTGTTGACACCGGAAATCGGCAGTACCGGCCGTAGCGGCAATGAGCTAAGTATTCCTTATTACTGGAATATTGCGGAGAACTATGACGCAACGATTTCCCCTCGTCTGTTGACGGAGCGTGGCCTGCAAATAGGCACGGAGTTCCGCTACCTGTTCGAGAACAGCGACGGCAGACTGGAAGTCGAATATTTGCCTGACGACACCAAGTTTGACAATAACCGTCATCAACTCAGATTTATACATCAAACCTTATTTGCAAGCGGATGGCGCAACCAGATCGATTTTCGTGACGTTTCGGATAATCAGTATTTTGAGGATCTCGGTGGGTCGTTAAGTGTTTCCAGTATTACTCATCTCAATCGAAGCCTGGCTTTCGATTTTTTTGGCAAGCACTGGTCCTTGATTGGCCGCCTGCAGGAATTTCAAACTATTGATTCCGCGATCCTGCCGGAAGATGAACCATATCGAAGGCTGCCGCAGATTTATGCCCGCGGATACTGGCCCGACAATATACTGGGCCTGACCTATAGCCTGGACACAGAACTGGTCTACTTTGACCGCAACGTTGGCGTTACCGGGTGGCGGTTGAATGCGGCACCACAGGTTGCGTTACCGATTGAGAAACCGGGCTGGTTTGTGATTCCCGCTGCGGTTGTCGATCACACTCGATACGATCTGCAAAACACCTTAGCCGGCCAGGATAAACAACCGAGCCGCACGGTGCCGATAGTAAGTTTTGATACAGGACTAAAGTTTGAGCGGCTGATGAATTCCGAGGAACAGCGTGTGCAAACGCTCGAACCTCGGCTGTTATATGTACATGTGCCACATCGCGAGCAGTCCGGCTTGCCGGTGTTCGATACGATCACGCCGGATCTGAACCTGGTGCAGCTCTTCCGCAAGAATCGATTTCTTGGCGTGGATCGAATTGCTGATATGGATCAGTTGAGTATCGGTGTAACGTCGCGAATCATAGACGTGAATACCGGGCGCGAGCTAATGTCCGCAACGATCGGACAGGCGCTCTATCTGAGCGAGCAGAACGTAATTCTTCCCGGAGAATCGCCGATTGTTTCAGACTCGTCAGACTACATCGCCGAAATACGATTCCTCGTCTATGACAACCTCAATTTTGATCTTGGCCATCAATGGGGTGGCGAAGGAGGTACGGCGCAATCCGAAGCACGACTGCAATATCGTCCGCAAACGAACAAGATCCTCAATTTGGCCTATCGTTTCCGCAGGCAGTCGCTGGAGCAGGGAGATGTTTCCTGGTCATGGCCACTTTCGCAAAGCTGGAATTTCGTCGGCCGGTACAACTTTTCGTTTCGAGACGACGAAGTGCTCGAACAATTCTACGGTCTCGAATATGAGAGCTGCTGCTGGGGCCTGAGGTTAGTGTCACGACGCTACATATCCGCACGCGATGGAACCCGGGACTCTTCAGTGGCTCTGCAGCTTGTGTTGAAGGGAATGACCAGCGTCGGTACGAAGGCAGACAGGCTTCTTGAACGTGGTATTCTTGGCTATTCACCAACCCTCTGATGGGCTGTTGTCCGGGCGCACCGCTTACTTTATTAATATGAGAAAAATCAAATACTTATTGACTTCGATCGTGATGTCGATGAGCATAGCATCAGTGTTCGCAGACGAATTATCGGAGACCGGGCAATTCCTGGACGGCTTCGCCGCAGTCGTCAACGATGGCGTTGTTCTGAGAAGCGAACTGAATCGGCAGACCGACCTGATCATTCAGCGCGCCACCGAGCAGGGCATCGAACTGCCGCCGGCACATATCCTGTTGGAGCAGGTGCTGGAGCGCCTGATCGTCGAAGAAATTCAGATGCAACGCGCTGACAGGATTGGTATTCAGATTTCCGATCAAATGTTGAATACCGCAATCTCGCGGATTGCAGATCAAGCCGGCCTTTCGTTCGAGGAATTGCCACAAATTCTCGCCCAGGACAGCATTGACTATGGTGAATATCGGCGCGATATGCGCAGGCAGATGACCCTGGAGCAACTTCGGCAAATCGATGTTACCAGCCGTATCTCAGTTTCTCCGCGGGAAATTCAGCAGTGTCTCGCAGATCTTGAAAATAATGTGGTGGTCGAATCTTCCTACAATCTCGCGCACATATTGATTTCGATCCCGGAGTCGGCTACTGCTGACCAGATTGCGGAAGCAGAGGAAGAAGCCAACCTTGTTTACTCACGCCTTGAGGATGGCGCCGATTTTGGCCGGCTCGCCATTCGTTATTCTGATAGCCAGACCGGACTCGAGGGCGGCGACCTCGGCTGGCGTGAAGGTAATCAGCTACCGACCATGTTCTCGGATGTAGTTGCCGAGATGTCGATTGGCGACTATTCGAAGCCCATCAGAACGATAAGCGGATTTCACCTCGTCAAGATCCTGGACCTTCGCGGAGTCAGTCAGAAAAGCGAAATTGAGCAGAGCATGGTGCGGCACATCCTGATCACGCCCGATGAAATCATTGATGAGGAAACGGCAAAGCAGCGGCTCGAAGATGCGGTTGCGCGCATCAGGGACGGTGAGGATTTCGGTGAAGTTGCCAAGCTTTTATCTGACGATCCAGGATCCGCCAATAACGGCGGTGAAATGGGCTGGACCAACCCCGGAACTTTTGTGCCTGAGTTTGAGGAAGTGGTCAGCAAGCTGGAACTCGGTGTTATTTCCGAGCCGTTCCGGAGCAGGTTCGGCTGGCACGTCATTGAGGTCCTGGACCGCCGAATCTACGATAACACTGAGGACCTGAAAGAACAGAGCTGCGTACAACGCGTGCAGAATGGCAAACTCGCCAATGAGTCTGAACTCTGGGTTCGAAGAATCAGAGACGAAGCATTCGTCGACTCGCGAATCTGACTTGTAGAAGATTGAAAAAGCCATCCATGACTTTTTCAATGACCGATTAATGCGATTTTTAGATCGCTTTCATTTTCAATGGCTTATAGCCATCGAAAATGTCGGTACGACCTTGTACCAACTGGCAGGCCCGCGGGAAAATTTATTTTTGTGAGCCTGCCAGCCACACCAGCAGTCTCTAACCCAGGCCGGGCGGGCAAGGATGACGAATCTGTTTAAACCTCTTGTCGTCACCTCCGGCGAACCCGCCGGCATCGGTCCCGACTTGTGCCTTGCGCTCGCTGCTTCGCCCTGGGCGAAGCAGATCGTCGTCATCGCCGATCCCGACATGCTTGCAGATCGGGCTCGCATGCTCGGCATCGACGTATCACTTTGCGAATACGGAGCTGGTTCATCACGCCACGGCGGCGGCTTGCAGGTATTACCGCAACCACTCGAAAATCCCGCGGTTTGTGGAACGTTGGATCCCGGCAATGCGCGATCGCTGCTGGATGGAATCGAGCGTGCAGTCAGCGGCTGCCAGTCCGGTGAATTTTCGGCGCTCATCACGGCACCACTGCACAAAAGCGTAATCAATGATGCCGGCATTGACTTCACCGGCCATACCGAGTTTCTCGCCAATCTGACATCAACCGAAACGCCCGTTATGTTACTGGTTGCAAGGGAATTGCGGGTTGCACTGGTGAGCACGCATATGCCGCTCAGCAAAGTCCCTGGCTATCTGACCAGGGAACGCATAGCTGCCGTGATCCAGGTTTTACACAGCGAATTAAAACAAAAGTTTGGCATTGCGACTCCCCGAATTCTGGTTTGCGGCCTGAACCCGCATGCCGGCGAAGGTGGCCACCTCGGCAATGAAGAGCGGGACGTTATTGAACCGGTGATTCGATCGTGCCAAGAAAACGGGCTGGATGTCGTCGGGCCTGTTCCAGCGGATACGGCATTCACGCCCGTCGCAGGGCCAGCTGATGCGGTGCTCGCGATGTACCACGACCAGGGCCTGCCGGTCATCAAGTATGCAGGTTTTGGAACGGCGGTAAACCTGACCCTGGGATTGCCGATCATTCGTACGTCCGTCGATCACGGCACCGCACTCGACATAGCCGGTCAGGGCACCGCTGACACCGGCAGCATGCTGGCGGCAGTCAACATGGCTGCGCAACTAGCCTCTGCAAGGTGAACCATGCGGCCCGCAAGCGCTTCGGCCAGCATTTCCTGACCTCGAGCGACATAATCGAACAGATTGTGTCAGCCATTGCGCCACAGCAAGGAGAAACCATAGTGGAGATCGGCGCGGGTGGGGCCGCAATAACGGAGCCACTCGCAGACTCCGGGGCGACTTTGCACGCGATTGAATTCGACCGCGATCTCGTTACCAGGCTCAGCAGGCAATTCAGAGACCGTGCGAACGTCATCATTCACGAGGCAGATGCATTGCAGTTTGATTTTGCGACGCTCGGTGATGAGCTGCGAATCGTCGGCAATTTACCCTACAACATCTCGACACCCCTGCTCTTTCATCTGCTGACATTCAGAAATATCGTGACCGATATGCACTTTATGCTGCAAAAGGAGGTGGTCGACCGTATATCAGCCGCACCCGGCAACAAGGACTTTGGCCGATTGACCATCATGCTCGGCTGCCAGTTGGAGGTCGTACCACTGTTTGAGGTAACTCCGGATGCCTTTACACCTCCACCCAAAGTCATGTCGTCTGTCATAAGAATGCGTCCATTTCCGCATGATCGATTCGATATTCAGGATGAACAAACGCTCGGGAAAATCGTGAAGCAGGCCTTTTCCAGGCGCCGCAAGACTTTACGTAACGCACTTCAGGGACTCGCCAGTGAGGCGGAAATCGAGGCCGCCGGTCTTGAAAGCGGCAAGCGGCCCGAGCAAATCCCGGTCGATGGCTGGATCAGGTTGGCTAATCTACTAACCAGCAGCAAATAGGCCGGCAGCGGCCGCGATGTTCGGGCAATATACCTGCAACCGGAGGAAGCGGTTTCGGCGCATGAGGATTTGTGAGATGGATTCTAACTACGAAATCAAAATCGAGGTTGTTACAAACTACGTTGTTGAGCAGTCCGCACCGGACTTCGGCAGGTATGTTTTCGCTTATACGATAACGATCGAAAATCTCGGCGATCTTCCCGCCAGGTTGCTCAGCCGCCACTGGATAATTACCGACGCCAATGGCAAGATCCAGGAAGTGAGGGGCGCCGGTGTTGTGGGCGAGCAACCTCATCTGAAACCGGGCGAAACGTTTCGCTATTCAAGTGCTGCGGTGCTGGAAACGCCTGTCGGCGCGATGCAGGGCAGCTACCGCATGGAAGCTGACAACGGAATAAACTTCGAGGCGCCTATCCCGCCCTTTACGCTCGCCGTTCCCGGCGTATTACATTAATTGGCTCAGTACGCAATAGGTGATCTGCAAGGCTGCTACGACCCGTTTCGGCGCCTGCTCGACAAAATTGCTTTTGATCCAGATAACGATCTCCTGTGGATTACGGGTGACCTCGTCAATCGCGGCCCGAAATCACGCAAGACGCTGCGCTATGTAAGAAGCCTCGGCGAGGCTGCGATTACGGTTCTCGGCAATCATGATTTACACCTCATCGCACTGGCCAATGACATCAGGCAGGCAGGAAGCAACTATGGATCGCTGGAGAAAATCCTCATGAAGGACGATTGCGGCGAGTTGATCGACTGGCTTCGATTTCGTCCACTCGCACATTACAGTGCCGACCTGAATACCTTGATGGTGCACGCTGGCCTGCCACCACAGTGGTCTGTCGACGATGCCCTCGGATGCGCCGCAGAACTCGAAAAGACATTGCGAAGCGACTCCTACGGAGATTTTCTCGAGGAAATGTACGGCGATAACCCGCGCAAATGGTCTGACAGACTGGCCGGCAACCAGCGCCGTCGCTGCATCGTCAACAGCCTCACGCGCATACGCATGATCCGCAAGGGCGGGGCTCTTGATTTTTCGCACAAGGGCCCGCCTGACGATGCAGCAAAGGGCCTGATTCCGTGGTTTGCCGTGGAGAATGCAAAATGGAGGGGTACACGCATCGTCTGCGGCCACTGGAGCGCCCTGGGCCTGATTGTCAACGATGACCTGATTGCCGTGGACACGGGGTGTGTCTGGGGGCGGCAGTTGACGGCTGTGCGGCTGGACAAGGGTCCGTCAGTTGTCCAGGTACGATGCAAGAAATGATATTCCAGAGAATGGCTGAGAATATGGAACATGACCAATGACAAAATAATTACGACCGATAATGCGCCCCGGCCCGTCGGCGCTTACCCGCACGCACGACAAGTCGGCAACCTGCTGTTCCTGTCCGGCATCGGTCCGCGCCAGCCTGACGGCGGTCCGGTAGCAGGTGTGACCCTGGACGACGCAGGGGAGGTCGTTGCGCACGACATTGAAGCGCAGTGTCATGCTGTTTTCGCCAATGTTCGCGCGGTACTCGAAAGCGTCGTACCCTGGGATAACCTGGTCGATATTACCATTTTCCTGACCGGCGTCAGGCGCGACTTCGCCGCCTTCAATACTATCTACACCGAATATTTTTCATCCGGAGGTCCTTGCCGTACAACCGTTGAAGTCAATCGACTGCCAACGCCAATCGCGATTGAACTAAAATGCATTGCGGATGTGAGAAAAAACTGAGGTACGGAAAATGCAGTCTCTGATGGCGTTCAATTTCCAGCAATGGATTGACGAAAACCGCCACCTGTTGCGACCGCCGGTTTGTAACCAGCAAGTGTTTGACGAAAACGACTTCATTGTCATGGTTGTCGGTGGCCCAAACTCGCGCAAGGATTTTCACTACGACGAAAGCCCGGAATTCTTCTACCAAATTGAAGGCGACATGTTGCTGCAGACGGTACAGGACGGCGAGCGCATGGATATCCCGATTCGCGAAGGCGAAATCCTGTTATTGCCACCGAGAGTTCCGCATTCTCCACAACGCTTTGCGGACACGGTTGGGCTGGTGGTTGAGCGCAAGCGTTTGCCGGAAGAACTCGACGGCTTCATGTGGTTCTGTGAAAACTGCAATCACAAATTATATGAAGAGTTCTTGTACATTAGCGATATCGTCGGCCAGCTGCCGCCGATCTTTGACCGTTTCTACACTTCCGAGGAAAACCGGACCTGCGAAAAATGCGGCACCGTGATTCCCGAGCCGACTTGAGTCAAAATGCTCAAAATAGACATTCACACGCACATCCTTGCGGAGAAGTGGCCCGATCTGAAGGAATGCTACGGCTACGGTGGCTTCATTCAACTCGAACACAACGGCCCAGGCTGTGCACGAATGATGCAGGACGGCAAACTGTTTCGGGATATCCGGGCAGATTGCTGGGATCCGGGCGTGCGGATCGCAGACTGTGACCGTACAAACGTCAACGTGCAGGTTCTTTCCACTGTGCGGTCATGTTCAGCTACTGGGCAAAGCCAGCCGATACGGCAGACCTGGCAAAAATTTTGAACGAACACATAGCGGGTCTGGTCGCCGACCACCCCAGGCGGTTCACCGGCCTCGGCACACTACCCATGCAACACGCCGATCTATCGATCAGGGAACTCGAGCGCTGCCACAAGTCACTAGCCCTGGCGGGAATCCACATCGGATCGCACGTCAATGGCTGGAATCTCGATGATGAGCGCGTGTTTCCGATTCTCGAAGCAGCCGCCAATCTTGGTTCAGCAGTTTTCGTGCACCCCTTCGGTTCAATTCGGATCGCGCTTGGCAGCGACTATCCGTTCCCGCTTGGCGAACACCATCCGGGTAAGATGATCGAGGAAATGGAACTCGACAATAATACACGCTCTAATCTCCTCGCCGATGCCGCACTGGATTGGCTGGCCCTCAAACGCAAGGATTTTGAATGACAGATTTAGAAGCTTCACGCGAATTCGCACAATCACTCGATGCGGCAGACGAGTTGCGCCGGTTTCGTGACTATTATAATTTTCCTGTGGACAGAGACGGCAGACGGAACATCTACCTCTGCGGAAATTCTCTCGGCCTGCAATCGAAACTTGCGGTGCAGTACATCGGGGAAGAACTGGAGAAATGGGCCGACATGTGTGTGGATGGCCACTTCCGCGGGCGCCGTCCGTGGATGCAGTATCACCGGGAGACAACCGGGGGTCTCGCATATTTGACTGGCGCAAATGAAAACGAAGTCGTCGCGATGAATTCCCTGACGGTCAACCTGCACCTCATGATGATGACCTTCTACCGTCCTGACGCAAAGCGGTACAAGATCGTCATTGAGTCCACTGCGTTTCCATCCGATCGTTTTGCAGTGATGTCGCAGATTCTCTTGCACGGTTTTGATCCGGATGACGCATTGCTCGAGTGGCAGCCGCGCGACAACAATAAACTTCATATGGCTGATCTTGAAGCACTGCTTGACGAGCAAGGCGAGAGTATTGCGTTGCTGCTGTTGCCCGGTGTGCAATATTACAATGGCCAGGTACTTGAAATGGCCGAACTCTGCAAGCTGGCCGACGCCACAGGATGCGCTCTTGGACTCGACCTCGCCCACGCAATTGGCAATGTGCCTTTGGCATTACACGACTGGGCACCGGATTTCGCGATTTGGTGCACGTACAAATATCTGAACACCGGTCCCGGTTCGGTCGGCGGCGCGTTCGTACATTCAAGGCACCTGGATTCCGCAGACAACAAACTTCTGCTTGGCTGGTGGAGCCATGAAGAAGCGACACGATTCAGGATGTCGCCGACTTTCGTGCCCGCGCAAGGAGTCGATGCCTGGCAACTTAGCTGCCCGGCAGTCTTGTCGCATGCGCCATTATTGGCATCGCTCGAGATTTTTGCAGAGGCGGGCATCGAAGAACTCAGGGCGAAATCAGTGGAACTGACTGGATACCTGGACTTTTTGCTGCAGCGGAGCTTCACCGGACGCATCGAGATTATCACGCCGGAAGATGCGCGCGGCTGCCAGTTGTCACTTGTCCTTTGTGATCTCAGCCTGGATGCCAAATCAGTTTTCAGAAAGCTTGAAGCGCTTAATATTACCGTAGACTGGCGTGAACCCGATGTCATTCGCGTAGCGCCAGTACCTCTCTACAACGGTTTCGAAGACGTTTACGAATTTACAGATCGACTCAGGATTGCGCTGGGAGAATCGTAGCAGCTCGCCCCAGCGAGCAACAACCATTGAAGGCATGTTTTCTTAACCATACCCTTCAATGGTTGCAAAGGATGACCAATTCGCCCGGAGTGAATTTGGATCCGATTGGCGTTTTCGCGAAGCGAAGGTCACGGCCAGGGAGGGTCATGATCAATCAACCACCGTCAAATGACGAGGATCGCCCGGTGGCCCGGGCTCCTGCAATTTCCCCAACGAATTTGACGTCCGCTGGTGCCGGCGATGATGGCTAACGCTCGGCAGCACTAAAGATCAATCCTCACCGATCGTGACGTCGACGTTTGTCAGTGCGCGAGGATTGGGCGATTTATGAGATACGCTCCAGGGTCTGAAAGCTGATCGAAAACAGACGCTCGTCGGTCGGCGGCAACGGTTCGCTCGACACAATCTGCCATTCGTCTTCATTAATTTCCGGAAAAAATGTATCGCCGTTGATCTCCGCATGCACTCTCGTCAGATAAATACGATCTGTCATCGGCAGCAATTGCTCATAGACCTTGCCGCCGCCAATGATCATGACCTCGTCAGCATCACGCGCGAGCACAAGGGCCGCTTCAGCGGTTGCAACGACGTCACATCCCTTTGCTTCGTAATCCGCCTGCCGGGTAATGACAATACTGCGTCGGCCAGGCAGGGCCTCGCTAATGGATTCGAAAGTCAGCCGGCCCATGATCATGGTTTTGCCCATCGTAATTTTCTTGAATCGCCGGAGGTCTTCCGACAAGCGCCACGGCAGGCCACCATCCACGCCTATGACGTTATTCGCCGAGGCGGCGACGATCATTGATACTTTCACCGGGACTCACACTGCGACTGCAGAATCAGACTGCGACAGCAGCTTTTATATGAGGATGAAATTCGTAATTCAGAATCTCGAAGTCCTCAAACTGGTAGTCAAAAATGCTATCGGGCCGGCGCCTGATCGCCAGTCGTGGCAGTGCGAGGGGCTCACGTGACAGTTGTTCTTCAACCTGCTCGAGGTGATTCAGATAAAGATGGCAGTCGCCACCGGTCCAGACGAAATCACCGACTTTGAGATCGGTTTGCTGCGCCAGCATGTGCGTCAACAAGGCATAGGAGGCGATGTTGAACGGCACTCCCAGGAATATATCGGCGCTGCGCTGATACAGCTGGCATGACAGTTTGCCCTCCGCAACATAAAACTGAAACATCGTATGGCATGGCGGCAAGGCCATATTCGATATCTCGGCGGCATTCCATGCGCTGACGAGAATCCGACGCGAATCCGGGTTGTCCCGCAGCAAGTCGACGACTTCCTTGATTTGATCCACGGTATCGCCGGACGGCGTCGGCCAGCTGCGCCACTGAACGCCATAGATCGGTCCCAATTCGCCGTTTTCGTCTGCCCATTTATCCCAGATTGAGATTCCGTTTTCCTGCAGGTAACGAACATTGGAATCGCCGCGCAGGAACCACAGCAGTTCATGGATAATCGATTTGGTATGCAACTTCTTGGTGGTGACCAGCGGGAAACCCTGGCTGAGATCGAAGCGCAACTGGTGACCGAAAATACTGAGAGTTCCGGTGCCGGTTCGATCCTGCTTGCTTGCGCCATGGTCACGGACATGGCGCATCATCGACAGGTATTGTTGCATGTCAGGCCGTTGCCTCCGTTGTTTGATCATTCCTGAAGGCCAGGAATAAAATTACTGCACCAAACAAGATCATCGGTGCCGTCAGGACCTGCCCCATCGTAACCCAACCCAGCGCGAGGTAGCCGAAATCTGCGTCCGGCACGCGTACAAACTCGATGCAGAAGCGCATTAGGCCGTAACAGACAAGGAACATCCCGGAGACGGCCATATGGCGCCTTTGCCTGGCTGAAAATACCCAGAGAATGACGAACAGGACGAGACCCTCGAACAGCGCCTCGTAAAGCTGAGAGGGATGCAGGCCGACGCCATTAATATTGAATGCCCACGGCAGGTCAGTCGGCTTGCCCCACAACTCGCCATTGATGAAATTGCCGATGCGCCCGGTACCGAGGCCAATCGGGACCATGGGTGCAACAAAATCAGTGACTTCAAACATGCCCGTGCCCAGAACACGGCGCCCGTACAACCACAACGCCACCATCACGCCGATCAGCCCGCCGTGGAACGACATACCTCCCTGGGTGATCTTGAAGACATACAGCGGATCCTGCAGCCAGTATTCCCAGCCGTAGAAAATTGAATAGCCGAGGCGGCCACCCAGAATAACGCCGAGCATGCCGTAGAAGATCAGGTCATCGACCTGCTCCGGCTTGATGATCGACCAGCTTTGTTGCGAACGTTTGCGCGCAACAAACCATGCCCCGACAAATCCGAGCACGTACATCAGGCCGTACCAGCGTACGGCGAGCGGCCCGATCGAGAAAATGACCGGGTCAATTTCCGGGTAGGTGATCATCCTGCAAGTCTATATCAATGGAACCGCTTTTCGCGAGGGTCGATCGGTTATAGTTCCCATCCTGACAAGCATTGTCCGTCTATGAGCCATCAATCGACCAATCGACTCGCCAAAGAGACGAGCCCGTACCTGCTGCAGCACGCCGACAATCCCGTCGACTGGTATCCCTGGGGCCCGGAGGCGCTGGCGCAGGCGCAGGAATCCGGCAAGCCGATTTTGCTGTCGATCGGCTACTCGGCGTGCCATTGGTGCCACGTCATGGCGCACGAATCATTCGAGGACGAAGCGACGGCTGCCCTGATGAACGAGCACTTCGTCAACATCAAGGTTGATCGCGAAGAACGGCCGGACATCGACAAGATCTACCAGAGTGCACACCAGTTACTCACGCAACGAGCAGGTGGCTGGCCGCTGACGATGTTCATCAACCCGGACGACCAGCGCCCGTTTTTCGGCGGCACGTATTTTCCGAACGTCGCACGCTATGGCATGCCGTCGTTTACTGATTTGATTACGCGGGTGGCTGACCATTTCAAGGCCAACAAGGACGCAGTCGAGAGTCAGGGCCAGCAACTCGTCGACATCTTCAGCAAACTCGAACCGCGCTCGGCAGACGATGGGCTCGATCTCTCCTCCGAGCCGTTAAGCTCGGCGCGCCATAATATCGCGCAATCCTTCGACCGGGAATACGGCGGCATCGGCAACGCACCGAAGTTCCCGCACCCGACCACCATCGACCGGCTGCTCCGGCACTGGCGCGATAGCGCACACAGTGCCAAGCCCGATGTTGACGCGCTCTTCATGGTTTCGCTGACACTGACTCGCATGGCCGAAGGCGGTATTTACGATCAACTCGGCGGCGGCTTCTGCCGCTATTCGGTTGACCGGTACTGGCAGATCCCGCATTTCGAAAAAATGTTGTACGACAACGGTCCGTTACTTGCGCTGTATGCGCAGGCTAGTCTGGCGACGGGTGATGCAATGTACCGGCGGATCGCCAACGAGACGGCCGACTGGATTCTTGCGGATATGCAATCGCCCAACGGCGGTTTCTACTCGACTCGCGATGCTGACTCCGAGGGCGAAGAAGGACTTTACTACGTCTGGACTCCTGAGGAAGTAAAAGCGCTCCTAAGTGGCGAGCAATATGAGGTCTTCGCGAGGCACTTTGGCCTCGATGCGGAGGCAAACTTCGAAGGTAAATGGCATCTCACCGTTCGAGAATCCCAAAAAGCCATCGCGGAAGACTGCAGTATGACCGAGCAGGCCGTTGCTGAGCGCATCAATTCTGCAAGAGCGACACTACTTCAGGTGCGACACCAGCGGGTCGCGCCGGGGCGCGATGAGAAACAGCTCACCTCGTGGAACGCTCTGGCGATTCGTGGACTTGCTATTGCAGGCCTGGCACTTGAACGAAAGGACCTGATCGACTCAGCAAGGAATTCGGCTGACTTTATCCGGGAACGCATGATGGTGGACGGTCGCCTGCTCGCGAGTTTCAAAGATGGCCGGGCAAGATTTCCTGCCTATCTCGACGACCACGCCTTTCTGCTGGATGCACTGCTCGAGTTGTTGCAGGCCACATGGAGCACTACTCACCTCGGGTTCGCTGTTGAACTTGCCGATTTGTTGCTCAAACATTTCTATGATCCGGAAAAAGGCGGCTTTTTCTTTACGGCTGACGATCACGAGACCCTGATGCACCGGCCGAAGCCGCTGGCCGACGAAGCGGTACCATCGGGAAACGGCATCGCGGCGTTCGCACTGCAGCGTCTCGGCTTCCTGCTTGGAGAAACGCGTTATCTCGTTGCATCAGAAAAAACATTGAGAAATGCGTGGCGCGCAATAGATGAATACCCACACGGACATGTATCGCTGCTCAGCGCACTCGAGGAGACTATTCACCATCCCGAGATAATTATCATCCGCGGCGATGATGAAGAGATCAGTCGCTGGCGGGATAGTGCCGCAATGATTTATGCACCTCGTCGCCTCGTGTTTGCAATTGCCTCGGAGACTGAGGACCTGCCCGGAAGCCTTGCCGAACGCAAGCCCGTGCCTGGCGAAACCATTGCCTACCGGTGTATCGGCAGTCATTGCTCATTACCGATCAGCAGTTGGGAAGCGCTCGCTGCTGAATTGAGCGAGACAAAAGAAGAGAAATGACATGACCGGCAATCCCAAAGCATCACGCCGTGATTTCCTGGCCTGGGGTATGGCACTCGCATCCGGCGCAGTCGCTTGTGGCAGGATCGAAGACCATTCGAGCATAGCTATGAACAAACCTCTCATAGACCTGTCGGCAACAGATGCAGTCGCAGCTATGCGGGCCGGAAGCATAACCGCGGAAGTATACGCGAGCGCCCTCCTCGACCGCTGCGAAGCCGGCAGGCACTTAAATGCATTCATCAGTTTCGAACCGCAACGCGTTCTGGAAGCGGCAAGAGCGGCAGACACAAAGCGTGCATCGGGAGCCGCTCTCGGCGCATTGCATGGATTGCCGATTCCGGTGAAGGACAGCGTCAACACGAAGGATTACCCGACCACCGGCGGCACAAAAGCGCTGAAAAATTTCCGTCCTGCCGAGGACGCGGCCCTGGTAATGAAACTGAAAGATGCCGGCGCCATTATCATGGGCAAGACAAATATCCACGAGCTGTCGTTTGGCTGGACCAGCAATAACCAGGTATTTGGCGCTGTCCACAATCCATATGACACAAGCCGCATTCCTGGTGGTAGCAGCGGCGGTACCGCAGCGGCCATCGCCGCCAGGATGGCGCCAATTGGAATCGCCGAGGATACCCAGGGCTCAATTCGCGTGCCTGCCGCAATGTGCGGCATCTATGGCTTTCGGCCGAGCCAGAACCGCTATCCTAATCAGGGCGTTGTGCCGATAACACCGTTGTTCGACCAGGTTGGGCCGCACGCACGCAACGTCGCGGATCTTGCCTTGTTTGACCACGTCATGACCGGAGAAGCGATCGTCGAGACTTCCGCATCGCTTCAAGGCCTGCGCCTTGGCGTTCCCCGGGAGTACTTCTACGGCATGCTCGACACCGAGGTAGAACGAGTAACCAGCGAAGCATTGAAGAAACTTGCAGACGCAGGCGTAGTATTGGTCGACGCCAATGTTCCGGAATTGGCGAGACTGATCTCGCTTACGACGGCGCAGATTCAGGTCTATCATGTTAAACTCATGCTCATTAAATACCTGGAGGAGTTCAACCCCGGGGTCACCTTTGACGAGCTGATGGAGCAGATAAGTCCGGACATTAAAGCCGCGTTCGACCTGTATGTATTGGGCGGTCCGGAAACACCGACGGAGGAAGATTTTGTTGCCGCACGCGATGAACATCTGCCGGCACTTCGAAAAACACTCAAGAATTACTATCGTGAAAACGATCTGGCCGCGATGGTCTTTCCCGCGTCACAAATCACGGCACCACCGATCGGACATGACACTGAAATCACGTTGAATGGAAAGACCGTACCATTCGAGCCGGTTATCAGTCGCAACATTTCACCGGGCAGTACGGGTGGACTACCCGGCATAATCGTGCCGGCCGATCTCAACAATGAGGGTTTACCTGTCTGCCTCGAACTGGATGGTCCTGCTGGAAGTGACCAGGCATTGCTCGGCATCGGCCTCGCTGTCGAATCAGTGTTTGGCCACCTGCCGCCGCCCGCCATTTGAGTGTTGGATAATGCCGCACTGACCCTCTATAGCTGCTACAAACCCAGAACATAACGAATCATTTTCGGTTTGAATAAATGATCAGGCGGGTTTGTGAGCATCAACGTATCTGTAAGCCGCTTCCGTGTATCCAGCGTTTTCGCGGAACGCATGAATAATCGCTTCATATACAGACCCATTAACGCGCCCCCGGGCTTGCGCTCACCCGTGGTTTGTGGGTATCCCAGATCCGCGCCGGTGGTCAGCTGCCATGACCATTCCCCACCAGCGCCTGGCAAGCTCTTGCGAAACGACTGCGCAAAGCCGTCAAGCGATTCGGTTTCAGTCAAATGCTTCGACAGGCTGTCCGAGAGAAACTCTCCCTCTCTTGCCGCTTTAGTCATTCCCTGGCCGTATATCGGATTCAGGTTGCATACAGCGTCACCTATCACCAGCAATCGCTGCGGAAAATCTTGCAGATTTTCAAAACGCCTCATCCTGCATTCCCGCGTACCGAAACTCTGGAAGTCACCAACAAGCTCAGCGGCCTCGATGAATTCCGCATATTCGGAAACGGGCAGCGACCGTGCGCGTTCGAGGAACCCGGCATCGTCCGCGGGCGCGTGGTCGCCAAAGTAACCAAACTGAGTAATTATATACCGGTCGCCTTCAACCCTTTCAATCAGACCGCCAATCCACGTATCCGGAATCGAAGGATTTGTGATCAACAGGTTCCAATCCGGTGGCGGGCCTGCTTTTTTAAAGAGCCGGCTCGTGTAGCCAAGATCAACGCCAACCAGCTCTTCGATCGGAGCCTCATCGCCAAGATCCTTAAGCTCCCGCAAAATCGTGGAAGCGCGGCCGCGCGCGTCGATGGTCAGATCAGCGATTAATTCGACATCGCCATCCGCGTTGCTGGCAACAACCCCATCGATTCGCTGGTTTTCTGAATCGGTAATCCAGTGCTTGAATCGATGCTCAGTCCTGATGTCGAGGTTGGGGATAGCCGCAACCCTGCGCCGCAATCGGTCTTCGAAAAACGGCCTGGTCGAACCGATCATTGTCTGACCTGTTTCCCCATGTGCCAAGAAATTGCCATAGATATAGAATTTCCAATCCTGGCCGCCATCGAACATGTGCGCACCGCCGTCGAGCAGGTCATCGAGCAACTCCGGAAGAAAGCGCCGAATAATGCGATGCGTCGGCGGAAGAATGGCGTGAATATGATTGCCCTGCGGCACCGCCTTCCTGGGTTCGGGTCCTCCATCCAGGCTCTCTTTGTCCAGGAGAATGACTTCCTTAAAATGATCGGCCAGGACCCGGCCGGCAAAGAGGCCGGCAATGCTGGCGCCGACCACGACCGCACGGCCTTGTCGAGCAGGAATGCTCATACGATGTCCCCTGTTTATTGTTTTGCATCATGATAGACAAAACATCCGGCACAAGGGTTTGTCTACTATCATCATGCAGCGCAAGCTTTTTGAATAAAGAAATGAAAACACTGCTACAAAAGTCGATTTGCCTGTTGCCTGGACTAATCGCAACGCTGTTGATCGGGTGCGGCACGACCGACACGATTGACAGCCCTGACTCGTCGGAGGCAAATTGGGCACTGATATTAGGCGCCTCCAGAGGCACGGCTCTTTTCAGCCCCAGACCTGTTGTCATCAAATCTGTTGACGGCAAGGCAGTTTCGGCGATGGCGAATTCTGTAAGAGTGTCACCGGGAATCCACGTACTGGTGGTTACCTGCTACCAAAGCCTTTTTGCCAGGAACACTCACGAACTCACGGTCTCGGTTGAGGCAGGAGAGACCTACTCGCTCTCTTCGCAAATCGTTCCGAACAAGATCAGCGATGGCTCCGAAGACTGCGAGGCGCGACTATCGAAGTCAGGTTCGGAATAGCGTCTGACGAGTGTAATTACTGACGCCTGAGCGGCACCTCAGCAAAGCCATCGAGTATTTTGAGCCATTCACGCGTAAGGACCTCAAGTGCTGCCTTACCCTTTTCCGGTGTTGCCAGCGTTGCATCGCCAAAAATTCCGGATTCTGAATACAAAGGATCGGCGGGATCGCGCGCAAGTACGCCCGGCTGGTAGCCGCCGTATTCCTTCGGCGTACGGTCCCCGTAGTCTTCGACTGCAAGGTCCATATTGACGAGATCCGGCTGCAAATAGAGGTTGATCGAGGTTTCGATCTCGTCTCCGTGCCCACCCATCTGCTGTTCCTGCAGCGCATCGATTTCTTCGGTTTCCAGATCACCCCAGGAAACCACCAGGGTCGGCACACCTGTCTGCACGCGAATCTCGCGTGCCGCTATCGAAATCGGTAAACCGGTTGCGTTGGCGATGCCGGTATTCAGAAAAACAATTCGTTGTGCGCCCTGTTTCGCCAGCGACAGCCCAACGTGGAAAACGTAGTCCTGGAATACCTTTGGATCGGCAACTTCGGTGCCCGGAAATTCACGGAAAGCGGGGAACCAGCCGTGCAGAATTGGCGGTGCAACAATCACATCACTGGATTCGATGGCGGCGTTGATAAGGTGATCCATGACCACGCGATCGGCGTTCATCGGCAAGTGCGGCCCATGCTCTTTGGCACCGGCACCAAAGGGAATAATCACGATCGGCGTCTCCGCGTAGCGCCGCTCGGCCTCCGGCCAGCTCAGATCGCCGAGGTGAACACCGGGTGACTGTGCCCACACTGTGAACGTGAAAATTATGGTGCCAATAGCTGCTAAAACACGACCAATCGACATCACCATGCCTCCGCCTGGAAATTCGATTCGATTATGCGGGTTGGGCTCCATTTTCGACAGCTCCGACGAACGGTCGATCTAGCCCGACCAACGGCAATTTTCCGACGAAAGGTAGCAACCACCCGACGAATAACAGAATCTTCAGAGCTCAAGTGGTTCAGAATTAGTAGGCGCAAATAATTGATTTATTGAGACAAGGCGATGAACACACAAAAGACACGACAAGCGGAAGTTGCACGCAAAGCACCGGTACAGGTCGACACCGACCTCAGTAACGTGCAGGTACGTCATTCCGAACTGAAGGAAGTTAATGAGCTGGCCGTCGACGAGGATTTCAGCGCGGGCGGCGATCCATACAACAGCACCGGCAAGCACGTCATCATCAAGTCGCAAGAAGACGACTCCGGCGAATAAGACCTGTGCAGGGCGTCCACGCGTAGCCGATCTTCAGGAAGAAGGTGCGACCTGTTGTCGTCCTCCATCTGGCAGGCGACAGTCCTGACCTTCGCTGCAATATTCGCAGTGTTTGCCCACACCGGGGCCGCCGCAAGCATCAGCAAAAAAACTGCGAATACAACAAACCGGCGCGACACCATCCTGGTTACCCTCTATCTGCGTTGATTCAATGACCCTTTGATGCATCAGCAGTGCACATCGTTTGCTTGCATTGTGAATATGCTCCGGATGCGGACAACGCAGCCGCTATCGCCTACACTGCGATCGACCAACACCAAAGGGCCAACAAGAATGAAAAGAATATTGCTCGCCGCCCTGCTGCTAGCCTTATGCTCTGCTGGAATAAGCCGCGAAAATCCGCAACCCGGCCAGGGATTTATCGAAGTCCCGGGCGGCCCCGTCTGGTACCGCGTCTCGGGAACCGGCCCAGGTATTCCGCTGCTGGTACTGCATGGCGGTCCGGGCGGAAGAATCTGCGGATACTCGCGGCTCGACATTCTGGGGAATGAGCGGCCAATCGTACGCTATGACCAGCTCGGTTCAGGCCGCTCCGGCCGGCCTGACGATCCGTCGCTCTGGACCGTCGAGCGTTTCGTCGAGGAATTGCATACCGTCAGGCAGCAGCTTGGACTCGATGAGATGCACCTGCTCGGCCATTCCTGGGGTGGCTCTCTGGCGGCTGCCTATGTCCTGGAAAAAGGCACCGACGGCATCGCGTCGGTAATTCTATCTTCGCCGCTCCTGAGCACCAGGATGTGGATCGAAGATGCCAACTTTTTGCGCAGCCAGTTGCCCGAGGACGTTCAGCGAACGCTGACCGAACACGAACAAGCTGGCACCACCGATTCGGACGAATACCAGGCAGCGTCAGATGTTTTTTACGAGCGTCATGTGTATGGCGGCGAGCGAGCCGAAAGCCCCCCTGAATGCGACGGTGCGCCACCGGGCCGGTTTGTCTATGAAACGATGTGGGGGCCAACGGAGTTTCATGCGACCGGAACGCTGATCGATTTCGACGTCACCGATCGGCTGCATGAAATCGATGTACCGGTTTTATTCATCGCAGGCCAGTTTGATGAAGCAAGACCGGAAAGAGTGGCTGAATTTCAACAACTCATACCTGGCTCGAGACTGACGGTGATTCTGGATGCCGCTCACGGGACGCTCAGCAAGAAGCCGGACGAATACAGAAGCATTGTCGAGCACTTTCTCGATTCAGTTGAGGAAATGAAGAAATAAAAATGAAACCATGCATACAAATTACTGCAATTCTGCTCACTCTCAGCGCTGCGATTACTGGCAATGCACAGCAATACAATGACGAACCCTTGACCGACAACTGGGCACCGAGCGAATGGGGTCCGGATGACAAAGCCGGGGCAGTCAACCGAACCACCCCCGAGATGGTCCTCAAGGCCATGGGCCTCGTGCGGCAAGGCAAGGTCGCGACGCTTGGCAAGATCTATGCAAGCGATGCGCCTGTATTCGGCGAACGAGCCTACCGTCTGTCTATTCCTGGTCTGCCAACCGGAGATGCACTGGGGCCACAACGGGTTGTGTACAACGATGAACTGGTAACCGCCGAAAGCGGGCAAGTCGGCACGCAATTCGATGGACCGGGACACATTGGCGTGCGCACGTCCAAAGGACACTTCTACTATAACGGGCGCTACCTCGAAGATCCGGATGTAACGGTGTACGGACTCGGCCCACTAGGCGTTGAGCATGTGGGCCAAAAAGGATTTGTATGCAGGGGCGTATTGCTTGACGCCGTTGCACTGCGAGGCGGAACGCTGCCGATCCCCACAGAGATGGACAGGAATGATCGCGGCATCGTTACTGATGATGACGTCAAGGCAATGGTCGAAAGGCAGGGCATCGATCCGATCGGCGAAGGTGATTGTGTTTTCCTGTACACCGGGCACGGAAATATCTGGCATCCCAGCGACTGGGATACCTTCGATGCGGAGGAAAAGGTTCGACGCCGTGATGCGTTCAACGCGGGCTCACCGGGGTTTGGATTGTCTGCCTGTGAGTATCTGGCAAGCCGAAAAATTATCCTGACTGGCGCTGATTCCTGACCAACTGAAGCAGTTGGGCCAAATTTCGCCGGCGAGGGTCCGCAGCCATTCGAGTGTCACCTCAAACTGCAGACCAAACGCGGCATCTGGAACATCGAAAATCTCGACCTGACGCAACTGGTAAACGACAAAGCATACGAGTTCCTGTTTGTCTGGGCGCCATTGAAACTGAAGGGCGCAACGGGATCACCGGGCAATCCTATAGCGCTCTATTGAGTTCGAGGACAGGAATATATGGAAACTGAGAACCAACATGCCGCAGCGGTAAAATTCCCGCCACCGATCCTGCCGATCGTAACCATCGTCGCTGGTCACATACTCGGCCGTTTTATGCCTGTTCTTTCCGAGTACGACCTGCCGACGCCGGCACGCTACTGGATTGGTGGGCTGATCGCGGTGGCGGCAGTACTGATTCTTGTGGTTTGGCCCGCCCGCCAGTTCCAGCAATCGGGGCAGGACCCCAAACCCTGGACGCCGACGCCGGAGATGGTCGTGCACGGGCCATACAAATTCACCCGGAATCCGATGTACCTGGGGATGCTTCTCTTCTGTATCGGCTTTGCCATCATACTGTCGGACCTGTGGATCCTGATTCTCACGCCGGTTTGCGGCTGGCTGAATTATTATTTCGCAATCAGGCACGAAGAGGCCTATCTCGAAGAGAAATTCGGGGACGCGTACCGCGCATATCAGGCGGGTGTCCGGCGCTGGATTTGAGGATTATTCTGCGTATCCCTCTGGTAATCGCATATCGAGGTTCCTGACCAGGAACGCCCAGCGATCGGCATAGTCTTCGATCACTTTTTCGGTCGGCACGCCGGCGCCATGGCCGGCACGCGTCTCGATGCGAATCAGCACTGGTGCATCGCCGCCCTGCGCTCTCTGCATTGCCGCCGCATATTTGAAGCTGTGACCGGGTACAACCCGGTCGTCCGTATCGGCCGTGGTCACGAGGATGGCCGGATACTCGGTACCCTCCGTGATGTTGTGATACGGCGAGTAAGCACGCAACGCCTCGAACTCTTCCGGGTTATCGGCTGAACCATAATCATCGGTCCAGAATCTGCCTGCCGTAAAGCGGTGAAAGCGCAGCATGTCCATGACGCCTACGGCCGGAATCGCCGCGCCAAACAATTCCGGTCGTTGATTAGTCACCGCGCCGACCAGCAAACCGCCATTACTGCTGCCAAAAATCGCGAGCTTGTCCGAATTGGTGTAGTTATTTTCGATCAGATACTCGCCTGCGGCGATGAAATCATCGAATACGTTTTGCTTATTGAGCTTAGTGCCGGCCTGATGCCATTCCTCGCCATACTCACCGCCACCACGCAGGTTGGCCACCGCATAGATGCCACCCATCTCCATCCACGCAAGACGCGTTGTCGAAAACGATGGCTGAATCGAAATATTGAAACCGCCGTAGCCATACAACATCGTCGGACGATTGCCGTCGGGCACAACATCCTTGCGATGCGAAATGAACATCGGTACCCGAGTGCCGTCTTTGGATTCGTAGAAGACCTGTTCAACCTGGTAGTCGTCCGGATTAAATGCAACATCCGGCTGTCTGAATACCTCGACTTCGCCCGTTGATACATCGAGACGACTGATACTGCCAGGCACATTGAAACTCGCATAGCCGAAGAACGTTTCCGGATCGTCAACCTTGCCGTCGAAACCGTAAGCGGTGCCGATACCCGGCAGATCAACGACACCCGCCTCACTGCCGTCGAGTTCGAATATTTTCACGACCGACCAGGCGTCCTGCATGTACCCGGCGATTATCCTGCCGCCAACCAGGCTAATGCCGTCGAGCACATCTTCTGCTTCAGCAATCACTTCACGCCAGTTCTCCGGTTGCGGATGGTTCACGTCTATCGCGATCAGCCGGTTCCTTGGAGCACCGTTGTTGGTGCGGAAATACAGCTCATCGCCGATATTGCCAACCAGCGAATAGTCGTAGTCAAAGCCTTCGATGATCATGACCGGTTCGGCTTCAGGATCCGTCAGATCCTGATGCACGATCGAATAACGATCGTCAGTACCAACCGAGATCGTGATAACAAGATGTTCGCCATCATCGGTAACCGTAGCGCGCGGGCCCCAGTCCGGATAATCCGGACGTGCGTAGATCACTTCGTCCGCGTCCTGCGACGTACCGAGCCTGTGAAAATACACGATCATGTTCTTGTTCAGTGACTGGTACTTGTCTGCGGCGGAGGTTGCCGGGTAGCGGCTGTAATAGAAACCGGAGCCGTCGGCCGCCCAGGACAGGCCCGTGAACTTGAGCCATTCGAGGTGATCGTCCAGTACTTCGCCGGTGTCGACATTCATCACCCTGGCCTCCCGCCAGTCGGATCCGCCGTCCTGGATGGTGTAGGCGATATGGCTGCCGTCCTTGCTCGGCCAATAGCCGGCAAGCGCGACCGTGCCATCATCAGACCAGGTGTTCGGGTCGATCAACAGTTCGGCAGCCCCGTCCAGACTGGTTTGCGTGCGGATGACGTCCTGGTTTTGCAGGCCATTATTGTAGCGATAGAAATACCTGTCACCGGCTTTTTTTGGCAGGGAAAATCGCTCGTAATCCCAAAGCTCGCGCATTCTCTTCGCAATCAGCTCGCGCTCCGGAATAGTCGCGAGATAGGCAAACGTCACCTCGTTTTGTGCATCCACCCAATTTTTGACCGCATCACTCTCCCGAACATCGTCTTCCAGCCAGCGGAACGGATCCGAGATTTCGGTGCCGTGATAATCATCGACATGATCGACCGTCGCGGTCTCGGGATAGTGAATCGTTTCCGGAACATCGCCAGTACCGTTTCGCGAACACGCAACAATTAGCGCGAGAGCTGTCAGCAGGGAAAACGCGATCGTGGTCTTTCTATGCATACCCAATACCTATTCGGAATCTGTCCGGTACCTGGCGAACCAGGCCAGAATGTTGTCGACTTTCGCGATCTGATTTGACGGTCGAGACGCTATACCGTGTGACGACTCTGGTACGCGAACTAATGCGCTTTCGATTTTTCTGAGTTTCAATGCCTGGTAGTACTGTTCGGATTCCGCTATCGGCGTCCGGTGATCGTTCTCGCCCGTCAGCAACATAGTTGGTGTCGTGACGTTGCCAACCAGGGACAACGGAGAACGGGCCCAGTAACCCTCCGGGTCTTCCCACGGATACTTTTCGAACCAGTAGCCAGGAATCATCGTGTGAATATCGCTGTACAGTGCTTCGCTGGTCCAGTTGATCACCGGCTTCGCGACGACGGCGGCGGCAAACCGGTCCGTCTTGCCGACGATCCATGCCGACAATACGCCCCCGCCGGAGCCGCCCGTGACAAACAACTGATCCTCGTCGATGTATCCGCGTGCGATCACTGCATCAACACCCGACATCAGGTCGTCATAATCCTGGCCCGGATAGTTGTGGTGAATCTCATTGGCAAACTCGTCACCGTAGCTGGTCGAGCCCCGCGGGTTGGTATACAGCACCACGTAACCAGCGGCTGCATACAACTGATTTTCAACACTGAAATGCGGGCCGTAGGCGGCGAACGGCCCGCCGTGAATCTCGAGAATCAGCGGGTATTTTTGCTGCGCATCAAAATTCGGTGGCGTGACAATCCAGCCTTGCACTTCATGATCGCCAACCGACGATTGCCAGGTGATTTCCTCCACCTTGCCGAGCGTTTTGTGTGACAAAAGATCGTCATTCAGATTCGTCAGTTTCGATGCTCTGGCACCCCGCCGGCCCGCCGCAACCTCGGCCGGCCGATCGGGAGCGCCGGCCGAATATGCATAGGCCCCATTGCCGGCAACGGAGAATCCCCCGCCTGTATAAGGCCGGCTGACGCCGGTACCGCCGATGTCGTCCACGAACGAACTGATCTGGCCGCTCATCGACAGCGTCGCCAGATTACGTTTGCCACGATCGTCGTATTGAATGTAGAACCTGTTTGAGCTGCCGGCCCACCTGACGCCATTGACCGACCGATCGAAATCCGACGTCAGCTCCCGGGTTGAGCCGTCGTCAACGTTCATCACATAAACGTTCGCATTGTGATAGCCCATTTTTTTGTCATCGTAACCAAGGAACGCAATTTTCGAACCATCGGGCGAGTAAGTTGCCGAGCCATCGGGACCGAACCTTTCGGTCAGCTGCTGCATCTCACCATCTGCAACATCGACTGACCACAGTTCGGTATTGCGCCGATTGAACTCCCAGTCATCGTCACGATTGCTCGACAGGACGATGCGTTGCCCATCGGGTGACCAGGCAAGTGGCCCGCTATGATCGTATTCCCCTGAAGTGACCTGGCGTGGCGTGCCACCGTCGGCGGGAATGACAAATACGTGGGTGTTACCGGGTTCCAGGTAACCACGCCCGTCTGCGCGGTAATTCAGCGATTCGATGACGATCACGGGCGGCGCCCATTCGGCTCCTTCAGGCGCAACGGGAGGTGTTGCCAGCTTCGGCCTCTCGCTTTTCACGAACGACGTAAAAGCGATCTGCGTTCCATCCGGTGACCAGGCGACAGCGTCCGGAGAGGCCGGCAGATTACTCAGTAATGCCGTCTGTCCCGTATCCATCCAGCGCACGTACAACTCGGAGCCGCGTCCCTCGGCGCTGGCCACATAGACCAGCCGGTCTCCCTGCGGCGACCAGCGCGGGCTGCTGTAGGAATCCGTGCCCGAGAGCAGCGGCCGGTGGTCGCGACCATTGGTACCGATCACCCATATATTCGACCTTACCCGATCGGTCATGATGTCCATCGACTGACGGACATAGGCAACCTGCGAGCCATCCGGTGAAATCTGCGGGTCCGCCGCAATCTCGAGCTCGAATACGTCTGTATTCAGGAACTTACTGTGGTCCGCTTCCTCTGCTACAAGCGAAAAAGATGCTGCCAGCAGCAAAGCTGCAGTGATTTTGCGCATGAATGGCCCTCCGGGGATTGGTGATCTTTCAGAGCATCGCTGAGTGCCCAATTTAATGCAACCGCATAACGGCCGGCAAGTCAGGCAATCCCTCCGCGGAAACATTTCCTCGAATCTACATGAGGAAGTCGGCGTAAATGAGGATTGGGTTCGACCGCACTTTTCGTTACTACCGACGTATGATGTTTACAAACACTGATCCTGGGATACCGGTATGAAAAAAAGCTTCTTTGTTGCCGTCCTCTCTAGTCTTGTCGCCCTGCCGGTCGTCTGCATGGCCCAGGATGAATCTGCAGTCGATGCGGAAGCCGCGATCATCCGGCTGGATCCGAATGCAGAGGGCCTCGATGTCTGGAGCCAGCTGCGGGATACCTCGAACGATGCGCAACGCGAGCCTGGCCTCATACCAACAGGCCGGCTGCGTCGCCCAGGCGTTCTGAGCTTTTTTTCGCTGCCGCTCGCATTCACCCCTGAGGACTTAAAGGCAGCCAATGTGGACGTTGCTATCATGGGGGCGCCGCTGGACATGGGATTCAGGATGCGCGGGGCCAGGCAGGGACCCACGGCATTGCGTGCCAGTATTGGTGTCGGCCGTGGCAGCGGCAACCTGCCGCACATGCATGTCGGCGTGGCGTGGAAGAAAGAACTGGTCGCCGTGGATTACGGTGACGCGCCCCTGGACGGTCTCAGTACTGAGCGCAGCATGCCACCCGTGCGAAAACTGGTGCGCGAGATTGCCGAGACCGGCGCGATTCCGATTATCATTGGCGGCGATCATTCGCTGGAGTACCCCAACGTCGCCGCGATCACCGATGTTTACGGCAAGACCAATGTCGGCGTCATTCATTTCGACGCGCACTTTGACGCGGGAGATAGTTTGGGAGGGCACCTGATCTCTCACGGCCAGCCGATTCGCCGCCTGATCGACGATGGCCATATCCTTGGCAAAAACTACATCCAGGTCGGGCTGCGCGGGTACTGGCCGGGAGAAGACGGCTTCAAGTGGATGCGCGAGAACGAGATGCGTTACCACACGATGGCCGAGATCGAACGATACGGCTGGGATGCGGTGATGGAACGTGTATTGGATGAAGCAAACGACGGCCCCGAGTATCTCTATA
>SMVB01442258.1_pt1 | contig 37654 bp, 32 predicted proteins | sample 2456461 | NCBI WGS metagenome assembly SMVB01 (sample SAMN11095934, study PRJNA526329) | marine sediment metagenome | biome: Marine sediment; feature: Surficial sediment; material: Deep marine sediment; isolation source: Hadal surficial sediment | place: Pacific Ocean | collected 2014-05 | depth...
AGTGAGGCGGCTTGATGGCCGGCAGTTGGGCTAGCTTTTGGAACAGGAAATGGTGGACAATGGCGCCGGTGTTGCTAAGCCCAAGAAGATTCGCTCGAGACGCGCGTCGTTTGGTGGTCGTGCTTTGCGTTATAGGCGCCCCTTACGTCGCGTCTGCTCAGGACACACCCGCAAAAGCCGATCACTTCGTGCCCTCGCGCCCGGCGAATCTGAGCTGGGGTTGGTATCCGATAGACAAGAAGCCCGTCCTGACTATTCGGTCCGGAGAGACGGTCCGTATCGACACGGTGACGCACGCGGGCGCGACACAAGATGAGGACCCTGTAACGTATCTGACCGCGTTGGGAGTACCGCGAGAAGAGATTCTAGATGACGTGTTGGGTTTTTGGGCTTCGCGCGACGGGCGTCCGCGAGAAGGCCGCAGCGGCCACGTCATCACCGGACCGGTTTACATCGATGGTGCGGAGCCCGGCGACATGCTCGAGGTGCAGATTCTCGACATAGAGACGCGGGTACCCTGGGGAATCAACAACACGAGTGCCACAGGAGGCGTGTTCTCGTCGCGCTATCCAGGCGTCCGTTCCGACGACCCGCGGCTGGACATCCCTCGGACGCGCCACGTCATCCGCACCGGCGAGGTCGATGGACGTGAAGTCGCCTTCTTCGCGGACGACATCCAGGTACCACTCGCGCCTTTCATGGGCATCCTGGCTGTGGCTCCCGATCCCGTGCTCGGCGAGCCCGGGGTAACCGTCGCCGGTGTGCAGAGCTCGCGACCGCCGGGTGCTTATGGTGGAAACCTGGACGTAAAGGATCTCAAGGCGGGTACGACCGTCTATCTTCCCGTCTTCCATCCTGGCGCACTCTTCTACACGGGCGATCCGCATGGGGCGCAAGGCGACGGAGAGGTGAGCGGCACGGCGATCGAGCAGTCCTTGAGCGCTGTCTTCCGCTTCGTTGTCCACAAAGGCGTGAACCTCGCTGGCCCACGCGCGGAAACAGATACTCACTACCTCCTCATGGGAATCGACCTCGATCTAGACCGAGCGATTCGGCACGCCACGTGGGAGGTTGTGGACTTTCTCGTAAAGGAGAAGGGGCTCACGCCGGACAAAGCCCTTTCACTCGCAAGCATTGCTGTCGATTTCCGCGTGAGTGAGGTTGTCGACCTTACCCAAGTCGTCACCGGCTACATCCCAAAGAGCATCTTCCTGCGCTAGTGGTCATCGGTCGAATAGGTACTTGACAGGCTCTCACAACGGCAGTACCACCGGACGCGCTGGGACGAACGGCAACGCGTCCACAAGGAGTGTCATGCGAAATCTCTAACCGTCACCGTGGTGCTGGCTCTTGCGATTCCCGTCTTATGCTCGGGTCAGGATGGGCTCGAGAGTGCGGAACCATTCAAACTCGGAACCTTCGAGATCGTGGGCGTCGCGCTTGTCGGTATCGTTCTGCGTGATAGCCTAGTGGTCGACCTCCACGCTGCGAACCTCGCCCTCGAGAGGGATCCGGCCTATCCGAAGATCCCGCCGCCGGCAGATATGCTGGAGCTCATCGAGCGGTACGAATATGGTTTGAAGCGGCGCGCGTATGAGATTGTCAACCACCTGGTCGGCAGCGACTTGCTGGGCTCGAATCGACCCGATTACGTTTATGATCTCGACGCTCTACGAACGCTCCCGCCCATAATGTACCCCGGTAAGATACTCAACGCGGCGGTCAATTTCTATAGCCACGTCAACGAGTCAGGCACCGAGGAGGAGCGCGCGGAGGCGCGCCGACAGCGGCGTGAGAATCGGGGCGTTCCTTACTTGTTTCTGAAGGCCAGCAAGGGCGCGGTCATTGGCAACGGCGATCCCATCGTGATCCCATACGGCCGGGATCGGACCGACTGGGAGGTCGAGCTCGGTACGGTTATCGGCCGAACCGCGAAATACGTATCCGCCACCGACGCTCAGGATTACGTTTTTGGTTATGTGGTCACGCTCGATATCTCCGATCGCGGGGGCCGGCCTCCCGGGGGAAACCCGTTGCGATCCGATTGGTTCGTCGGGAAAGGCCACGACACGTTTGCGCCGATGGGACCATGGATCGTGCCCAAGGAGTTCTACGGCGACCCGATGGTGAAGCTCCGGCAAACGCTGAGTGTCGGCGATACCAAAATGCAGGAGGCGACCGCCGGCGACATGATCCATTCTTTGTGGGAGTTGATCGAGTACGGCTCGTCCATCATTACGCTCTTCCCTGGCGATGTCATCAATAACGGGACGTCCGGCGGCACCGGTATGGGCACCGCGGTCCGCGGCGCTCAACGCTTCCTGCAGCCCGGCGAGGAAATCGTGGCGACGATCGATGGGATTGGAACGTTGCGCATGCCGGTCGTGGCGGAGGAACCGCCGAGCGGCCTCACGGGGGCTCAGCTGCCGCCTGTCAAGAGCTATAGGGACCCGCTTTAGGAAGCTCCACTGCTCTCACACCGTTCTACACGAGTGTATGAGCGCGCGGGAAATGATTCAGGACAATAGGGAGAAGAAGTCGTTGCCTTTGTCGTCCACAACGATGAAGGCCGGAAAGTTCTCGACGTCGATGCGCCAGATGGCTTCCATGCCGAGCTCTTCGTATTCGACCACTTCGACTTTCTTGATCGACTCCACGGCGAGGATAGCGGCAGGCCCTCCGATCGAGCCGAGATAGAACCCCCCGTGCTTTTTGCAAGCGTCGATCACTTGCCGGGACCGGTTGCCTTTGGCGAGTGTTATGAAGCTTCCGCCCTGCTCCATAAAAGGACCAACATAAGAGTCCATCCGTCCGGCGGTCGTTGGGCCGAAGGAGCCCGACGCATAGCCATGGGGTGTCTTCGCGGGGCCGGCGTAGTAAATGATGTGGTCCTTGAAATATTGCGGTAGCTCTTCGCCGCGATCGATGCGCTCTTTGAGCTTGGCATGCGCAATATCGCGCGCCACGATAATCGAGCCCGTCAGCGAGAGCCTCGTTTTGACCGGGTAGCCGGAGAGTGTCTCTCGAACCTCATTCATGGGCTTGTTCAAGTCGAGCTCCACGACCTCCGCTCCGAGCTCCACGCCTTCGACTTCCGGCATGAACTGCGCCGGATTGGTCTCGAGCTGCTCCAGAAAAATTCCGTCGCGGGTGATCTTCCCGTAGGCTTGCCGGTCGGCCGAGCACGACACGCCAATGCCGACAGGGAGCGACGCACCGTGGCGCGGAAGGCGAATGATGCGCACATCGTGGCAGAAATAGGTGCCGCCGAACTGCGCGCCGATCCCGAGCTTTCGCGAGCGCGCGAGTACTTCTTTCTCGAGCTCGACGTCCCGGAACGCGCGCCCGAGCTCGTTCCCGCTTCGAGGCAGTCCGTCGAGATACTTGCAGCTCGCGAGCTTTACCGTTTTGAGCGTGAACTCCGCGGACGTTCCGCCGATAACGATCGCAAGGTGGTAGGGCGGACAGGCTGCCGTTCCGAGGCTCTTCATCTTCTCCTCGATGAAGCTGACGAGCGCGTCCGGGTTCAAAAGGGCGCGGGTCTCTTGATAGAGAAAGCTCTTATTCGCGGAGCCCCCTCCTTTGGTGATGAACAAAAAGTGGTATTCGTCGCCTCTGGTTGCGTAGAGCTCGATCTGGGCCGGGAGATTGTTCTTCGTGTTCTTTTCCTCGTACATCGAGAGCGGCGCTAGCTGCGAATAGCGTAGGTTCGTCGTCGTGTAGGTGTTGTAAATGCCGCGGGTGAGCGCTTCCTCGTCATCGCCCGACGTCAAGACGAATTGACCTTTCTTGCCGACAACGATGGCCGTCCCGGTGTCCTGGCAGGACGGGAGGATCATGCCCGCGGCGACGTTGGCGTTTTTTAGCATTTGGACCGCGACGAAACGATCGTTGTCGCTGGCCTCAGGGTCGTCGAGGATTTGGTGCACCTGCTCGAGGTGCGACGTCCGGAACAAGTGCGAGACATCGCGCACCGCCTCGGCCGCGAGAAGCGACAGCCCTTCGGGCTCGACACTCAGAAACTCGTGCTCGCCGAGCTTCGCCACCTTCACGTGGTCGCTCGTCAGCTTGCGAAACGGGATCTCCTCGTGACCCAACTCGAACATCGGTTGAAAACGAAACTCCGTCATCGACTGGGTATTCCTTTCTTGGCCTTCTCGGGCCCAGCTTGACTGTGGCCTTCGGCCCTCTCGCTGGAGAGAATAGCACGCGTTTCCTCTGTACTCGCGCCCACATTCTTGAGAGGTGATTAGTGATGATGATGAGACGAATTCTGTTCTTTGTGACTTTTCTGCTCGTAGGGAACGGCGCGTGGGCGCAACATTAGCAACAACAGCAGGAGGAGCAGGAGGAGCAGGAGGAGCAGGAGGATGATCGGGGCGTCATCCGACTGGATCCGAACGAACCGACGCTCGACGCTTGGAAATAGCTCCGCGACACTTCGAATAACCGGGTAAGAACTACGTTCAAGTTAGCCTTCGAGGCTACTGGCCTGGCGAAGACGGCTTTCGCTTCATGCGCGAGCACGGCTTTCGCTATCACACGATGGCCGAGATCGAGCGCGACGGATGGGAGACGGTCATGGAACGTGCGCTTCAGGAAGTCTCGGAAGGACCAGAATATCCTTACATTTCGCTCGACATCGATGTGCTCGACTCGGCATATGCGCCAGGCACCGGTACGCCCGAGCCCGGCGGGTTGACGACGCGAGAGCTCTTCCCGCTCGTCCGGCGCCTCTGTGCCGAGAACAACGTTGTCGGCTTCGAGCTCGTCGAGTTCAACCCGCTCGCCGACCCCGGTTACACCACGGGCCTCAATGCCAACCGGGCCCTGCGCGAGTGCTTGACGGGCATCGCCCTTCGAAAAAAGGGGATCGACGAGAAGCATTACTTGAGCCCGTTGACGGTGTGGAGCACGGGCGCGAGCCCGGGAACCAACCTAGTGCGGGCTCGGGCACTAGTTACGCTAAGGTGTGGTGATGGCAGACATCATGACACTCGAAGATCTCGTCCTTCGGGACGAGGATCACGGCTGCGAAGGCGTGGGTCCGGCGAACGTCTGCGTGCGGATGATCGCGGTGGCGGATCTTCCGACGCGATTCGGAGACTTCCGTATCGTCGCTTTTTGGAACAATCGAGACGAGAAGGAGCACGTCGCGATCGTCCGAGGCGACATTCTCGGGGCGGAGGACGTCCCCACGCGGCTCCATTCCGAATGCTTGACCGGGGATGCCATCGGGTCGCTGCGCTGTGACTGCCGCGACCAGCTCGAGACCGCGCTCGAGACCGTGGGCGCTCTCGAAAAGGGCCTCGTGCTCTACCTACGCCAAGAAGGCCGTGGCATCGGCCTGATGAATAAAGTTAAAGCCTATGCGCTCCAGGACCAGGGGCTCGACACGGTCGAAGCAAACTTGGCACTCGGCTTCCGCGACGACGAGCGCGACTACGCGATCGCGGCCCACATGTTGATGAGCTTGAGCGTTGGGTCGATCCAGCTGATGACGAACAACCCGCGAAAGATCGAGCAGCTGACGCAGCATGGTATTCGTGTGAGCCGCCGTCTTCCGCACGTTATCCCGCCGAACGCCCATAACCGTTTCTACCTGGAAACGAAGCGCGACCGCTCGGGCCATTACATCGATTTCGCCGGCAAGCTTCATTTCATGGAGCAGAGCGATCCGGTCGTGCTCGATGGGATGCCTAAAAGCTGACCTTGTGACGGGCTGCTACTGCAGCCCCTGAATCTTACCGTCCCGGAAATCGATATCTTCGGCACGCGGCCTTCGGGGAAGGCCGGGCATGCGCAGGATGTCGCCGGTCAAGACGACGAGAAAACCGGCGCCCGCGTTGATTTCGACCCCGCGCACCGTGGCCTCGAAATCCGGTCGTCCCAGAAGCTTCGGGTCGTCCGAGAGCGAGTTCTGTGTCTTGGCGATACAGATAGGAAGCTCCCCATAGCCAAGCTTCTCGGCTTCCGCGATGTTCCGATCCGCCACATTGGTGAAGATGACGTCCCTCGCGCCATAGGCGCTCTTTGCCACCTTCCGAATCTTCTCGCGAATCGGATCCGAGAGCTCGTATAAGGGCTTGAAGGGCTCGCTGGCGCTCGATGTCGTCTCGATGACGGCCTTGGCGAGCTCGACGGCGCCGTCGCCGCCACGCGCATGATGATCGGAGACCGCGAAAGCGGTTCCGAGCTCATCGCAGCGCCGCCGCACGACGTCGATCTCTTCATCCGTGTCGGTGCTGAACTTGTTGAGCACCACTACCGCGGGCTTTCTGAACGTCTGCGCGGTCTCGAGATGTTTTTCGAGGTTGGGAAGGCCTTTGGCAACGGCATCCGCGTCGGGCTCGGTCAGCTCCGCTTTGTCGCGTCCTCCATGCATCTTGAGCGCGCGTACCGTGGCCACGAGAACAACGGCGGCAGCATCGAGGCCGGCCGAGCGGCACTTTATGTCGAAGAATTTCTCCGTGCCGAGGTCGAAGCCGAAACCTGCTTCCGTTATGGCCCAATCGGCGAGGTGAAGAGCCGTGCGCGTCGCGATAACGCTATTGCAACCATGCGCAATATTCGCGAAGGGTCCGCCGTGGATGAGCGCCGGAACGCCTTCGAGCGTCTGCACGAGGTTGGGGCTCAGGGCGTCTGCTAGAAGCGCCATCATTGCGCCCGAGACCTTGAGACTCTCCGCGAGGATCGGCTCCTTTTCGCGGGTGAAGCCGACGATGATCCGGTCGAGACGCTTTCGCAGATCGTCGGGGTCATTCGCCAAGCACAGGATGGCCATGACTTCGGAGGCCGCCGTGATGTCGAAGCCTGTTTCGCGGGGCACGCTGTGGAGCGGCCCCCCGAGGCCGGCGATGACATTCCGGAGCGCACGGTCGTTCATGTCGATGACGCGGTTCCAGACGATACGCCGCGGGTCGAAGCCGAGCTCGTTTCCGAAATGAAGATGGTTGTCGAGCGCGGCCGACAACAGATTATGCGCCGAGGTGATGGCGTGAAAGTCTCCGGTGAAGTGCAAGTTGATGCGCTCCATCGGGTATACCTGGCTGTAGCCGCCGCCGGTCGCGCCGCCCTTGATGCCCATGCACGGGCCTAGAGACGGCTCGCGAAGCGCGAGACAGACGGACTTACCGAGCTTCGCGAGACCTTGAGCCAGCCCGATGCTCGTCGTCGTCTTGCCTTCGCCCGCCGGCGTGGGTGTGATCGCGGAGACGAGGATGAGCTTCGACTGGCCGTTCTTCGCGGGGCGGTCGAGCACCGAGGGGTCGACTTTCGCGATGTGCTGTCCGTAAGGCTGCCAATCGGAAGCATTGAGCCCTAGCCCCTCGGCGACCTCGGCGATCGGCCTCGGGGAGATGGAACGTGAGATTTCGATATCTGTTTTCATTCGATTACACCCTTCAATCCACCGTTTCGGTTGTGCTCATGAGAGCGCGTACATGAACTTGATAACACTTTATGATTTTTTGAGTCACGGGCCCGGGCTTGCCGTCGCCGATAGTTGTCTCGTCGACGCGGACGATCGGCACGACCTCGCGCGCGGAAGCGGTGATGAACACTTCGTCGGCACCGAGAAGATCCTCGGGCGTGCACGTTTTCTCTTCGAGCTCGATGCCGTTTCCGCGCGCGATCTCGATCACGTGCTCGCGCGTAATGCCCTCGAGAAGTCCGGAGGAGAGCGGCGGCGTCGCGACGGCGCCGCCCCGCACGACGAATACGTTCGACATGGAGCCTTCGCAGACCTCGCCGCGCCCGTTGAGCAGAAGGGCCTCGTAAGCGCCCTTCTCGTGCGCCTGCCGGAGCGCCATGATGTTGTTCAAGAGGTTCGAGGACTTGATTTTCGGGCTCAAGTTGCCCCTGCTCGCCCGCATGACGGTCACGAACGCTGCTTTGGCGCCGCTTTGGTAGAGGCTTTCCGGAAATGCGGGCAACGGGCGCACGATGATGACGACCGTCGGTTTGCGAGCGGAACCCGCGCGGTAGTCGATAGCGCCGATGCCGGCGGAGATGACGATACGGATGGACGACTCGGCGTTACCGGCCTCCTCGAGCGTCGCTCGGAGGCGCTCTGTGAGCGTCTCCATGCTGACGTCGATGTCGATGCCGAGCGCTTCAGCTGACGCGCGGAGACGTTCGAGATGGCGCTCTAGAACGAAAGGCACGCCGTCATAGGTGCGGATGGTCTCGTAGACGCTCGCACCGAAGAGAAAGCCCTGGTCCAAGGGCGACAGGAGGCGGTCCTCCTCCGTGCCCATCTGTCCGTCCACGTTGATGCGTATCGACATGCTTTCCTGTGCGCAGCTGGTGTCCCGCAGCCCGCCGGCCCACGAGCCACAAACTCACCATTATCCCTCGGAGGCCGGGTGTTGGGAAAGTGGAATCTAATCGCGGCGGAGGGCTCGCGCCGGACGGAAAGAGTGCGGGCGAGGAAAGCGACCCCGGTCAGAATCTCCTCATGGAAAGCGGGATCTTCCTCGGCTCTTTCGGCAGCAAGAACTCTTTCCACGCGACGGGTTTCATTGCCGCCGGGCATAGCGTACTCTGAGACTTCGAGCCACGCATCACGGGAGTTATCGATCGGATCCAATGAAGAGCGAAGCGAAAGTCGTCGTTATTGGGGGTGGTGTTGCCGGCTGCAGCTTGCTGTATCACTTGACCAAGCTCGGCCTCAGCGATGTCATCCTCGTCGAGAAAAACGAGCTTACCAGCGGCTCGACTTGGCACGCTGCGGGGCTTTGCACCCAATTCAACCCGAGCTTCAACATGATGAAGCTCCTCAAATACAGCATCGACCTCTATCAAACGCTCGAGGAGGAAACGGGACAGCCCGTGGACTACCACGTATGCGGCAGCGTCCGGCTCGCCTTTTCCGACGACAGGCTTGATGAGTTTCGCCACCGCAAAGGCATTGCCGATAACTTGGGCATCCCGTTCGAGATCGTCTCACCAGAAAGAGCCGGTGAGCTCTTCCCGCTGCTCGAGCTCGACGGCATCGTTGGCGCCGCCCACATCCCGTCGGACGGGCATGTCGACCCGAGCGGAGTGACGCAGGCTTTCGCGAAAGGGGCGGTGTCGCGGGGTGCTGAGATCACCCGTCACGCGGCCGTAACGGGCCTCTCACGCTCGCGGGGCGATTGGCTCGTCCATACGACCAAAGGCGACATCCGCGCGGAGATCGTCGTCAACGCTGCCGGTCAATGGGCGCGCGGCCTCGGTCAGCTCCTCGGTGTCGATCTTCCCATCATTCCGCTCGAGCACCATTTTCTCGTTACCGAAGCCATCGACGAAGTGCGCGAGATGGAGCTCGAGCTTCCGGTGCTACGCGATACGGATGCGTCCTACTACATGCGGCGTGAGGTGGATTCGCTCGTCGTCGGTCCCTTCGAGCCGGAAACGAAGCCGTGGGGTCTCGACGGCATCCCGGAGGATTTTCACAGCCGCTTGCTCGAGCCCGCTCTCGATCGCCTCGAGGCCGTGCTCGAGGCGGCGGCGGCGCGCGTGCCGATTTTTGCTGACGCGGGTATCAAGACCATCGTGAACGGCCCGGATGGCTACACGCCAGACGGACATTGTCTTATGGGACCGGTGCCTGGCCTGCCAAACTTTCACGTTCTAGCGGGGTTCAGTATTTTCGGCATCGTTTTCGGTGGGGGCGCGGGCAAATACGCAGCCGAGTGGATTGTGGACGGGCAGCCGAGCGACAACATGTGGGAGCTGGATGTGCGCCGCTTCGGCGACTATGCCCGCTCGACGGGCTACGTTGCCGATCGCGCTGTCGACGTTTATGCGCGCGAATATGCGATCCACTACCCGGAGGAGGAGCGTCCCGCTAGCCGCCCACTCAAGACCGGGCCTCTCTACGATCGACTGCTGCAACGCGGTGCGGTTTACGGCGCGCGTTTCGGGTGGGAGCGGCCGCTATGGTTCGCGCTAGACGGGGCCGCGCACGACACGTACTCGTTTCGCCGTGGAAGCTGGCATGAAGCCGTGGTCGAGGAATGTCGGGCGGTTCGCTCGCGCGTCGGCGTTCTCGATCAGACGAGTTTCGCGAAGTACGAAGTCTCCGGACCGGGCGCTTTCGCGTTTCTCGACAGGCTTTGTGCAAACAAGTTGCCCAAGTCTCCGGGCCGGATGGCGCTCACGCAGATGTGCACGCCGAAAGGTGGCATCGAGTGCGACGTCACGGTGACGAAGCTGCCTGGTAACGAAGAGAGCTACTACGTTATCTCCGCCGCGGGCACGGAAACCCATGACGTTGCCTGGATCGAGCGCCACCTACCGGATGACGGATCGGTTCAACTCGCAAATGTGACCGGGCGCTACGGCGTTTTGACGATAGCGGGCCCTCGCTCGCGGGATCTGTTGCAAGCGCTGACCGATGCCGACTGTTCGAAGGAAGCGTTTCGTTTTTTCAGATGTCGCGACTTACGCGTAGGGATGGCGCCCGTGCGCGCGCTGCGTGTGTCTTATGTCGGCGAGCTTGGCTACGAGCTCCACCATCCGGTGGAATATCAGCGGCACCTCTACGACTTGTTAATTGCGGAAGGCCGGCAATATGACATCGTGGATTTCGGCTACCGCGCGCTCGACGCGATGCGGCTCGAGAAAGCCTATCGGCTTTGGGGCGTCGACATGTCCGCGGACTACACCCCGATTGAGGCGGGGCTCGATCGCTTTGTGAATTTCGACAAGGGCGATTTCATCGGCCGCGAGGCTCTGTTGCGCCAGCGCGAGCAGGGCGCGACGCGTGGGCTTGCGTGTCTCGTGATCGATGTAGAGGACCGCGACGCGCACGGCTACGAGCCTGTGCTCGCGGGCAAAGAGATCATTGGCTACGTCGCCGCGGGCGGGTTCGGGCCCGTTGTCGAAAAGTCGATTGCGCTCGCCTATCTCCCAACCGACTTCTTAGAGCCTGGCACGAAGCTTTCGGTCGAGCTATTGGGAGAAAAGCATGCAGCGACGGTCGTCGAGCAACCGCTATACGACCCCGACAACGTGAAGCTTCTGAGCTGACGGTGAAGTTATAGAGCCAGCTGCTCGTGCACCGCGCGGTGCGCTTCTCGGAAAGCGCCTTGCGTCCAAGGCGAGCCCGACGCGTCCGCGCCCGCGAAAGAGATACGTCCGACGCGCCTCTGCCCGCGGATGTGGTGCGGCGAGTCGACGTCCGGGTGGGGAAACACGATATAGCCGTGGCCCCAGCGGTTCACCGTGATGGCTTTGATGTCCTCGGCAGGATTGAAACCCCATGGGCCGAGCACGTATTCGAGCTCGGTGCGGATCTCGCGTTCGAGCTCTTCGAACGACTTCGTTTCGAGCTCGTAGCGATTGAGCTTCAGCTGCTCCTCGATGGAGAGGCCTGGCTTTCGAAGGTATTTGAACATCGATAGCACCGTGGGTTTGTCCGGGCGGTGCTCGGGTTGATAGGCGCCGACGTGGAGCGGGTCGAGAACGTGCATCCACGTTTGGTAGCGGCCCGGCGTGTACATTTCGAAGGCACCGGCATCCGCGATAGGTTTCCACTGATCGAGCAGCACATTGATGTACAGCGCCGAGCAGTGGTTGTAGCCTTCGAGCGCTTCTCTCTGACCTTCGGAGAGCTCGGGGACGATGTGCTTGGCGACCGTGCCCCACGCATTGACGACCACGCTCTTTGCCGTCACCTTGCGAATTTCGCCGTCGGACGTCGCGTAGTAAACGGCAACGCGACTGCCTCCGTCGATATGCTCGACGCGCACGACGGTCGAGCGTAGACGCAAACGCACGTTAGAATCGGCCATGTCCATTCGGTCGTAGAGGACCTTACCGTTGAAGACGCCTTCCATCGAGTCTTCTCCCGTGATGGCATCCGGGAGAATTTTCTTTACGAGCTGACGAGCGACGCTTCGATTGCCGTCGGGAAACCGGTAGACGGGCTCGTAGGTGTACCACAACTCGCCTTCCTCTTCATAGAAGCCTTTGCCCCCGACACCAAAGAAACCGGGGCCGTCCGAGTAGCCATGGGTCGCCGGAAGTGCGTCGCAACCGAGCCCGCCGAGATCGGTGGCGTAGATGTCCGAGAAACGAACGGCCGTATCTCCGAGGCCCATCTTGTCTCGGATGTAGCTCTCCCAAGTCATCGCGGCCAGAGCCCTTTCCGGCTCGTCTTCATCGGCGAGATAGTTCTTTCGCGTCGTGTAGAGCGTCAAGAGCTCCGCTCGGTTGGACTCGGAAAGCGGCGTTTTCGCTAGAAACTCCTCCCACCCAATCGTGTGAAAGCCCTGGATAAATTGCTTTTTTGTGACTTCCGGGAAAACGTCGGGACCGAAGAAACAAGTAGAATCGAGCCCGAAACGCTCACGATAGTCGGGATCGCGGAATCCCTGAACCCGCTCGGTGTCGATGCCCAGGTCGGTCAGAATCTCCCTGGCCTCGGGCGGCGATTCCTCCGGAGCCTCGAGATCATAGGTGCCGCCATTGACGATGAGCGTCGTGTCGTTCCACTTGAACGTGTTGCGCCGCGCGTGACCGCCGAAATCCGCGTTGTTCTCGAGAAGCAGAATGCGGGCATTGCCGCCTCGCTCTTTCTTATAGACGTGTGCAGCCGCGAGTCCGCCGAGCCCGGCGCCGACGACAACAAGGTCATACGATTCACCCGTGTCGACCACATGGCTCGGTAGCTGGCGGAAGATGCCGTCGCGCACGCGGTGACCGCGGGCCGTTGATGCGTCGTCCTGACCTTGAAAGCCCGACGGCGGAATGGAAGGAGACTGCGCGCGAGCCCAGCTCGGAGCAGCAAGCGCGAGAGCCGTTCCTTGAAGAAAATCCCGGCGGCTAATGTTACGGAACATGCCGAGCCGCTCGTCGTTGCGATTTCTTTTCACCGAATCCTCCGTCGCCCGCCGCCAGATTGGGAGACCTATCCTATCGCGGAACTCGATCCCCATGCACCTGCGAACGCCATGAGAGCGCGCATTGCGGCGACTCCCCAGGACATGACATCCTGCACCGAACTGGGGAGGATTTGCGCATGAATCACCGAAGCCGACACCCTTTCTCTTGGTGGTGGACCTTGGTCTGCTTGCCGGTCGCACTCTTCGTGAGCTCGGGCTGTGGCCCGCGTCCGGCAACGGACGCCACTGAGACCGCAACCGCAACCGCAACCGCAATCTCGATGGATCCGGTGGAACCGAGAGAAGCCGATCCCGGTCTCCCGCTCGGCCCGTACGGTCGAAATGACGCTCTGTCGGAAGACGTCTCCGTGGAGCGCGCGGCCCGGTTTCTGGATACGGTGGCGATGAATTGGGGCGAAAAGCACGGCTGCGTAACTTGCCACACGAACGGTTACTACTTGACGGCCCCGAACGAGGTGTTCGGCGACCGGCCTGCCTTCCAGAAAGTGCGCGCGTTCGCCGAGGCGTTCGTCGATTCCTGGGACGCGGAGAGCTTGCCGACCACCGAGGTCTTCGTGGCCACGGCCGCTTTCCTGGCCATCAATGACGCCGAGGCGGGGCGCGAGCTGGGAGCGGCGACGGTAAAGGCGCTCGACCAAGCCTGGGACCATCAGAGCGAGGAAGGGCATTGGGAAAACTGGGTCAAGTGCAACTGGCCTCCCTTCGAAAGCGATGACCACTACGGCGTGACCTTGATGGCCGTTGCCGTCGGCATGTCCGAAGACAGCTACCAGCAAACCGACCGTGCCGAGGCCGGCATGTCACGCATTCGAAGCTACCTCGCGAGCCATCCGCCGACCCATCTCCATCAAAAGGCGATGTTGTTGTGGGCCGCGAAATACAATGACGGATTGGTGGACGACGGTAATCGAGAGCGATGGATCGAAGAGCTCTTCGAACGGCAACGGCCGGACGGAGGTTTTGCCTCGGGTGAGCTGGGAAGATGGCGGCAGCGTGACGGGGAGCCAGGAGAGCCCCCAGTGAACGTCGAGAGCGACGGATATGGCACGGGCTTCGTCGTCTTCGTACTGAGAGAGGCAGGAGTTGAAGCCTCCGATCCGCGTATCAAAAAAGCCGTCGCATGGCTCCTCACCCATCAGCGCGCGGAAGGCTATTGGTGGACCCAATCTCTCCGAAACGAGCCGGATACGTCGAATTTCCTGACCCACGCCGGAACGACCTTTGCCTTGAAGGCGTTAGCTGCCACGGGTCTGCCCGAATCGTAGTGCGCCTCGCACGGAATACCATCCTGGCAGTGCTCGCACTGCTCGCGGCTCGCTGCAGCTCGCCGCCCGCTGCGATCCTGCCTCCCGCCGGCGGCCGCCACGTGCAGCTTCTTCATCTCGATGGCTACCGTCCGGACCTCCTGCGCGCGCTTCTCGGTGCCGGACGGCTCCCCAATTTGGCGCGCCTCGTCGCGCGCGGCCGGATCTCCTACGACGCGACGACCGTCGACAAGTCCGAGACGATGAAGGTGATCCAGTCCTACTTGACGTCTCAGCTCGACACGAAAGTGGTTGGGTGGTGGCAGTTCGAGCGAAGCCGTTTTCGCTTTTCGAACTATTGGCTCGACCCCGCGGAAGTTCTCGCCTACGCGCTCGGTTTCGAGTTTCCACGAAGTCCGACCATTCAAGACTTCCTCGCCGCTCAGGGTGAGAATCTCGTCGCGGGTATGAGTCTCGCGCGTCGCAGCGTGCCGTTTCAAAACTATGGCCGTGCTTATATCGAAGGCATCTCGGCGGTCGCGAACCATACGTATCACGATCAGGCACGCGCGACGATGGATAGCTTTCTCGACATTCATCGACGGATCTCGGAGAACGGGGAAAAACCGCCTGCGTTGTCCACGCTGTTGCTCGCCGCGGCGGATGAGTTCTCGCATCTAGAAGGCGTGACCGTCGCCGCGCGCGACCCTGAGCATTGCTTTGTAAGAGACGGTAATATCGACGACACGGTGTTCGCTTTGCTCGACGAAGATGACACTCTCGACGATCGCTACTTCGCGCGCGTGCGCCGCGCGATAATCACGAGACGCGTCCGTGAAATTTGCATCGAGCTTCCTGAGATCGAGGGCCGCCGGGCCGAGCCGCACTACGTTTTATCGATGCTCGTGATCGATATCGAGCTCGGCCGCCTCATCGATGATTTCGAGAACATCCGCTTTGCCGATGGCGAGACGCTCTTCTCGCGGACGCTCTTCATCGTGTTCGGCGATCACGGCATGGTCGATACGCCCAACGGGATGACCGCGGAAGTCAGCGAGAGCTTCATCGCTTATTTGAACCGACGCCTCGGCCTCGAAACGGGTGAGGACCAAACGACGCTCTCCGACAACGCGGAGCTCGGCATCGATTACGTGAGCCTTCCGCCACGACTCGAGCGTCCCGAAATCTACGAAGATTGGCAGAGTGAGGAGATCCGCGCCCTGACGGCCGAAGCCGATCGCTGGTCTCGGGAGTTTCTAGTAGAAATTGAAGCGCTCATCCGAAGCGATTTGCACGACAGCTATTGGTGGCTCTTTTTCCTGCGCTCGCTCCTCATCGATCCCAAGATCGACGAAGTGCTCCACCCCATAGCCGATGAAGCGCTCGCGATGCTAAGGAGCTTGTATCTGCGGGGACGTCTCGACTATCTAGAGGCCGAGCAAGAAGCGAACCGCGCGCTTTTCGACCGCCATGTACGCCTCGTCTATGGCGGCGGGGCGCGGAACAATGCCGAGCTTTTCATTCCGGTTTGCGAAAGTCCAGCCGCGTGCTCCTGGGAGCGCCGACCGAGCTATGACGAGATCCTGGGCTATCGCGAAGGCGCTTTCCTACGAGCGCTCGTCGAGAGCCCGGGCGTTGGGCTCATTTTCATCAGGAAGAACAACGAAGCCTTTGCCGACGCGGCGCCGCTTCCCAAAAGAGTCGAGGTCGAGATACGTGACCGCGAGGGGAATCGGGGCTTACTGAGCGTCGAGCGCGACGACCCGTCGGGAGAGCTCGTCTACCACTACCGCACCGACCCCGCCTCGGTGAACGATCCTCTCGGCTACGAGGCATGGGGTGCCGGCGAGGGCACCTACGGCACCTATAACGAATGGAACGATCGCACCATCGATGCCCCTTACGTGAACGTCGTGGGCGGCATGGGAGCCTACCTTTATTCGAGCAACCCCGCGATTGGTGACGTGGTCGTGCTTCACGCTACCGATTGGAACTTTGGCGAGAACCTCGGCGGGCATGGCGGGGTGCACCGCGGCGAAAAAAAGACGTTCATGCTCGTCTCGGGGCCGGGACTCGACCCTGGTGAGCTGCGCGCACAGGCGCGCTACCGATCCACCGAGGACGGCGAGCTCGAGCCTGCGGTCTCCGAGACACACGTGCCGACACTGCTCGATATCGTGCCCACGGCACTGGCGTGGCTCGGCTACGCGCCCTCCGAGCTCGACCGCTTTGCCGTCGACGGATTCGAAGAGCATCTCGACACCTGGATTCGGGCACAGCGAGGCGATATCCTCAGAAACCTCGATGAGATGAGCTCTCTAGAAAAAGCGAGAGAAGCAGTCGGCGTGCCCGAGCTAACCCTCGAGCCGTTGCGACCGCGGCTTACGCGTCTTCTCGAGTTCATCGAATCGAACCGCGAGGACACGCTCCGTCGTTTGTCTGAGCGCCCGCATTTGGGCAACGAGTTGATCCTGGAATGAGGAGCTTACGAATGAACTTCTCCACGCGCTCGATACCGGCACGAGAACACGTGTCCACCCACGGGGACTTCGTGGTCTCGAATGTCGTCGAGAGCCCCGACGGCCGTTATCTCTATTGCACGGCCAACGCCGAACATCCTGGGATCTACGAGGCCTTCCGCTACGACCTGCAGAACACCCGCATCGAGGCCGTCACCAAGCTCGGCGGCCGAAACGACTTTCAGCTATCGCCCGACGGCCCGCGTTCTAGTGACACATTCCGAAACAGCGATGCCCTCCGAGCTCTACGTGCAAGAGGTGCGTTCGGGCTCGAGGGCGACCCGCGTCACCGAGACGGTCTCGTCGCTTTTTGCGTTCTTGCCATGGGTCGAGCCGGAAGTCGTCCCGATCCCGTCGACGCATCACGACCGCCCGATCTACTCACGGGTCTACACGCCCTCGGGCGGCGCGAGCGGGAAACGGCCCGCCGTGATGTTCGTGCACGGCGCGGGCTATCTTCAAAACTCGCATCTCGGCTGGTCGGGCTACGTCCGGGAGTTCATGTTTCACACGCTCTTGACGCAAAAAGGCTATGTCGTCCTCGACATGGATTACCGAGCTTCCGCGGGCTATGGGCGTGATTGGCGCACGGCCATCTACCGCGACATGGGAACGCCCGAGCTCGAAGACATGGAAGACGGTGTGAAGTGGCTCACGGAGCACAAGAACGTCGACCCGAAGCGCATTGGTGTTTACGGCGGGTCCTATGGCGGATTCATGACGTTCATGGCGCTCTTCAAAAAGCCCGATCTCTTCGCCTGCGGCGCGGCGCTTCGACCGGTCACCGATTGGGCGCATTACAACCACCATTGAATTGAGGAGAAAGTGCAGAAAAAGGTGAGAGACATGACGCTAAAAAGACGTGAGTTCATCCGCAACCTGGCCACTGGGCTCGCCGCGACCGGCGCGGCGGCTTCGAAGCTGGCCTGTTCGACCGTCGCCGACAGCCCGTCCGAAGCCCTCCTCGTCGACCGGCCGGGACAACCCGAGCCGGCGCCGATCGGTTATGACCGATTGCCGCTCGATTGGCATCAAGCTCGCACCCGCGAGCTCAAGAAACGCGTGGAGGAGCGTGACGTCGACGCCATCCTCCTCGGACAAGACCAGAACATGGTCTATTTCTCCGGCTGTTTCCGCCGAAGCGGCGAGCGCTCGACGTGGCTGCTCTTTCCGATTGGGGAAACCGAGACCGATACCGCCTACTGGTACGCCCCGAGCATCGACCGCGACCTCATAAGCTCCTGGTGGTCGACAGAGATGGAGAACTACTTCTGCTACCCGCACGCCGAAGGCGGGTTTCCCTATCGAGGCGAGCTCGCGCGCGGCAACCGTGTCGATCTGTTCGAGTGGATGCTGCAGGGCCTCGGCAAGCGCGGGCTCGGGGACAAGACGATAGGGATCGATTTCGAGCTCAGCGCTTCGAGACGGCAAACGGCGGAGAGCGTCCTTCCCGAAGCGCGCTTCGTCGAGATAGGCGACCTGTGTCTCGACATGCAGATCAAAAAGACACCGGAGGAAATAGCGCTGACCCAGCGCGCCTATCGCTACTTCGACAAAGTGCACGCGTTCGCACGTGACTACATTCTGGAGCGCGGCACCGAGGCCACGGATTTCGAAGTCGGCCAAGCGCTCCAAGCCTATGGCCTCGACCTCATGCTGAACGATGTCGAGCGCGACGGAAGACCGAACAGCGCCGTCGGCATGGAAGTGACGTCGCACTACGTGCGCGCGGGTGTTTCCACCGCCTTCCCGCATCCGAACCAATTCTTCTACACGCGCATCCAAAAAGGCCAGCCGCTCTACGTGAACACCGACATCAAGCTCGGCGGCATGGGTGGCGAGGGCTACCGAAACTACCTCATCGAGCCCGTGGCGCCTTATCAAGAGAAGATGTGGCAAGTGGTGATGGACTGCGCTGAAATCCTTCGCGAAGAGATCGTTCCCGGGAAGGTCTGTTCCGAGATCGCCTACAAAGTCCACGACTACCAGATCAAAAACGGCATGGCGGACTACATCTACCATCGTCCGTCGCACGGTCAAGGACAGTTCTACTCGGGACATCAGCCGCCTTTCATTGCGCTCGGCGACGACTCCATCGTCGAGCCTGGCATGATGTTCAGCGTCGAGCCCGGACTCTATGACGAAGAGCGCGGCATCGGCGTCAACCCGAGCGATATTCTTCTCGTCCTCGAAGACCGGAGCGTCTTCATGACACGAGTTCCGTTCTCGAAGGAGTGGAGCTTTCTGACTTTGTGAGGTGTGCGTGCGTTACCAATTCTTGATCGATACCTACGAGACAGAGATCCAGAAAGTCTTGAGTACCTGGGCGATGTTCGACGATGAGGACTTGCCGAAACGCCCGCATCCAACGGATGCGCGCGGCCGCAGTGTGCTCGAGCACATGGTTCATCAATCCATGAGCGAGAACCTGTGGTTCAAAACGATGCTCGGGATCGACGTGACCGAGGGCCCGGTGCCTTCGGAAGAAACGCGTCTCGGCTTCCTCAGAAGCTATGCCGCCCATGCGTCGAAGCGTCTTACGGCCTTACGCGGTAAACCGGAGGCATGGTGGGAAGAGGTCGTCGATTTCTTCGAGGTCAAGCGTTCGCGTGCGTGGATCCTGACACGCCGCATCGCGCATACGTCTCACCATCGGGGCCAACAAACCGCGCTCGTGCGCATGCTCGGGCACGATCTGCACAGCACCTACGGTCCTACGGCGGATACGGGCGGGCTCATGCAGAACAAGGCGCCCGTCATCTACGCGTATCCCGACGTGGCGACGCTTCTTGACGAAGAGGCCGCCGATCGCCGCAAATCGACGCTTCCCGGCCCGGGCGAGAAACCGGCGACAGAAAGACCCTAGATCGGCACAATACTCGATAGCAACTCGTCCCTCTTGATAACGTAGCTTCCGAAAGCTACCTTAACTGTATGCGAGCTGTTGGTCTCAAGCTCCTCAAAAACAAGCTACGCGAGTACGTTCGCCTGGCCGCGTCCGGCGAAACCGTGCTCGTTACCGATGGCGATAAGGTCGTGGCTGAGCTCGTTCCACCGAGGCAAGAGCGGAGCCCCGTCCTTGCAGGCGTCTATCTTGCGGAGGCCGTTTGGAAGGGGTGGGTGACCCCACCGACTCTCGTGAGCTCTGATCCGCCACCTCGCCTACCCGTCGCGACCGTGGCTGAAGTGCTTCAAGGCCTCGACGAGGACCGCGCCGAGCGGTGATTTACCTCGACACGTCTGTGGTGCTGGCCCACCTTTTGGGAATCTCAGGGAGCAGAATCAAAAAATCGAGTTCGCCACTTATGATCAGCGCATGCTGAAGGCGGCGGAGAAAATCGGTGTTGTAATTTTTGAGCTACCTTGAGCACGGATTCAAGTAGAGGCGGCGGCTCGAGCGGAGCGGGTCGGATGGAAGCGGCCTACTTTCTTGGCGGGGTTGTGACGTTACCGGGCCAAACAATGGCGCCTTCGTTCACCGTCAGCCGACCCGTCGCCGGATCCACGCTGCCCACGGAAACGAGATCCACGGTCTTGCCGTCGGCCTTGTAGCCGTGGCTGTTGAAGATCTGAACGGGCATATTAGCTCGGTCATTGGTGCCCGGAACGAGCGAGACGTGTCCGGTCGCTCCGTCGAAATCCATTTTTCGCAGATACTTCATCATGTTCTGGCTGGTTACGTCATCGCCGGCGTATTTGATATCCCTAATGGCGTAGCCAACGGCCAGTATATGGTCATAGCTCAAAGCTCCATAAAAAAAGGCTTTGGACGAGGGATCGACGGGCTTGCCTAGACGTTTTTCGAGTGCGTTCTTGAATTGTGAAAGCTTTGGCGAAGGCATGAGCTCGTTCATGGGAGCGAAATAGCCGAGGCTGCCCGCGACGGCTTCGGGCGCCTCGTCCGCTGAAATCATCTCGGCGGCGTAAAAGGAATAGCCTGGCGCGTTCATCCCCAGCTCATGGAGGGCGCGAAACATCCTCACGGCGTCCGGTGTGGGGCTCGTGTTGAAAATGTGCTTGATCCCGGCCTGCTTGACCTTCTCCATATACGCTTTGATTTCTTCGTAGGGCGTGTCTCGAGGATAGCCGTATTCCTGAGCGATTTTGATAGCGTGTCTCTTCGCATATTGGTTGATGACGTTCTTGGCGCCTAGGCCCCACGCGTCAGTCGTGTAGAAGAGTGCTATCTCCTCGACGCCAAAATGCGCCGCCATGTCGATGAGATAGCCTTCATACTGCTCGCTGGGCGTCACCACACGCACGAAGTAGGGAAAGTCCTCGACCGACGAGAGCATAGACGCGTTGGCGCCGTTCGAGATGACAGGGATTTCGTACTTCGCGCCGACTCTGGCGATTTCGACGGCGGGACCACTGCAATCCGCCCCGGTGAGAACGAGAATGCCTTTCTTCATGAGCGTCTCCGCCATGATGGCCGCGTTTTCCGGCCAGCAGTGGTAGTCGATAATGTTCTCGTCCTTCATGCGAATGCGGTCGTCACCCAGAATGCCGGATGCGTTGATTTCCTGAATAGCTATGCGCGCGCCGTGTCGCTCGAAATCTCCCCAATCGGCGTAACGGCCGTCCCTGTAGTGGTAGGTGTACATGCCACCGAGGTCGTAGATTTCTGCGAGCCCGATGGAGGAAAAGAGTGCTGTCAGAATCAGCACGAGAAGGATTCTATTTCTCAAGACGCGACTCCTTGTGATGCGACCGAGCTGACCTCGAGCCAGCTCAACGAAAGAGAATCCTATCCTCGCCGAGCCAACTTTAAAAGTCACTGGACCATTTTACACTGAAATATTCCATCTCAAAACTGAGCTACTCGGAAAACAGCCTCGCCAGGGTGAGAACATCTCGTCGAGCGATTTAGCCAACTACCCGCTTAGGGTCCGCTTCATCCGGGTGCTGGGCGTCCCAGTTACTCTCTTTTTGCTAACGATGCTGCGGGCGGGCGGCATCATCGCCCTCGCCAAATCGGGCGGTCTCGAAACACTCTGGTCTGGGTCATGACGCTTCTTCTTAATAATGACCACGTCCGGCGAGCTCTCACCATCGATGCGATGCTCGAGGCGAAGGAATCGATCTATGGCGAGCTCGGAGAAGGACAAGCGGTCAGCCGGCCGCGGACCCAGACCTACTTGCCGGTCGAATCTCGGGAGAACCCCGGCTTTCACTACCGTTTCAAATCCCAGGAGGGAGGCAGCCTGGCCGCGGGGGTGTGGGCTCTTCGCATCACCTCCGACATGGCGGGGCCTCCTTTACCGCGGGCGTCAAGCGAAGGCGGATCCTCCCGGTGGCGACGGGTGATCGCTTTTGCGGTTTCGTCATCCTGTTCGACATCAAGCGCATCGAGCCCGTGGCCATCTTCCCCGACGGCTACCTCCAAAAAGTACGCGTGGCCGCACTCAGTGCGCTCGGCGCTTGTTCCCGCTCATGGCCATCGACGTCGGCGCCAAGGCGGGCTTCATCGATCCCGATGAGCGAAGCCTCGAGTTTGCGCGACGGGTAGCGCGGGACGATTTCGAGGTCGTCGTGAACGACCCCGACGTTTCCTATGAGAGCGTGGTCGAAGTGGATGTGAGCGCGCTCGAACCTCAGGTGGCTTGTCCTCCGAGCGTTCAGAACGTGAAGCCCGTCGGCGACGTGGCGGGTACACCGATTCAGCTCGCCGAGATCGGTGGAAGCGCCGGCGGCCGGCTCACGGATTTGAGAGTGGCGGCACAGTCTTTGAAAGACCGTCACGTGCATCCCGACCTGCGTTTTCAAATCGTTCCCGCCTCGACCGGGATCTACCGTTGCGCGCTCGCCGAGGGGCTCCTCGAAATCTTTCTGGACGCCGGCTCCAATCAAGCGGTCAACATGGGAGCCATGGCAACGGGAGAAGCGAAGATCTCGACACAGGCGCGCAACTTTCCCGGACGCAACGGAAGCCCCGATGCGTGTCACTACCTCGCTTCGGCGCAAACCGTCGCGGCCTCGGCCGTCAAAGGTTGTATAGCCGATCCGCGCGTCCTCAGCCGGCCGGTTCGAAGCATGCTCTAATCGGCCCTGTCCACTATAATAGCCCGGCTAGATGGCCGCTGGCACGGCCGGTTCGTCGCCATTACTGGCTTCAGGAGGGATTACAAGCATGTCACAAAGAATCGAGTTAAACCGCAGAACGTTCTTGAGAACAGCGGGCATGACGGCACTCGCGGGTGCCGTTTCGACCAACGCCTCGATAGCGTCTGCGGCCCCGAGCGCTACCGCGGAGCCGTCCGACGGCGTGTACGATTTCGACGAGATTTACGACCGTACCGGCACGCACTGCACCAAATGGGATGCTCAAATCAAAAAGTACGGCAAAGAAAATATCGAAGTAGCGATGGGTATAGCCGACATGGATTTCCGAGTGGCGCCTTGTGTCACCCGCGCGCTTCAAGCGCGCTGCAGTCACGAGAACTGGGGCTATGGCATCCCGGCCGATTCTTACAAAGAAGCGATTGTCGCCTGGAACAAGAACCGCCATGGCGTCGAGGTCGATCCCGATAGTATTCATCTCGCCGCGGGCGTCCATCCCGCCCTCATCGCGGCGTTGCGGGCGTTCGCGCCGCCGGGAAGCAAGGTTTTGATGACGACCCCCATCTACAGTGGGTTCTATTCCGATCTCCGCGAAACGCTCACGGTGACCGCCGACAGTCTCGGGACGCTCGAGAACGGCCGCTACTCGATCGATTGGGATAATCTTCAGTCGCAGATGGACATCGACACCAACGCGCTGATTCTCTGTAACCCGCAAAACCCGACCGGCAACGTTTGGTCCGAGGAGGATCTGCTGAGACTGGGCCGGCTGTGCCTCGAGCGGCGTGTCGTCGTCCTCGCCGACGAGATTCACTGCGATTTCGTCACCAAAGGGAATAAATACGTTCCGTTCGCGAGTCTTCCCGACAAGGACGTCGTCAATAACAGCATTTCGTTCAAAGCCGTCAGCAAGACGTTCAGTTTGGCGGCGATGAAGAGCGCGTATTTCTTCTCGACCAATCAGGATTTCCTCGACAGGGTCAATGTCCACCACCGCCCCGATCTCAACACGCTCGGCATCGTCGCCAACGAGGCCGCGTATCGAGAAGGCGCCGATTGGCTCGATCAGCTGCTACCGTACCTCGATGCCAATCACGACTTCGTCGAAGCCTACGCGAAGGAGAAGATGCCGCTCGTCGACTACACCAAAGCGCAGGGCACGTACCTGGCGTGGCTCGATGTCAGCAAGCTCGCCGACAAGATCGACGCCAAGGGCAAAGCCGACGCCGCGAACAAGACGTCGGAAACCCGCGTCACCCCCGAAGGTATCGTTCAGCGTTGGCTCGTCGACAACGCGCACGTGTACACGAATACCGGATCGAGCTACGGCGCCGGCGGCGAGGGCCACATGCGCATGAACCTCGCAACGCCTCGCAAGCTCATTGAGCTCGCCATGGACAACATGGCGGCGGCGATGGACAAGCTTTAGACGTCGCCGTCGCCCAGAACAGGGGGCCCGACGGGGCCCTCTTTTTGGTGGATGTGCGCCGTGGAGTGTGGACCTCCAGGATGAGGAATCGCTTGCACGAGCAGAAAGCCGTCGACCGGGTCGGTGAGATTCCGACCACATGCTCATGAACGTGCCGTCCGGACCGAGAGTGATTCTGGCAATGTGCACTTTTCGCGAAGAGAGGTCGATGACGACGTAGCACGTAGTAGATTACCCGGGGTCGGCCGAGCTGTTTCCGCCGCGCGCTTTCGTCCCACTTCCGCGCAATGAGCCTTCGGTGCCAAGCCAGGAGGGTTTCCGGTGTGACGATACCGGCGGCTTCTGCCAAGAGTTTCCGGCCGAGCGCCTTACCCTTTACCGCGAGCCGACGTCGCTCGTCGTCCGTGAGGCGAAGCTTCCTCCCGCGAAGCCGAGCTTTGAGGACTCTATTCTCTTCGAGCAAGTAGACGATAGCGGCCTGTTGCTCGCGCTGGATCCAACCAGCGATGGCGATGACCAACAACGTCAAGGGCTGGATAGGCGTGCTCATGACCGAGGATTCTAGCTTCTATTAGCGAACCAAGCGTTGACACATCTATCCGAAATGCCCCGGCGCGCGAGGGTCTAGAGTTCGTTTATGTTTTTGGACAGGACGGGCACAGGCCAACCGGAACGCGTCGTAGGTGTCGTCCCAGCTCGGAAACTGAATGCGCTCGGCCATGGTCCGGGCACCTTGCGCGAGCTTATATAGGCGTCCGCGATTCGCGGCCAAGACGAGCAGCGTCTTGCGGAACTCCTCTTCCTGGCCCAAAGCCAGGACATGGCCATTTGCGCCAGGGATCACCCACTGGGAGGTGCACCCGACGTCGAATCCAACCACCGGTAGCCCTCGGGCCACCGCCTCGGCCGTCGCCATGCCGTAGGATTCTTCGCGTGACGCCGTCACGTAGAGATGGCCCTGATCCAGAAGACGGGCGACAGATGCTGGGGAGAGTTTTTCGTGCCACCGGACACGCGAAGACAAACCCGCACGTTCTACGGCTTCTAGGAATGCGTCGCCGTAATCGCGTTCCCGGTCGAGGTCCCCGGCGATGTGCCAAACGAACTCGTGGGAATCGAGCTCTCTCAGAGCCTCGAGGATCGCCCCCACGTTCTTGTCGGAGGAAATCGCATCCACCGTGATGATGCATAACGGCTCGCCCTCCCGTGGCTCGTGAAGCAACGGGATTGGCGAACGAAATGCCCGCGACATGCCCGGAGTCGTCACGTGAACTTCTTTCGTTCGACGTGCACTGCTGGGAAGCGTCGCCGCGAATCTGAAACTAGGGACCAATAGGCGCTCGGCCCAATCGAGCCACTGCGCCTCGAGCCGAATCCGCCGCTCACGGTGGCCGTCGTTCAGCAGCCGTTGTCGCGAGGGGAGATAGTGCAGAAGCAAACATTTCCGACCCGGGAACTCCAGGAGCTTGGGTGCAATGTCCTTCGAGAGATAGAGGCTGTCCAGCACGAGAACGTCGGAAGAGGAGAGCGCGCGAGGGTCGAGATCCTCGAGGGAAGTCACACATCCCGTACCGTCTCTCTCGAGGCGCTTCTGGATCTCCCTGCCGTATCGATAGCCTCCAGAAACGGTGTCGCCAGGCATCGGCTGGACCAGATGAATCATCGCGGGCCACCTTCGAGGCTGCATGCGCTCAGAATGACTTCGAGGAGACCACTCATCTGAAGACGCGAGCCGCCGCGCACCATCAGACCGGGCCTGAACCCCCATTCGAGAAAACCCTCGAGGAGAGAACGGTCGCGGCTCATCACGTGAATAGGAACCTGGCGACCGCCTGGGCCCTGGACGGTGTAGATGGGTTGATGATCTCCGAGCACGATGAAGAGCGCGGGACGCTCTGCTGCGATGACGAAGTCCAAGACGCTTCTAAGCGAGTATCTAATTGCACTTGTATAGCCTTCGGCAGCCTCGTGGAAGCCGTCGTAGTTGTTGTCGAAGCGGAGCCACGGCGTTTTGGCGTAGAACGCGAGCATCTTATCGAGGAGCGGCGGCCCTTCGAAATAGGGTGGTACCCGCCGAAACGGCGGGTGGCTCGTCGTCAGGCTGAACTCGGCGAAGACCGGCGGGGCCGCGTGTGCGTCATCGAGCCGTAACACCCGAAAAGCGTGGATCGTGTACTGGTCGGGAACGGGTGACCAGTCGAAGCGCGGTCCTTGATAGCCGATGGCATCCTGCCAGAATTTCTCCTCGAATTGGAAAAACTCACCGGCGGGCCAATCGCGCGGGTCGATGTCGACCGCGGGCATCACGCTGACCGTATGATACCCCCGGCGTCGAAAGTAGGCTGTTAGCGGCACGAGATTGCTGTCGAGCAGCCGTTCGTAGCATATGGGATTGTCGCAGTCCACTCCGGATTGAAAAGTCGCATGGGCAAGCCATGAGCCGCCGCCCTTGACAGGAGACGTCACGAAGTGGCTGGCGACGTGGATACCCGCGTCTCGGAGCCTCTCATCGTATTGCTTCAAGAACGGCTCGAACCGCTTGCGGTAGTCCAGATTGCGCCAGAGCGTTCTCCCATACGACTCGAGGAAGAAGACATAGACGTCGGCACCTTTAAGCTTAGCGAGATCTGTCGGGTAGCCAAGCGCCTTCGACCGTGCCCGCTCCAGCTCGTCATCGATCGTGCCACGATTGTTGTAAAAGCTATAGGCCTCGGCGAGCCCCGAGCTCATACCCAGCAACTGCGACTCCCGCGCACCATCGAAAACAACGGCGGCGGACACCGCGACGAGCACGAACGCGATCGAACACCTCCATCCGGCGAGAGGCCGAGACGCGAGGCTCAAGAGGCGAACCGAGAGCCAAGACCCGAGCGCCAAAAGCGCGACGATGGCGACCAGCGCGGCGCCAGCCCGCCAGGCATCGAGGCTATCGAAGAGGAGGTCGTAAAGGTTGGGCAGAAGCCATAGATCGTGTTTTACACGCAGCGGGCGCCCGAAGAATCTAGGGAACACCTCGCACGCGAATCGATAGACGACAGCGCTCATGAGCGCCGCTCCCAGAACATGCATCACCAACAAGCGGCCGCGCGCTGCGAGCAGCTTCGCTGCGGCAGCGAGCCCGACGAGCGCAACCACATCGACGCTCGGCCGTAGCACCGACCACGGCTCGGAAAACCTGACTGAAAGAGGCACGCTCAGGAGCAAGAACGCTGCGACGGATGCCGCTAGTCTCATGTCGCCGACGCACGAAGCTGATAGTAATGGTAGGAAAAACTTCCTTCGGCATACAGACGTTCGAGGAAGGATCCCCCCCAATAGGCCGAGATGACGTTGGCCCAGCGCTTCGTGGGAGCGATGCGGCGCAGGCCGCCCAACGCCAACGTTTTCAAAGGAAGCGACCGACTCCGCCCCATCGACACCCGTGGGGTCAGATCGATTTTCTGCTCGAGCGCGAGCCCGGCGCACTCGAAAGCACTCTCGAACTCGGAGTCACGATAAATCCGTTCCAGCCGGAAGCCCTCGAGGTAAGGTGCCTCGAATCGAGACTCCTTTCTTCCGACGCGCACATCCTCGACGACGAAGAGCCGCCCTCCTGGAGTTAAATGCCGTGCCAGGTTGGAGACCGCGGAGTGCAGATCCGACGCGAAGACGAGACTCTCGATGCAAATCATCGCGTCGTAGATATCTGGAAGCGGATCTTCGTAGCTCCCGGTGAAAAATTTCAGATTCGGTGTTCCTCGATGGATTCGCTCTGCCGCATCTTTCTGAAAAGCGCTTATGGTCAGACCATGCGCCTCGCCAACCGGCCGTAGCTCAGCTAGCGGCACTCCGAATCCGCATCCGACATCGAGCAATTTGTCGATGGTGAAGGCCGACATCCGCCGGCCGAGCCACTGCGTCAGCGATGGCGTGGCGGCAAACGCTTTGTGCATCGTGAGCGCTCGCCGCCATAGCACGAACCGCGACAGATCGTCGTAGTACTCCGCAAGTCCGCGCGTGTCATCCATGGCGTAGCAAAAAAATGAACTCCCCGGCAAAACGTAGAGGCCGAAGTCCTCGCCGCAACCGTGTAAAGGACGGGCTCAGACCAAGCCGGCGCATCGCGCGTTCGCGCCACATCAGGGGCCATTGGTCCGGCAATATCCGCTCGACGGTCAAGCCGCAGCGCTCGAAGAGTCGACACCAATCGTCCTTGCCAGAGGCCCCTTGATGGCCCACTGCGTTTCGCAGCTTCAGACCTTCCATGAGGATTCTCCAGGTAAGTGTGTCGGCGTTTCTCACGAGGAAGCAAAACCGCGCCGACGGTTTCGCAACGCGAATCTGCTCCAAAATCGCGCGTTCGGGATCTGGTATACGCTCGAGCGTTCCGATGCACGTCACATAATCGAAGCTTTGGTCGGGAAAGGGCAGCTTGGTCGCGTCCGCCTCCCGAATATCAGCCTCCGGGACGAGCTTCATTCCAAGCTCGACGGCGACGGGCGACAGATCGACTCCCGCCAGCACTAGATGGTAGGCAGCCGCTTCGCGCAAGAGATGACCCGGGCCACACCCAACATCGAGGAGCCGCTCAGAAGGGCGCGGTTCCAGGATGTTGACGAGCACGCGGTAAGCTTCGGTCGGACGCAAATACGAAAGGCCTTGGCGTCGATAGGTCTCGTCGAACCATTCGCGGACGTCACGCGCGTCGACCGTTCTCTCCAACATCGTCACAGGTACCGCCTTGTCGCCGCCTGATATTCTTGATACGCGGAGCCGTACCGGACGCTCAAATGACTTTCCTCCAGCAGGACACGCCCATGCATGTGAGCGTAGTAAACGGGGACGCCGAGCAGAAGGCCCCAGCTGGGATAGACCAGAACGAGCCCGGCGAAAAAAGCGAACATTCCCACCAGACCGGGGTTTCGGCTTTGAGAGAAAAGTCGATGCTGCCGCAGCTCGGACGGTCGTACCGAGCAAAACAGCCGAGCATTCGAGCCGCGCATCATGACGACAGAGCTGAAGGTGAGCGCCCGCCCACCAACGACGAGAACAAGGCCTAGCGAGCGGACGATTTCGTTGTCGAGAAAGCCAATAGGTTCCAGATTGCCGCGCAGCTCCGGAGCAACGATCAGGCCGATGGGGACCAGGAAGATGGTGACGCACAGCGCCCACGGGAGGCCGAACCGCACGAGCTTGATAGCGAGAGGGAGCTCTCGCGATCGGTCGAGACGCGTTAGCACTTCGCCGTCTGGCGACTTCAATACAGAAAGGGTCGATCCGATGCTGGGCACCGGATAGGCGACCAGCTCGATGAGAAGCGACGCATAAGCAAGCAACACGATGATGTCGGTCATGTGAGCTCCGGAGCGCGCGCCTCTTTGTGCAGCAAGAAGCGTAGGTCGTCGCTGAACGAGAGCAGAAGCAAACCAAGCGCTGCCGCGACCAGGGCCGTCTTGGCGGAGCTCGAGACGCCGGGCAGGCTCACGCTCCAGAGCGCCACAAACGTGAAAGCGCAGACAAGCCGACCACGCCGATTGTCGCCGTCCTTGGGTTTGGGATCGGCGAACGGAAGCCCAAGGAAGCTCGAAAGGAGGACGCTCACGTATTTGAGTCCTGGCATCACGAGCACCCATACAGGCAAACCTTGCGACACGGCATGATACGCGAGAATCAGCACCGTAAGTTGATCGGCCTCCATGTCGTAGATCGCGCCTTGTGGCGTTGGCCCGAATCGACGAGCGAGCCATCCGTCTACGAGATCGAGCGCGAGAATGAGCGCGAGCAAGCCAGCTGACGCCGCCCCCGGATTGATGAATAACAGCCAGGCGACGGCGGCGGCGAGCCGGACTGTGGTCACAAGATCGGCCGGGCCGTGAAGACCGCCGCCGAGCGTCACGAGGCGCCCGAAAGCGACACCACACCAGAGCGTGATCAGCGCGACCGAGACCACGTCGTCGGTCGCGACAGCAGCAAGAGAGACCAGCAGCGCGCCACCGCCGACGGACTGAGCTAGAAGCCAGCGCGGATAGGATCTGGAACTAAGGCGATTTACCCGCATGCTGCGCATGCTAATGCAAACGGATGTCAAGCCATAACGCTCTCTTCGACGAGGTCAAACGCTTGTGTTGAAGGCGTCGGGCTTACGGAAGTGGTGCGGAATTTAATCGCTAAAAATGAAGACCATCGCTATCGGCTATTAGGAAATAGAAGCTCGGTTGAAGCGGAGCAACCGCGACATATCCTCGCCGCTAACCCGTTGGGCAGGGACTTACGCTTCGCGTAAGTCCCTGCCTCACGAGCTATAAGAATCCGGCTTTTCCGCGAAAGCTGGGCATCCGACTTGCAATATGTCGGACGCATGTTTAGTGTGCAAGCGAATGATAAGCTTGCTATTCCTCGCTTTCGTTACAACCCTGCCTCTCGTGAAGCCGTCGGTCGCATCGAAGACGTCCGAGACTGCGGAGTTTCACATCGAGGCGTCCCATTTTCAATTCGAGCCCAACCGCATAGAGGTGAGGGAAGGACAACGTGTGCGACTCGTGTTGCACTCTCTTGACGGAGTGCACGGTTTCGCGATTCCGGAGTTCGGCGTTTCCCTGCGAATCCCCGAGGGCGGTGTTCCGGTCGAGATCGAGTTCATCGCCGACAATGCTGGAGTCTTCCCGTTCGGCTGCTCCGAATATTGCGGCGTTGGACACGCTGACATGACTGGTGAAATCGTCGTGCTTGGAGCGTCTCGAGCCGACGAAACGAGCTCCACTTCGGAGCTCGTTGAAGAGGCAGATTTCAACATCATCAACATTCCCACCACGCTGCAGATGGGTCGTCACCGGTTCGCATTCCGAGTCACGCACCGTTTCGCTCGGCCGTTGGGCCAAGGCAGTTTTGTTCAATTGCTCGAGGACTTTCTGGGACTGGACGGAGGCGCCCAGATTGGACTCGAGCTCCGCTACGGGCTGTTCCGAAATACTCAAATCGGCGTCTACCGCACTAGCGACCGTACGATCCAGTTCTTTGGGCGGCAGCGCTTGCTGGAGCAAGGGACCGACGGTCCGATCGGGCTTGATCTCTCCCTCGGGATCGAGGGGAAGGACAACTTCCAGGAAGACTATTCCCCGCAACTCGGAGTCGTCCTGTCGCGGCGGCTGGGGTCGCGCTTCGCGCTGTATGCATCGCCGAGCTTCGTTGGCAACACGGACTTGTTGAGCCCGGACTCGAGCGACGAAGAGGACGACTACACCGTGGTACTCGGTCTCGGCGCACGTGTGCTCATCACCGACACGGTCACCATCGTCGCGGAGCTATCACCTCGAATGGCAGGTTTCGACGGACGGCTCGGGGACAAGAGCAACAAATTTCACGCCTCCTTCGGCGTCGAAAAACTTCTCAGAGGACACGTCTTTCAGCTAAACTTCTCTAACGAGATCGGCACGACGCCTGCCCAAATCGCGAGAGGGCAACAGGGCCCGGAGGATTGGTTCCTCGGCTTCAACATCTCTCGAAAATTCTAATTCAACTACTCGCGAAAGGAAACAGCCATGATAGATTCAAAGAAGCTCACGCGCCGAGACTTCACTGTCTCCTCGGTGTTGGCTCTCCTGAGCGGCGTCGCAATCACAATCACAGGATGCGGTGATTCTAACGATACGCCCACGACGCCGACGCCAACGCCAACGCCAACTGCCATGGACACGGACGTTACGGGAACGGTCGGCACGAATCATGGTCACACCGCGGTCATCACAGCCGCCCAGCTGACGTCCAACGCCACCGTGATGCTCGACATCATGGGAACTTCCATCCATAGTCACACCGTGGAGATCACCGTTGTAGACCTCGGTCAGATCGTGGCCGGCACGCGTGTTACCAAGACATCGAGCACCGATGACGGGCACAGTCACACCGTCACATTCAACTGATTGCGGGGGCGTCGCCGAGGAAATCGACTCGAGTCCCACGAACTGCGCCGGTGACAAGAGGATTCCGTCTCTTCGATCCCGTAATGTGCCAAAACTAACCGGCGCGAAGCAGAGTGGCGTTGGGTGACGTTTTCTAAGAGCAAGAGTGGCGCCAGTGCTCCGAGCGGCTAGAATGCGATATTTCGTGCTTTTCGTCATCGACCTCAAGATCCGTCGCGTCGAGATCGCGGGCATCGTCCTCAGCCCTACGTTGGTAGACCGGACCGCATGGCTGATGATTTCGGGCGGAAATCGATATCCGTAGTAGCTCGGCGACTCGCTGTTCATTGGCCCATTCTGTCAGTCACCAGCTCAATTTGACAGTAACCCTGGCGTGGCCTCCGCGTTGGGGATCGACACGCGTCGCGCCCCGAAGAGTCGCTCGAGGCTCTCGAGAAACTCGTGGCTGCCCGTCCGAGCTACGCGTCGGCGGTGATGGAGCTCTGGATCGCCTACTATGAAAGGGGCGAGCTCGAGGAATCGCGGGGCTGGCTGGCATCTCTGGCTGTTGCGTGTCTCCGACGAATCTACGGTCGCAGTGACTGACGGTCAGATGGAAGACAGGAGTCCAAGCTGGTCACCCGATAACAGGCCTCGGATAGACACGATTCTGTAGCCAGACCCCTCCGCTCGGTTGATTCCCACAGCCCGGGCCCGTAGACTCCTGTGTTAGTAATTAAGGATGCTCATGGCCCTCACATCCGGAACCCGCCTAGGCTCATACGAGATCCTCTCACCCATTGGCAAGGGGGGCATGGGAGAGGTCTATAGAGCCAACGACACTCGGCTTGACCGGACCGTCGCCATCAAGGTCGTCCCCGAGCACCTCGCCAAAAGCCCCGAACGCAAGCAGCGCTTCGAGCGCGAGGCCAAGGCGATCTCCCGGCTCAACCATCCGCACATTTGCACCCTTTATGACGTGGGCGAGCAAGACGGTGTGGATTACCTCGTCATGGAGTACATCGAAGGGGAGACGCTGGCGGAGAGGCTGAAGAAAGGAGCGCTGCCGCTCGACAAGGCCTTGGAATACGGGATTCAAATCGCCGACGGCCTGGACACGGCGCATCGCGCGGGAATCGTTCATCGGGATCTGAAACCCGGCAACGTGATGCTGACAACGCCGGGTGTGAAGTTGTTGGACTTTGGTCTGGCCAAAGCGCTCGCGGTCGACAGCGGAACGAACTTTTCCGAATCGCCTACCATGACTTCCGAGGGGACTCGCGCTGGCGTTGTCCTCGGCACGCCCTCGTATATGTCGCCCGAGCAGGCGCGCGGAGAGGGCGTCGACCCACGCGCGGATATTTGGTCGTTCGGATGTGTCGTCTACGAGATGCTCACCGGTCAGGCTGCCTTTACGAAGAACACCGTTTCCGAGACCCTCGCGAGTGTGCTGACCGGAGAACCCGATTGGGCGGCGCTGGCCCCAACAGCGCCGCCCGCGCTTCGGATCATGCTTCGTCGTTGCATGGAAAAGGACGTCAATCGACGACTGCCCCACATCGGCGCGGCGCGGATCGAGCTTGCCGATGCGACCGAGCTGAAGAAGCGCGCGCCAGCGTCAACGCGCTGGTGGCGTCCGCTCCTCGCCGGAGTCGCCGTCCTTGCCGTTGTGCTCGGCATCGTGTGGCTCTCAAAGGATAGACTCGGGCCTTCCGAAACCAATCCGAGTGTTTCTCGCGCCTCCGTTGATCCATCACCCGGCGAATCGTGGGTCATCGGTCCGCACGATCCGGATATCGCCATTTCACCAGACGGGTTGCAGATCGCCTACATCGCGCGACGTGACGCGGGAATCCAACTGGTGGTGCGACGGTTGGACGAGTTCGAGAGCAAAGCTCTCGGCGGCTTCGGTGGATTCATTCGCCAACCCTTCTTCTCTCCCGAAGGAGAATGGATCGGATTCGTGGCAGGCAATGTTATAAAGAAAGTGGCGGTCGACGGGAGCGCCGCGGTGACGGTCTGTGTTTTGCCGCGCTACTTGAGCGGCGCGACCTGGGCTCCCGACGGCACCATCATCTTCGGCACTCTCAATGGGGGCTTGTTCCGCGTGCCGTCCGCGGGCGGCGAGCCGGAGCAGCTAACGAACCCCGCCGGAAGTGCGCATCGATGGCCCACCATGCTTCCGGGCGGCGATGCGGTGCTTTTCGCCTCGGTCTTGGGCGCCGGTTCGGACGTCCGAGTGCGCTCGCTTACTAGCGGCGAAGAGAAGGTAGTCGTGGAGGGGGCAACCTTTCCCCTTTACGCCGGAACCGGTCATCTCCTGTACGTGGCGGCCGGTGTGCTCTGGGGGGTCGCCTTCGATGTCGAGCGGCTAGAAGTCGTCGGCGATGCGGTTCCGGTGGTGGACGGTGTCATGATCAAAGGGCCTAGCGAAGATGGTTTAGGCGCGGCAGATATCGGAATCGCAAGTAACGGCACGCTCTTGTACCGGCCGAGCGGAGCAAAAGAGAGTGGCGAAATTCGCGCGCCCACGCTTGTTTGGGTGGATCGCGACGGAACCGAGGAATCGCTGAATCTGGAGCCGCGGGAGTACGGTCGCCTGCGGCTCACGGGCGATGGGACGCAGATCGCGGTCGAAGTCGACGACGCCGATACGGGACAGAGTAATGTCTGGGTCGGTAGGGTCGACGACGGCACGCCCCTATCGCAGCTTACCTTCGATCCCGCTCGGGACAGCTATCCGGTGTGGACGACGGACGGGCAGCACGTTATTTTCGGTTCGGAACGAGAAGGCGGCGGCGTGTTCTGGAAACGCGCCGACGGAGCAGGGTCGGTAGAGCGTCTCTTGCGTTTTGACGCCTATTGGCGGGGCCCGGTCTTCGTCACACAGGACGGCACCGGGCTCGTCTATGCGCGGATCAGGCGCGGCACCTCAACGGATACGGAGAGCACACACCGCGTGCTATCGCTGAGGGACGACCGCACAGACGAAGCGCTTGCATTGCACTCTCACTTTAACGCCTCTATCTCACCCGACGGACGTTGGGTGACGTATATCTCGGAGGAAACCGGAAATTTTGAGGTCTATGTTCAACCGTTTCCGAACCCTAGCGGTAGCAAGTGGAGGATTTCACCCAGCGGCGGTCGGGATCCCGTTTGGAGCCGGGACGGCCGCGAGCTCTTCTACCTCCGTGAAAACACCATGCTCGCGGTACGGGTCATCACCGAGCCGAGCTTCGCCACAGAGCCAGCGGTGGAGCTATTCGACGGGCCGTATGTCGACGCGAGTGGCCGCTACTACGATGTCGCGCCCGACGGCAGGTTCTTGATGATCAAGCCCGGTTGGCTGAGCGCCGGACGAGAAGCGCCACTCCGCATCGTCTTCAACTGGTTCGAAGAACTCAAACGCCTCGTGCCGACCGACAAATAGACGCCTGTCCCTCGTCAATACTCGTCGGCCTGTGAAATCAAGGACTTACATCCCGCTTGAGTTCCGGGCCTAAGAAGGCGAAACTTCGCCCCCGTGCTCCGTGTACTCATTTTCGTCGTCTCTCTCGGCGCCCGTGTGTTGCGGGCGAGGTGTCGGCGCCGGGCCGACCTTGTGATCGAAAACCTCGCTCTGCGGCAGCAAGTGACGGCGCTGAAGAAAGAGCGCCCGCGCCCACCGCTCGAAGACGTCGATCGAGCCTTCTGGGTGGCGCTTCGCGAATCGTGGCCAGCGTGGGCCAGTCGTCTAGTCATCGTCAAAGCCGGCACGGTGGCCGAGTGGAATCGGGCCCGATTGCGGCGATACTGGGCGAGGATTTCCCAACGTCGGCATCCGGGACGACCTCGCGTCGACGCCGAGATTCGTCGACTCATCCGGCTCATGGCGCAAGACGGCTGGGGTGCTCCTCGTATCCACGCCGAGCTAACGAAGCTCGGCTTCATCATCTCAGAGAAGACCGTGTCGCGATACATGCCGCGGCTGCCAGCTGAGCCCGACCAAGTGAAGCGTTGGGTCGCGTTCTTGCGAAACCACAAGGACGACATCGCAGCGATGGATCTGTTCGCTGTGCCGACAGCGTCGCTTCGGCTGCTGTACGGCTTCTTCGTCATCGAGCACGGCCGGCGTCACATCGTTCACTTCAACTTCAATGCCACGTCGGCGTGGGTGATGCAGCCAACTGCGTGAGGCGTTTCTGTACGACACCGCGCCGAGATACCTGGTCTTCGACCGCGATTCTATATTCAGCCCTGCGGTGGTCAAGTTCATAAGGGCCATGGGCACAAAGCCTGTTCGCATCTCCTATCGCAGCCCCTGGCAAAACGGAACCGCCGAGCGCTGGATAGGAAATTGCCGGCGCGAGCTTCTCGAGCACGTCGTTGTCCTCGGCGAGCGGCATCTCGTCCGGCTCGTGAGGACATATATCAGCTACTATCACCAGGATCGTTGCCACTTGGGGCTCGGTAAAGACACGCCGGACGAGAGACCGATCACGCCACGTCCGTCACCCGCGGCGAAGGTCGTCGCACTCCCGCGCGTCGGTGGACTGCATCATCGGTACGAATGGCGCGAGGCTGCGTGAGGGCGCTTTCGATCCGGTAAAGTCGCCAGCCCAGACTGCGTGAGGTCTGCGTCGTTTCCGTTCTGAAACCGCCTACTCCTAACTCGGGGCGACGTTCTGCGAGCGATGGAGCCCGCCGTACTCGTCATCGCCGTGCGGTGTTGGTCCAACCGCCAGCGCGGATCAATAAAGATGATGGACACGATACAGCGGGGAAAATTTCCGTTTTCTTTTATAGTGTCTAGACCGTCCACCCCAACCCGACGCGCCTACTCGGCACGATTTGGTTGATGGCCTAACGATCCACGAACGTGTAGTTCACGGGGAGGCACTCATTGACCAGAGGATTGATGAACTGGCCTCGGAACGTGTTCAACAACATTGAGACACCCGCGAGCTGCATTTAGTGAGCCTCGATTAGCGTCGGGAGACTTGTGACGTCGGTGCGGTCCAGGTCGGCTTCGATCGAGATCTCGCTGCGTGAAGCAGAAAAAGGGGGTACCCCGAGGTAAGGACCACGCCGCGAGAGTGGCTCCAGCGGCATCCTGGAGCGTCGTTTTCTTGCGAACGAAGCGTTCGGGAAGAGCCCGATGAGCTTCAAGAAGGATCTGGCGCCGAGCGGTGGTGAGCTGTTCGGCGCGACCATAGTGAACGTCGGCCGGTGTCATGAGCCCGATTCCAGAGTGCCTGTGGTAGAAATTGTAGTGGTCGAAGAAACCGCAGCAGAACAGCCGGCTGTCTTGGATGGAACCAAAAACGGCTGGGGAACTGAGGGCAATACTTTAGCGTCTTGAACGGGGACTCGGAGTAGGGACCCTATAACCCTATAACCCTATAGCCCATTGCTTTTCCGTTGGCCGCGCACAAAGCTAAAGCTGTTGATGGAGCGCTGCGGTACGATTTCGAACGCGAATTTCAGTGCAAAGAGTGTAGGACGCATGAGGTGGTGGGTTTCGGGCGAAGGTGAGTTGAGAATAGTGCTAGAGCGCTGGTGTCAAATAGACCGGTGGCGCTGGGCTGCGCTGGGCGTGAGGTTACGCTAGCGGTTCAGAGAGGTGCTTCGGTCGTGTCTCTGAAAAGGGGAG
>SMVB01217914.1_pt1 | contig 37608 bp, 33 predicted proteins | sample 2456461 | NCBI WGS metagenome assembly SMVB01 (sample SAMN11095934, study PRJNA526329) | marine sediment metagenome | biome: Marine sediment; feature: Surficial sediment; material: Deep marine sediment; isolation source: Hadal surficial sediment | place: Pacific Ocean | collected 2014-05 | depth...
GCCTCGCAATTCGAGACGCTCGCTCGACAGGGAACCCACATCCCGGTCGTTCGCGAGATCCTCGCCGATCTCGAAACGCCCCTCTCCCTATTCCGAAAGATCGACGACGGGCGGACCGCCTTTCTCCTCGAGTCCGTCGAAGGCGGCGAGAAGTGGGCCCGATACAGCTTTCTAGGAGTCGGAGCCCGCGCCATGTTCCGCGCCACGGGCAGCCGCGTCGAATGGACCGAAGCAGGCGACACCGAAATCATCGATACCGGCGGGGATCCGCTCGAGGTCTTGCGTGACCGGCTGAGGGCGTTCGAGGCAGTGCAACCGACCGACCTGGATCTGCCGCGTTTTATCGGTGGTGCAGTCGGGATGATCGGCTACGACTGGGTGCGCTTCGTGGAGAAGATCCCGGACGCGAACCCCGACAAGGTCGGACTGCCGGACGCGTTCTTCGTGCTGCCGGAATACGTCGTTGTCTACGACAACGTTCGCCACACCGCCTTGATCGTCGTACACGCCAAAGTCGAGCCGGGCGAGGATCGCAAGCACGCATTCGCTCAGGCGGACGCGAAGATCGAGTCGCTCATCGAGCGGATCCGTCAGCCGCTCGCCGCCGAGCCGCGCCAGCCGGCGATCCGCGTCCCGATGGAAGTCGAGCGCAGTATGTCCGAAGAGGGCTTTCACGAAATCGTGAAGCGCGCGAAGGAATACATCGAGGCCGGTGACATCTTTCAGGTGGTACTCGCTCAACAATTCCAGATGCCACTACAGGTCGATCCCTTTTCGATCTACCGACATCTCCGCGTCATCAACCCGAGCCCCTATATGTTCTTCATTCGGATGGAGGACGCGGTCATGGTCGGGGCGTCGCCCGAGATCCTCGTTCGTCTCGAGGGCGATCGGATCGACGTGCGCCCGATCGCCGGCACCCGATGGCGCGGGGAGACCCCGGAGGAGGACAAACAGCTCGAGGCGGATCTGCTGGCCGATCCCAAGGAGCGGGCGGAGCATCTGATGCTCGTCGATCTGGGTCGCAACGATGCCGGTCGCGTCTCCGAGATCGGCTCCGTCGAAGTCGACGAGTACGCCGCTGTCGAACGTTATTCGCATGTGATGCACATCGTCTCGAACGTGCACGGCAAGCTGCGTCCGAATCTCGACTGGCTCGACGTGCTCCGCGCGACCTTTCCCGCCGGTACGCTCTCCGGGGCGCCCAAGGTGCGTGCCATGGAGATCATCGATGAGCTCGAAACGGTGCGCCGGGGCTTCTTCGGAGGCTGCTGCGGCTATCTCGACTATTCCGGAAACATGGACATGGCCATCACGATCCGGACGATGGTCGCGAAAGACGGCAAGGTCACCCTCCAAGCGGGTGCGGGCATCGTGGCGGATTCCGTGCCGGAATACGAATTCGAAGAGACGATCAACAAGTCGCGTGCCGTGCTGACGGCGATCGACCTCGCCCGCGAGGGGTTTGATTGAGATGCGGCTCCTGATCATCGATAACTACGATTCCTTCACCTACAACCTCGTCCAATATCTCGGCGAACTCGGCGCGGAAGTCGAAGTCGTGAGAAACGACGAAGCCGATGTCGAAACCCTGATGGGGCGCGCGGGGGATGGGCTGGTAATTTCGCCCGGACCGGGCACGCCGGATGATGCGGGCGTCTCGATGGCGGCGATCGAGCGCTTTTCGGAGGCGGGGGTGCCGGTCTTCGGTGTCTGTCTCGGTCACCAGTCGATCGGTCAGGTCTACGGGGGCCGGATCGTTCGGGCTCGTTCGATCATGCACGGCAAGCTCTCGACGGTCGCCCACGATGGGAAGGGCGTCTTCGAGGGACTGCCCCAGAACTTCGACGCGACGCGATACCACTCCCTCGTGATCGAGGAGTCGAGCCTGCCCGACGTCCTCGAGATTACCGCGCGAACCGAGGACGGCGAGATCATGGGCGTGCGCCATCGAACGCTTGCGGTGGAGGGCGTTCAGTTCCATCCCGAGTCGATCATGACCGGAGAGGGCAAGCGGCTACTCGGGAATTTCCTGGCGCGCTGTCGCAGGGGGGCGGCATGAGCGAGATTCGTGCGGCCATCGATGACCTCGTGTCCCGCGGCGGCGTCGCGCCGGCTCGCCTGGGCGCCGCGTTCGGCGAGATCATGGACGGAAAGGCGTCGCCCGCGACGGCCGCTGGCCTCCTGATCGCGCTGCGCATGAAGGGTGAAAGCGTCGACGAGATCGTGGCGGTGGCCCGAGCACTGCGCGCACGAGCGACGACGGCAAAGGCGACGGATCCGAAAACGATCGACACGTGTGGCACCGGCGGTTCCGGGCTCGACACCTTCAATATTTCTACGACGGCCGCCTTCGTGGTCGCCGGCGCGGGGGTCTCCGTCGCCAAACACGGGAATCGCGCGGCGACCAGCCAATCCGGAAGCTTCGACGTGCTCGAGGCGCTCGGAGTCCGAATCGATCTACCGATCGAGACCTGCGCCGAGATTCTCGCCGACGTCGGGATTGCGCCTTTCTTTGCGCGCACCGCGCACCCGGCGTTCCGGCATATCGCACCCGTTCGTGCGGAGCTGGGCGTGCGGACCCTGCTGAATTGTCTCGGACCGCTGCTCTCGCCGGTGGGGGCCCTCTACCAGCTGGTTGGTGTCTATTCGGATTCGCTCGTGGAGCCCCTGGCAGGGGCCCTGGCGGAACTGGGCGCGGCCCGAGCTCTCGTCGTACACGGCTCCGATGGCATGGATGAATTGACGACGACCGGCCCGAGTTCGGCGGCGTTGGTTGCGGGGGGCCGCGTCGAGACGCTGACGATCGAACCGGAGACGCTCGGGATCGAAAGGGCAAAACTCTCGGAACTCACGGGCGGTACACCCGAGCAGAATGCCCGAACCACCCGAGCCATTCTCGCCGGCGAATCTGGCGCCCGGCGTGACATCGTCCTGTTGAATGCGGGCGCGGCCCTCTGGGTCGTCGAGGCGGTCGAATCGCTCGAGGCCGGAATCGAGCGCGCCGCACGCAGTCTCGACGACGGTTCTGCTGCGGCGAAGCTCGAAGCCCTCGGCAAGGCGACGGCGCAGGCCGGGTCGGGGGCATCCGCGTGACGATTCTCGACGAGATCCTCGCCCATAAACAACTCGAACTCGACGCGGTGCGTCTCGAGTGCGACCCCGAGAGCGTGGCCCGTGAGGCGGCGGCCTGTCGTCGCGTGCCGCTCGGATTTCGCGAAGCCCTTCGGAGTACCCCGGGCGCATCGGTGATCGCCGAGGTGAAACGCCGCTCTCCGAGCAAGGGCCTGATCCGCGAGGATTTCGATCCGGTCTGGATCGCGACGTGTTATGCCGAGGCGGGCGCGGCCTGTATCTCCGTCCTGACGGACGAGAAGTTTTTCGGGGGCTCACTCGCGGACCTCGAGGCCGTTCGCGCCGCGGTCGATCTGCCGATCATCCGGAAGGATTTCGTGATCGATTCGTATCAGATCGATGAGGCGCGCCTCGCAGGAGCGGATGCCATCTTGTTGATCGTGTCGGCCCTCGACGACGAGACGATGAAGGCGCTTTTTACGCATACCAAGGGACTGGGTCTCGATGTGCTCGTCGAGGTTCACGACGAGCGGGAGTTCGATCGCGCGCAGGCCCTGGGTGCGGATCTGATCGGGGTGAACAACCGCAACCTGAAGACTTTCGAGGTGGACCTGGGCACGACCGAGCGGATCGCCGCGAAACGGATGGATCCCAACGTGGTGCTGGTCGCCGAGAGCGGCATCGCCAACGCCATGGATGTCCGTCGACTCGAGCGGGCAGGGGCCGCTGGATTTCTGGTAGGAGAATCCCTGATGCGCCAACAGCATCCGGGGAAAGCGCTCGAAGCGCTACGGAGGCCGATGTGACTGGAAGCGTGCGGATCAAGATCTGCGGTGTGATGAATCCCGAGGATGCGCTCGCCGCGGTCGAGGCGGGGGCGGATCTGATCGGGATCAACTTCGTGGAGGGCTCGCCGCGGGAGGTCGATATTGCTCAGGCAATTGAGATCTCCGAGGCGCTCGAGGGCCTCGATGTCGAGCGGGTTGCGCTGTTCCGGAATGCGAGCTGGGACAAGATCGATCCGATCCTGCGGCGCGTGTCCTTCGAGCGCGTGCAGTTCCACGGCGACGAGACCGAGGAGGAGATCGAGGCGATCGACCTCCCGACCATCAAGGCCATTCGTGGTGCCGATCAAGAAGCGGCGGAGACCTATCCGGGTTCGATCCTGCTGCTGGACCATCCGCACCAGGGCGGCGGACAAGGCCAGGCTTGGGATTGGAGCGAGGCCGAGGATCTGATCGCACACGGACACGACGTGATCATCGCCGGCGGACTCACGCCAGAGAATGTTGCGGAAGCGCTTGCGGACGTGGGGGATATCCCGCCCTGGGGAGTCGATGTGGCGACCGGAGTCGAGAACGAGAATCGGCGCAAGGATCCGGCCAAGATGCGTGCCTTCGTCGAGGCGATCCGGCAGCGAGAAGAGTCCGTCGAGGCCGAGAAAGAGTCGGGGGAGGGTTCGTGAAGAGCGAACCGGATGAGCGGGGAATGTTCGGCTCCTACGGGGGCCGCTTCGTTCCTGAGATGCTGATCAGTGCACTCGACGAGTTGGTGGAGGAGTCCGCTCGAATTCTTGCGGATCCCGCCTACCAGGCGGAGCTCGACGATCTCTTGCACAACTATGCGGGTCGACCGACCCCGCTGACGTTCGCTGCCAGGCTGACCGAGCGGGTCGGGGGCGCGAAGATCTATCTCAAGCGCGAAGACCTCGCCCACACCGGCGCCCACAAGATCAACAATGTGCTCGGACAGGCGCTGCTGGCTCGATATATGGGGAAGGCGCGGATCATCGCGGAGACGGGTGCGGGACAGCACGGCGTCGCATCCGCCACCGCCGCGGCGCTGCTCGGACTCGAGTGCGATGTCTACATGGGCGCGGAGGACATGCGGCGTCAGGCACTGAATGTGTTTCGGATGGAACTTCTCGGTGCAAAGTGCATCGCCGTCGAAAGCGGATCCCGGACGCTGAAGGATGCGATCAACGAAGCGATGCGAGACTGGGTCACCAACGTCGAGCACACCTACTACTGCATCGGGTCCGTCATGGGTCCGCATCCCTATCCGACGATGGTGCGCAACTTTCAACGTGTGATCGGCGTCGAAGCACGCGAGCAGATCCTGCGTGTAGAAGGGCGTCTGCCGGACGCGCTGGTCGCGTGTGTGGGCGGTGGCTCGAACGCGATCGGGCTCTTCCATCCCTTCCTCGAAGATGACGAGGTCCGCCTGATCGGGGTGGAACCGGGGGGGGAGGGCATTCACTCCGGTCGGCACGGCGCCACGATCACCGCGGGTGTCCCGGGAATTTTTCACGGCAAGCGTACGCTCGTGCTCTCGGACGACGACGGTCAGATCTTCCCGGCCCATTCGATTTCCGCGGGACTCGACTACCCCGGCGTCGGCCCCGAGCACGCGTATCTCAAGGAAGTCGGCCGGGCGGAATATGAGGTGGCGACGGACGAAGAGGCGCTCGAAGCCTTTCAGATCCTGTCGCGCAGCGAGGGGATCATTCCGGCTCTCGAGAGTTCGCACGCGATCGCCCACGCGATGAAACTTGCGGGCAGCCTGCCGAAGGACGCGATTCTGCTCGTGAATCTGTCGGGGCGCGGCGACAAGGACGTCGATGAGGTGCGCAGGATCCTGGCCGAACGAGAGAGCGCGACGCACTGATGTCCGTCCATACGACGAACCGGATCGATACCTGCTTTGCCGCCCTGCGTGCCCGGGGCGAAACCGCACTCATTCCGTTCTTGACCGCGGGCGATCCCGATCTCGATACGACCGAGGCCCTGGTGCTCGCGATGGCCGCGGCCGGCGCCGATTTGATCGAGTTGGGTGTGCCGTTTTCGGATCCGACGGGGGAGGGTCCAACGATCCAGCGCTCGAGCGGCCGCGCGCTCGAACAGGGAACCAGCCTGCGGTCGATCCTGCAGCTGGTCCAGCGCCTGCGCTCGAAGATCGAACTGCCGCTCGTGTTGATGGGCTATGCGAATCCGCTTCACGCGATGGGAGCGGAAGCCTTCGCCCGATCCGCGATCGAAGTCGGTGTCGACGGCATCATCATTCCCGATCTGCCACCCGAGGACGGGGCCCCCTACCTCGACCCGTGTCGGGAGGCGGGGATTCATCCGATCCTGCTGGCCGCGCCGACGACCCGCCCCGAGCGGCTCGAGATGCTGATGCGCGAGACCCGTGGATTCCTCTACTACGGTTCGGTCCAGGGTGTGACCGGTACGCGCAGCGATCTGGCGGAGGGCATCGAAAAGAAGGTGCGCGCGGCTCAGGCCTTGGGGGATGTTCCGGTCTGCGTCGGATTCGGGATCGGAACCCCCGACCAGGCCGCGATGATTGGCGCCTACGCCGATGGCGTCGTGATCGGCAGCGCGATCGTCGACCGGATCGAAGCCGCGGGATCCAAGGCCTCCGCGGTCGAAGATGTCGCCCGCTTCATCGAAGAACTGAAGGCGCCACTTCGCGAGAGTGGGTCGGCTGTGCGCGATCGGCCGACGTCAGCGCGCCGCTGAACCCGTGAGTCGTTCGAAGAGCGCGACGACCTGGCTACGCGTCTCTTCGAGAGACCCCGAATTATCGATCACCTGATCGGCCATCTCGCGTTTTTCGTCGATCGGCAATTGGGCTGCGATGCGCCGTTCAGCCTCGTCTGCGGCGCAATCGTCGCGCGACATCGTGCGCTCGATCTGGACGGCACGACTCACCCACACGCAGAGCGTCTCATCGAAGTCCATGATCGCGCCACTGCCGCTCCCGCTCCCGCGACCCTCGAAGAGCAGGGGGATATCGAGAACGACCAGTGGGACATTCGCCTCGACGCCCGTCTTGGCTCGTCGCAACATCTCGGCGATCACGGGTGGATGGACGATCTCTCCGAGTCGGGCGCGCGCGTCGGCGTCGCGGAAGACGATCGCGCCGAGCGCTTCGCGATCGAGGGAGCCGTCGGCGGCGATGACCCCGTCGCCAAAGGCAGCGGCGATCTCTCCGAGCATGGGCTGGCCCGCAGCCTGCTGCTCGTGAACGATCGCGTCGGCATCGATCGTCGTTGCGCCCAGTTCGGTGAGAATGCGGGTGACCGTGCTCTTGCCCGAGCCGATGCCGCCGGAGAGTCCCAGGATACATGTCATGCGGGGAGCATGGCCGAGCCGACGTTCTTGCTCAAGCGCGGGCGGATCACTGCCCTAAAATACCGCTAGCCGAGTTCCGAGGCTTCGGAGCCTGCGATGATCACGCAGTTCTTGCCGGCGGCCTTGGCCCGGTAGAGCGCCTTGTCCGCCTCGGCAAAGAACTCGCGGCGATGGCCGTTGAAGAGCGCAACCCCGAGTGAAATCGTGACGTCGACCGGCTTCATGGTGTCGCCGATGATGAGACGCGTCGTCTCGATCGCCATGCGGATCTTCTCGGCCAGATGGACCGCACCGGCGAGGTCCGTGTTGGGCATCAGGATTACGAACTCTTCGCCGCCATAGCGGGCGATCAGATCGGATTCGCGGGCGGAGTCGTTCATGATCGCGGCCAGACTGACCAGGACCTCGTCACCGGCGGCATGGCCATAGGTGTCGTTCAGCATCTTGAAATCGTCGATATCGAACAGGATGAGCGAGAGTGGGGACTGCGTTCGGCTGACGCGTTTGATTTCGCGGGTCAGGTGGTCCTGGAAATAGCGATGGTTGTGGAGCTTCGTCAGTCCGTCGGTGATCGAGAGCTGGGAGAGGATCTCGTTGGCGCGTTGGAGTTCTTCGTTCTTCTCGGCCAGTCGGATTCGGTCCTGCTCGATTTCGAGCTGGTTGCTTCGCAGCTTGCCCATCATGCCGTTGAACGTACGCGTCAGGAGGCCCAGCTCATCGTCGTAGTTGGCCGGAAGTGGGATCTCGTAGTCGATATGACCGGCTGCGATTCGCTGAGCGCCCTGGGAGAGGGCTTCGATCGGCTGCATGATCGCGAGCGTGATCTTGAAGGCGAGGACGCTGAAGAGCAGGATGATGCAGATGTCGACGATGAAGATTTGATTGGTGATCGCGATGGCGGGGGCGAAGGCACGGGCATGCTCGGCTTCGGCGACGAGGAACCATCCGGTGTGCTCGAGCGGAACGAGCATGCCGACCAGGCGATTGCCCGCTGTGTCCTCGTAGTCGGCGAGGAGTTCGCTGTCCGGATAGAGCATCTGCGCCATCGGGAGGTGGGCCTGCCTGCGTGCGTCGGCTCGAATTCCGGCGGCGGCCACGACACGACCGTTATTGTCCGCGACCAGGATCCTCATCCCACGCCGGTCGCCCGCCGGAGGCTGCAAGAAGTCGTAGAGCGTTTCGCGTGAGAGACATCCCTCGAGATGCCCCGCGATCTTCGAGTTCTTTCGAATCACATCCACGTGAGCCGCGAGGCAACCCGGCTCGTTGTTGGAGGGTGCCTTCTCGCGATGCAGGCTCAGCCGGTCGAAATGTCGAGCGAGTTTCCCGGGCGGGGACGGCAGCAGGCTGTCGTGGTTTCCAGCGCGTTCGTCCCGATCCGTCCCCGCGAGCCAGTGCAGATCGCTCGTCGCGCGATTCGTGTCGAGCGCGGCGATGAGTGCGTCGTGCCATGGGCTGCCGATCGCGGCCGAGGCCGCGAGCTGAGCGGAAGCGGCGGCGTGCCACTCCTCGATCTGGCTACTTCGTTCCCGCAGGAGCTGGGCGCCGCGCTCCCCGATCCGCGCACGCACGTCGCTGTAAATGGCGCCGATGCTGAGCCAGCTCACGATCATTGCGGTCAGCAGGGTCGAGAGGAAGACGCACAGGATGATCCGCGTCGATACGCTGTTGAGCGGGGTGTATCGGCGGATGCTGTCGGCGAAGTCCTCGGTGGACTGCGGGCTGCTCGGCGGAGTCATTGGGCCTCGGGCTGAAGGGCTCGCCCCGCGTATCGACCCGAAGACTCGCCTGCTTGAATGCCAGGGCCTTCAAAACAGACCGGATTTCAGTCACTTACGAACGTTTTCAGCGTTGGAGACCGGCTCGCCGCAAAATCGGGGGGACAGATTCCGGTAAACCCTTGCTTTTAGAGGAGAAACGGAATCCTGGAGGTTTGCGGGAGCGAGGGCCGTCCGATATGATGCGCCTTCATTTTCAGGGGGTTAGCCCCTTTTTCGCCCTTTCAACCGTCCGCGCGAAGGATCCCAGTTTCGAGCCCAGGATTGGGAATCGATCAGGACTGGATCGATCATCGCGTTGGATCCTCCCGACTGTTCGAGAGCCGAACGGAACCGGGTTCGATCGGACCCTCGACTTCGCGCCCCCACCACACGATCGATTCGCCCGCAATCAGCCGAGGCCTCGAGGCTTGTGCTTCGATGCCCCGATGAGCGGAGAGCGGTCAATGGCTCAGTCGGGCGTGGCGGGCATGACAGAGAGAACGGAGAGCATTCTCGATGTCGCAATCGAAGAGGACTGGCTCCGGGAGCGCCGTCGGTCGTTCCGCTGATCGAGCGGGCGCACCGCAGGCCCCGACCCCCGAGATCGCCGAGGAGTTGGCGGATCTGCGCAGCCAGATCGATTCGATCGATGGCGAGATCCTCGACCGGCTCAACCGGCGCGCCGGTTGCGTTCAGCGCGTCGGGGAACTCAAGGACGGCGGGCGCAAGGGGCCGATCTATGTCGCGGCGCGGGAACGTGATCTCGTGAGTGCCCTGGTCGAAGCCAATTCCGGCCCTTTTCCGAGTGCCGGGATTCCGCACGTCTTTCGCGAGATCATCTCCGCAACCCGCTCCCTCGAAGAACGTGTTCGTGTCGCCTTCCTCGGTCCGGACGGGACCTTCAGTCATCAGGCCGCCAGTCGTCAATTCGGGGCACAGGTCGATCTCGTTCCGGTGACCAACATGCGCGATGTCTTCACTTTGACCGAGCGCGGCGATACGCATTTCGGGGTGGTTCCGGTCGAGAATACGATCGAAGGACCGATCACGGTGACCTTTGATGCCCTCGTCGAGACCGACGTCACAATCTGCGGTGAGATCATGCTCGAGATCTCTCAGCACCTGATGTCACGCACCGGGCGACTCGAAGACGTACAGAAAGTGGCTTCGCATCCCCAGCCCCTCGCGCAGTGCCGCGGTTGGCTCGAGACCAACCTGCAGGGGATCGACACGCTGGAGACGACCAGCACGGCGGCCGCGGCCCAGCTCGCGCACGCCGATGAAAAGGTCGCCTCGATCGGTTCAGCGGTGACCGCGGAGGTCTATGACCTGCTCACGATCGCTTCCTCGATCGAAGACCACCGAGGCAATACGACGCGCTTCCTCGTGATCGGTCGTGAAACCCCCGCGCCGTCGGGGCAGGACCTGACGAGTGCGGTCTTCACGGTGCGGCGCGATCAGTCGGGCGCGTTGCATGACCTGCTCGGACCCTTCGCACGCCACGGAGTCAATCTGACCGCGGTGCAATCACGTCCCATGAAGGGGAAACCCTGGGAGTACATCTTCATCGTGGACATGGAGGGGCACAGGGACGATCCCGCCGTCGCCCGCGCGCTCGAGGAAGCGGGCGCCGTCGCGGCTTCACACAAGGTGCTGGGCTCCTTTCCCCGCGCGCACGAGGCCCCGTCCAGAACTCCGCAGACGCCGCTTTCGAGCGCCCAACAGGTCGACGGTCGAGAGGAGGAGTCCGGGTGAGCATCGCCGATCTCGTCAAGCCGCATATTCGCGATCTGGCGCCCTATGTCCCGGGCAAGCCGATCGAGGAACTCGAACGGGAACTCGGGATCAGCCACTCGATCAAGCTGGCCTCGAACGAGAATCCGCTCGGGCCGAGTCCGAAGGCAGTCGAGGCGATGCGCGCAGCCGCCGGCGAGATTCATCGCTACCCGGACGGTGCGAGCTTCGTGCTTCGGTCGAAATTGGCCGCTCGGTTGGGGGTCGCCGAGAATCAGCTCGTGTTCGGCACGGGCGCCGACGAGATCCTCGAACTAATTGCCAAGACACTGGTCGGGCTGGGGGACGAGGTCGTGTATGCGTGGCCCTCGTTCGCAATGTACCCGATCGTGATCAAGGGCATGGGTGCCACCGGTGTACCGGTTCCACTGACGGAAGATCTGGTGCACGATCTGGACGCGATGGCGGCCGCCGTCACGCACAAGACTCGCGTCGTGATGGTCTGCAATCCGAATAATCCGACCGGAACGAGTGTTGGGGCCGAGGAATTCGATCGCTTCGTCGCGGCGCTGCCCGACGATGTCGTGCTGGCAGTCGATGAGGCCTATTTCGAGTTCGTTCGGCGAGACGATTTTCCCGACGTGATCGCGTTGATGAATCGACGTCCCGGGACCCTGGTCTTGCGTACGTTCTCGAAGATCTACGGCCTGGCCGGAATTCGGATCGGCTACGGGATCTGCGATGCCGAACTCGCGAGCTATCTCGAACGCGCGCGGCATCCCTTCAACGTCAATCGCCTGGCGGAGGTCGCCGCGCTCGCCGCCCTCGACGACGAGGAACACGCGCGCCGAACGATCGAGCTGAACACCTCGGGCCTCGCGTACCTCGCCGCCGAACTCGGCAAGATGGGAATCAAGACCTGGCCGTCCGAAGCGAATTACATTCTCGCCGAAACCGGAGCGGACATTTACGAAGCGCTGCTCGCACGCGGGGTCATCGTGCGGCCGATGGCGGGCTTCGGCCTGACCGAGCACGTCCGCATTTCGGTCGGTCTGCCCGAGGAGAACGAGCGTCTGATCAAGACGCTCGCCGAGATTCGAGCATCCGATTCAAAGCGAGAGGAGGCCGGCGCGTGAGTTCCGTCGAGAACCCGCATGCGCCCTTCGAGCGCCTCGCCGTACTCGGTCTCGGACTGTTGGGGGGTTCGGTCGCAGCGGCTGCAAAGCAGCGAGGACTCGCTCGCGAAGTCGTCGGGGCGGCGCGGCGATCCGCTCCGCTCGAACGAGCGCTGGCGGCGGGCCTCGTCGATTCGGTGGCGACGCCTGAGCAGGCCGTGCGAGGCGCGGATCTGGTGGTTCTCGGAATGCCGGTCGGTTCGATGAACCAGGTCGTGTCGAATGTCGCGTCGAGCCTGTCTTCGGGATGTCTGGTGACGGACGTGGGCAGCGTGAAGGGATCGGTGATCGAGACGATTCCGGGGCTGCTGCCGGATGGGGTCGAATTCGTGGGGGCCCACCCGATGGCGGGCAGTCATCTGCGAGGGCCGGATCACGCGCGTGCGGATCTCTTCGAGGGCGCGACCTGCGTGGTCACGCCACGGGCCGGCCAGGATCAGGCAGCCGTCGAGCGCGTAGAAACGTTCTGGCGGGATCTGGGCGCTCGGGTCGTGCGTCGTTCACCGGCTGTCCACGACGAAGAGGTCGCGTGGGTGAGCCATCTGCCCCACCTCCTCGCATTCGCCTTTGCGGATGCACTGAACGCCGCGCCGGACCGCGTCGGGAAACTGGCGGGCAGTGGATTCCGCGATTTCACGCGGATCGCCCAGAGCGACGCCGAATTATGGGGTGAGATCCTGAGCCTCAACGGCAAGGCGCTCTCGGGCCCCCTCAATCATTTCTCTGCGTCCCTGGCGAAGCTCGCCCGGGCGCTCGAGGAGGGCGATGACGAGTCGCTCGAAAAACTGTTGAATCAGGCAAGACTACGATTGGCGGAGGTCGCAGCGGGCGGCTCTCGACGGTCGCAGGAAGACGGAGCCTGATACGCATCGAAGCTTCGACTGAACTTTCAATTGAAGCTTCGACTTTAATCCTAATCTTAACCTTCAACTTCGGGTCCCAAGCCCGGACGGCCTGAGCACACGGTGTGGTCAGGACCAGCAGGAGTCACCAAACAAGTGTCTGAATCAACCGAACATATCGGAGCCGGCGAGAGTTTCGCAGAGCTCTTCGGGTCGAACGAGCAAGCCATCAAAGAAGGTGAGATCGCCCGCGGCAAAGTTCTCTCGATCGATGCCGATTTCGTACAGATCGATATCGGCTTCAAGTCCGAGGGAATGATCGCGACCTGGGAATTCATGACGGAAGAGGGCGAACTCCTCATTTCCGTCGGAGATGAAGTCGAAGTTCTCGTCGAAGAGGTCGAGAGCGACGACGGTGAACTGGTTCTGTCCAAGGAAAAGGCGGAGCGCCTCAAGGTCTGGGACGAGATCAGCAATGCCTACGACAACGAAGAGGCCGTCGAGGGCACGATCGTAGCTCGCGTGAAGGGTGGACTTTCTGTCGACATCGGCGTCAAGGCCTTCCTTCCCGGCTCACAGGTCGATTTGCGACCGGTTCGGAATCTCGAAGCGCTGCTCGGTGAGAAGGCCAGCTTCAAGATCATCAAGTTCAATAAACGTCGTGGGAATATCGTGCTTTCCCGCCGCGCACTGCTCGAAACCGAGCGCAAGAAGATGCGCGAAACGACGTTGATGACCCTCGCTGAGGGCCAGATCCTAGACGGCGTGATCAAGAATCTGACCGATTACGGCGCGTTCATCGATCTGGGCGGCATCGACGGCCTGCTCCACATCACGGACATGTCCTGGGGGCGCATCAGCCACCCGAGCGAACTGTTCCAGGTGGGTGACGAGATCAAGGTCAAGGTGCTCAAGTTCGACCAGGAGGCCGAGCGTGTGTCCCTGGGTCTGAAGCAGATTCAGCCCGACCCCTGGATCGATGCCGGCATGCGCTACCCGATCGGGATGCGCATTCAGGGCAAGGTCGTTTCGCTCACGGACTACGGTGCGTTCGTTGAGCTGGAACCCGGGATCGAGGGCCTCGTACACGTCTCCGAGATGTCTTGGACGAAGCGCGTCAAGCATCCGTCCAAGGTCGTCACGATCGCCGACCAGGTCGAAGCGGTGGTGCTCGATGTCGACGAACGGGATCGCAAGATCTCGCTGGGCATGAAGCAGATCGAAGAGAACCCGTGGACCGTGATCGAAGAGCGCTATCCGGTCGGCACCGAGGTGTCGGGCCTGGTTCGCAACATCACGAACTTCGGGATCTTCGTCGGCCTCGAGGAGGGCATCGACGGCCTGGTCCACGTCTCGGACATCTCCTGGACGGAACAGGTCAAGCACCCCTCGGAGCGATTCGAGAAGGGCGATGAAGTGAAGGCCATCGTGCTGAAGATCGACAAGGACAACGAGAAGTTCTCCTTGGGTATCAAGCAGCTCGAGCCGAATCCGTGGGAAGACATTCTCAAGAAGTACACGGTCGGCAGCAAGATCACCGGTCCGGTCAAGAACGTGACGGACTTCGGTGTCTTCGTTCAGCTCGAAGAGGGGATCGACGGCCTCGTCTACAGCTCCGAGCTGGCGGCCGAGCGAATCGAGACACCCTCCGAACACTTCAAGGAGGGACAGGAGATCACGGCCCTGGTTGTCAAGGTCGACGCCAATGAGCAGAAGATCTCCCTGTCGATCCGTGCGGTGAACGACAAGGCTGAACGCGCGGCTCTCAAGGAGATCGCGGAACAGCAATCGTCCAGCCAGACCACCACACTCGGTGATCTGTTGGCCGAGAAGCTCCGAACCCAGCGCGATTCTGGGAATTGAGCGAATAGCGATCGAAAGGGGCGCACGGTGTGGGCTGGCTCGCAGCGTGCGCCCCTGGTTCGGCCGGATACGATTCGTGAGTCGATGATCGGGAATGTTTGGTTGCGGAACGGACTGCGGGATGAAAAGCCGGATTGGGTGAGGTCTGGGGAGATAGCATGACGAAGAGCGGTTTGATCGAAGAGGTGGCGAAGCGCACGCCGCATATATCGAAGAAGGACACGGAGGTCGTCGTCAATACGATCTTCGACGCGATGATTGAATCGTTGCGTGGGGGCGACCGGATCGAAATTCGGGGCTTCGGGTCATTTCAGGTGAAGATTCGGGAGGCGCGTGACGGCCGCAATCCGAAGACCGGTGAGCCCGTGCATATCTCCGCCAAGCGAACGCCCTTCTTCAAGGTCGGCAAGGAATTGAAGGAGATGGTCGACGTCGTGCCGGTTGTATCCGGCGAGGCGGCCGCTGCGGAGGGAATGGGACCGGACGCGCCGGGAGAATCGACGGCCGACTGATTTCGGCTTCTTCGGGGGGAGAGCCAGGTATGAAGCGAATCCTGTTGTTGATGTCGGCCCTGGTTTTTTTTGCCGGGGCACTCTGGCTGGGCTGGTCGTTCCGCGCGGGAAATGCCGGCCCGATCGACCTCGATCTGATCTGGCTGCAGATTCCCAGCATTGAACTGTGGTGGTCGCTCGTCCTGGCCGCCGGCTTTGGTGGCACGATCGCGACGCTGGTCGTCGGCTTCGCCTGGCTGCGCATCCGCCTGCTCAATCGTCGATATCGCAAGGCCATCGAGCGCCTCGAATCGGAATTGCATCAGATGAGAAGCCTTCCGTTGGCATCGAGTGGGACCGCGGCGTTCGCGGAGGCGCCCGATCATGATGCTTTCGGGCGGGGGTAGACGGTGGCGCTGCGAAGACGAGGCCCGAGCGTAGACGCTCGCAAGGCGGGGTCGGTCGAAGCGGCGCTTCGGCGCAGTCTACGCGCGGTCGTCGACGCGGATTGGCCCACCGCGGAAACCTGGCTCGAACGGATCGTCGAAGCCGACAGCACCGACCTCGATGCCTACAACGCCCTGGCCCATCTCTATCGTGAACAGGGCGCGATCGGTCGCGCGATCAGGATGCATCAGAACCTCCTTTTGCGGGCGGATCTCGCGCGCGCCGAACGTGAGAATGCGACGCTCGAACTCGCCCGGGACTTCGACGCCGGTGGCTTCAGCGACCGCGCCGTCGCGAGCTACGAGGAGGTGCTCGACGCCCAACCACGCAACAGGGAGGCGCTGGGTCGGCTCGTGACGAGCCTCAACACGTTGCGCGAGTTTCCTCGCGGGCTCTCGCTGATCAAACGTTTGCGGAGATTGGACCGGAATGCAGCCGATGCGGCCGAGCTCGAATTACTGCTCTCCCAGGCCCAGAGCCAGCTCGCCGAAGGTGACGACGACGCGGCCCGTTCGACGCTGAAGCGTTGCCTGCGGCGCTACAAGACCTGTGGGGCGGCCTGGGCGATGCTCGGCCAGATCGAGGTCGAGCGGGGCAAGGATGCGAAAGCGCTCGATGCCTGGCGGAGAGGCGCGCTGGCGGATCCGGAGATGGCTGCCGCGCTGTACCCCAAGATCGAGGCGGGCTTTGCAGCCCGTGGAAAGGCGCGGGAATACGAGAAATTCCTGAACGGGATCCTGGCGGATCGGCCCACAGACCACGCGGCCCGAATCGCGTTGGCGCGGACCCGCGTCGCGCGGGGGGAGGCCGCCAACGCAATCGAAGAACTCTCTCGTGCGATCGAGGTGGCGCCGGACCACGCCGGCCTTCGCGTCGAGCTGGGACGCCTGCTACTCGCAAATGGTCCGGAAGCGGAAGCCCTGAAGGCGTATGCGGGACTCCTCGACGCCCTCGAAGCGGGCGGGGATGAGGTGGACCGGGCGAGCGCGGCGCCGCTGCTCGCCCAGCCGGGTCGGGGACCAAAAACCGAAGGGGCGGGCGAATGAACGGTTCCGCCCTCGATACACCGATGATGCGCCAATTCATCAAGCTGAAGGCGCAATACCCGAACGCGGTCCTCTTCTACCGGATGGGGGACTTCTACGAGATGTTCCTCGATGATGCGGAACTGGTGGCGCCGATCCTCGACATCGCGCTGACGAGTCGAAACAAGGGCAAGCCCGACGCGGTGCCGATGTGTGGCGTGCCGGTGCATGCGGCCGACGCACATATCAAGCGTCTCGCCGAACTCGGCCATCACATCGCGATCTGCGAACAGGTCGAGGATCCGAAGGAAACCGGTGGTAAGCGGCTCGTGCGCCGCGAGGTGGTGGAGGTCGTGACGCCGGGACTCGTCGGGGATCCGGAAGGGCTCGACGGGCGGACCGTCGTGGCGGTCGCCGCGGTCTATTACGACCGGAGCTCGAATCGCTTCGGGTTGGCGGTGCTCGATGCTTCGACTTCGGATTTTCGCGCGACCGCCGTCCCCGCCGAGGCGTCGGCCCTCGCTCTCGATTCGCCGGCAAGCTCGATTCCCGACGCGCTGCTGCAGGAACTTGCGCGCGTCTCGCCGCGAGAATTATTGCTGCCGAGCGATCGCGTGGAGGCCTGGAGCGAGCCCCTGCTCGAGATACTCGACGAAGTGGCCGTGACCTCCCTCGATGAATCGACCTTCCTCAAGCTGGACCGCCTGCGGCTCGAACGCTCGACGGCGGACGGCCTGGCCGAGGGCGGGGGCGATTGGCCGGGCGAGTTCATGCAAGAGAACGACCCCGGCTCACGCGCGGCCGTCGCCGTGGCCAATTATCTCATCGAGAACCAGCCCTTTGCGGCGGCGAATCCACCGCGGCTACGCCGCTACGAGATCGCCGATACGGTCGTGCTCGACGCGTCGACACGACGACATCTCGAGCTCCACCAGAACTCGGAAGATCGGGGCCGCGCCGGAACGCTCATTCAGGAGCTCGACGAGACGTGCTGTGCGCTGGGCGCCAGGCGCCTCTCGCAGTGGTTGTCCTATCCGCTCTTGTCCGTGACCGCGATTGCCGCCCGCCAGGACGCGGTCGAATTGCTCGTCGAGCGAGACCGGATGCGCGCGCGGCTGCGAGACGCGATGACCCGGGTGCGGGATCTCGAACGGCTACTCGCGAAGGCCACGCGACCCGGCGCGGTGCCCCGGGATCTCGGGGCCCTGCGCAGTTCGCTGCAGGCCCTGCCCGACGTAGCGACCGCTGCGCTCGGTGGGCCGGGTGGCGGATCCGAGACCTCGGAACTTCTCGCGGCACCGCCGAGTGAAGCGACAACGCTCGTGGCGCCCGATCCGCTCCCGGAGCTCAGCCGTCTTCTCGAGCGAGCCCTGATCGACGATCCGCCGACGATCGCGAAGGGATCGCGGGGCGCGCATGAGACCGGGTATATCCGCGAGGGTTACCGAAGCGATCTCGATTCGCTGCGCGAGAGCGCAACCAAGGGCCGCGAGTGGATCGCAGGGCTCGAGGCCGAGGAACGGGAACGTACGGGAATCTCGACCCTCAAGGTCCGCTTTCATCCCGTTCACGGGTATTCCCTCGAAGTCGGGAAGGGGCATCTCGCGAAGGTGCCCGAGGAGTACGAGCGAAAGCAGACGCTGGCGAGTGTCGAGCGCTTTACGACCGAACGTCTGCGCGAGGTCGAGTCGAAGGTGATGGGTGCGAACGAGCGAGCGGCCAAACTCGAGCGGGAGATCTTCGAGTCGGTTCGGGTGGCCGCTTGTGAGGCCTCGGACGAGATTCGCGAAGCGGCCGATCGCGTCGCGACCCTCGACGCGTTGGCATCCCTCGCCGAGGTCGCACGGCGCAAGCGGTGGGTCCGCCCGGTCGTCGACGACAGCGAGACCCTCGAGATCAAGGAGGGGCGTCATCCGGTCGTCGAGTCCGTACTCAGGCGACAGGGATCCGACGGCTTCGTGCCGAACGATGCCAAGCTCGATCCGGCCGGTCAGCAGATCCTATTGCTCACCGGACCGAATATGTCGGGCAAGAGCACCTACCTTCGACAGGTCGCCCTGATCGTCCTGATGGCGCAGATGGGGAGCTTCGTTCCGGCAGCGAGCGCACGAGTGGGCATGGTCGATCGCGTCTTCACGCGCGTCGGCGCTTCGGACAGGCTTGCCAAGGGCGAGTCGACCTTCATGGTCGAGATGCGGGAGACCGCCGACATTCTTCGACAGGCCTCGCGGCGTAGCCTCGTGATCCTGGACGAAATCGGCCGCGGGACGTCGACTTTCGACGGCCTGTCGATCGCGTGGGCGGTCGCCGAGTACCTTCACGATACGAAGGGCGTCGAGGCGCGCACGCTCTTCGCCACCCACTATCACGAACTCGTGGCCCTCGCGGATTCGAAGGCGCGGATCCACAACGCGCATTTCGAGGTTCGTGAATGGAACGACGAGGTGATCTTCCTGCGCCGGCTCGTCGAAGGCGGGGCGAATCGTTCCTACGGAATCCAGGTCGCGCGGCTGGCGGGGCTGCCGGCCCCTGTGCTCGAGCGCGCGCGTTCGATTCTGCTCGATCTCGAGGGCGGCGAGTTGCCCGGCGGCCAGGGGAAGCCCTTGCGCGGGGCCAACGACGGTCAGCTGATGCTGGCTCTTCGCCCTCCGCGCTCAGCCAAAGGAGAGGCCGAGACCGAATGTATCGAGGCGTTGAAGGCCCTCGATCCCGACGCGATGACACCGATCGATGCACTGACCTGGCTGGTGAAGAGCCGCGCGGGACTGCTCGCCGTGGGTGACGAAGGAGACGGCGCGTGATTGGGCGAAAGCGGGGAACGCGGTTTGCGCGACTACTCGGGCTGATCTGTCTGCTGCCGACGCTGGTCGGCGTCGAGCGGCCGCCTGGGCTGGGGGATGTACGCGAGGTCCGAACCTGGTCCTACCCCGATTTCACGCGAGTGGTCGTCGAGCTGACGGAAGAAATCGAACTACCCAAGAACGGGCTCGTTCGATTGAAGGCGAATCTCGGGGCCGGTCGACCGGAGCGCCTCTACCTCGACGTGCCCGGAATCTGGGTCGGGCGTCGATTCGAATCGGGTATCGAGGTCGGCGACGGGCTTCTCGACGGCGTTCGATTGGGACAGAATACGCTTCGAAACACGCGACTCGTGATCGATCTCGAACGCTATGACCACCACCGACTCTTCGTCTTGCCGAGTCCCGCGCGGATCGTCGTCGACGTGTATGGCGAGCGCAGGCGAACCCGGGCCGATTCGACCGGCCGGCTCCCGGCCGAGCTGCGTAAGGTGCATACGGTCGTGGTGGATCCCGGGCACGGCGGTCGCGATCCCGGAGCCACCGGGATCGGCGGATTGCGCGAAAAGGACGTGAATCTCGCGATTTCGAAGAAGCTCGCCCAGCGTCTCGAAGAACATGGCTTCGAGGTCGTGCTCACCCGGCGCGATGATCGTGCGCTCACGCTCGAGGAGCGGACGGCGATCGCGGAATCGGCGGACGGCGACGTGTTCATCTCGATCCACGCGAACGCCTCACGTCACGCGCAGACGCGGGGCTTCGAGATCTACACCCTCGACGCCAACCACGAGCGCCACAGCCTGGAGGTGGCGGCTCGCGAGAACCGCGTCCCGGCGGCGAGCCTCGATCCGCTCCAGCGCGCCCTCGCGCGCCTCCAGGCGGGCGAACTCGCCTCGCAATCGGAACGGCTCGCGAGTCTCGTGCATGAGAACGTCATTCGGGGTGCGCGACAGCGCGATCGAACGCTAACGGATCTCGGGATCAAGAAGGGGCCCTTCTACGTGCTCTTCATGTCGAGCATGTCCTCGGTTCTGGTCGAGGCGGGCTTCGTGACCAATCAGCGCGACGCGAAACTGCTTCGGAGTCCTCAGTTCCAATCGCTGCTCGCCAAACAGATCGCCGACGGGGTCGATCGGTATCGTCGACAGATCGAGGCGGGGCCGGCGGCCTCGGCGCGCCTCGCAAAGGGCGCCGCAATCGCGCGCCGCAATGATGGGAAGCTTTGATGCGAGAGGCACCGGCGATCGAAGACTACCTCCTGGACCTTCCCAAGGATCCCGAAGAGCGACTGAATGCAGTCGTGCCGGCCGTACGCAAATACCTGACGGGCGTGCGCGTGCATCTCGAGGCGCTCCATCGCTCTTCCGGATCCGGGCGTCGGGTCAACGAGCGGAATTCCGATCTGACCGATCGCATGGTTCGGAGGCTCTTTGAACTCGCCGAAGAGCTCCATTTGTCCCGGGGTGGCGTCGTGGAAACAGGCGTTGCGATCATCGCGGTCGGCGGATACGCGCGACGCGAGATGTCGATTCATTCCGATGTCGACCTGCTGATCCTCTATCGAGACGAGCTGACACCCTTCGTCGAACTGATCGCGGAGCGATTGCAATATTGGCTCTGGGATGCGGGCCTGCGAATCGGCTGCGCCACCCGGACGATCGAGCAGACCGTCGAAATCGGGCGAGAGGACGTGACGGTTCGAACCGCAGTGCTGACGGCGCGGTTTCTGTGCGGCGATGGGGAGTTCTTTCACGAGTTCGCGGATCGTATTCGCGACGAGCTGCTGCCCGACCCGGTCGCGTTCGTGTCCGAGCAGCAAGAGCTGATGAGGGAGCGTCAGCTCGAATACGGCGACACCCTCTATCTGCTCCAGCCGAACGTCAAGGAGGGGGCGGGGACCCTGCGCGACTATCACGCGGCCTATTGGATCGCGCGCGGAACCCAGCCTTCGGTGCGCAATGTCGACGATTTCCTGCATTTCGGCCTGTTGACCGAGGTCGAGATGGGGGAGTACCGCAATGCGCTCGATTTCCTCTGGCGCATCCGAAACGAGCTGCATCTGCTCACGCGACGCGCCAACGACCAGATGAGCTTCGAACTCCAGGAAGCGGTCAGCGAGGGGCTCGGGTACGGATCGATGTCGGATGCGATGGAGACGATGAAGACGAGCGTCAACAACGAACCGACCGAGGGGACGACTCTGGCAGACCTTCGCTTTCAGGCCGACGACCCGGATCTGCCCGTCGAACGGTTCATGCGCGACTACTATCGCCATGCGCGTGCGATCAAATCCTATTCCGATCTGGTGATCGAACAGTGTGCGAAACGGGTCATGCCCGGCTCCACTGATCGCACCGACGAGCGACCGGTCGAGGACGGCTTCACGATCGCCGAGCACCAGCTCCTGATTCCCCACGCGGCACACCTTCGCGAGGATCCCATTCGGGTCCTGCGAGTCTTCGAGATCGCCCAGCGTCATCAGGTCCGGCTGTCCCGGATGGCCCAGCGGCTGCTTCGCGAGAACCTCGGACTCCTGGATGAAAAGCTCCGCGAGACCTCCGAGGTCTCCGATCTCTTCATGCAGATTCTCGGCAGTGAGAATCGCGTGATGCGCACGCTCATGTCGATGAACGACGTCGGGGTATTGTCCCAGGTGATCCCCGAGTGGGAACACATCGTCTGTCGCTGGCAGCATGTCATCTATCACACCTACACCGTCGACGTGCATTCGATCTTCCTGGTCGAAGAGCTGCGCCGCTTGTGGCGCGGGAAATATGCTCGGGCGATGCCCGAACTGACCGAGCTCATGAACGAGGTGGAGGACCGGCCGGTCCTCTTCCTCGGCTGCTTGCTGCACGATATCGGGAAGGGTTTCGGTGGAGATCACTCGAACAAGGGTGTGCTGCGAGCCATCCCCGCGATAGAGCGGCTCGGGCTCTCGAAGGAGCGCGGCGATCGTGTCCTCTTCATCGTTCAGCATCATCTGCTGATGTCGCATCTCGCGCAGAGCCGTGACCTCTCCGACGCCAAGCTCATTCTCGAATTGGCGCAGGTCTGCGGGGATCGCACCAACCTGCGCAATCTCTACCTGGCGACCTTTGCCGACATCCGCGCGTCTTCGGTCGAGGGCTGGACCGATTGGAAGGGCCAACTGCTGCGCGAACTCTACGAGCGCACAGCGGAGATGCTCGAGACCGGAGCCGAGCGGCCGGAGCAGGCGGTCGCGCTACTCGAGGCGCGGGTCGAGCGGCGGCGGGAGGGAGCCCTGGAGGAGCTGATTCGGCTCGGTGTCGGCGAGAGCAAGATCGAATCGCTCTTCGACGAGCTCCCACGGCGCTATTTCCTGTCCCACACGCCCCGCCAGATCGCGCGTCACTGCCAGCTCCTGCTGCGATTCGGAGAGGGCCGTCGGGTCGTGACGGCCCATCGCGAGATGAAGGGCGGATTCACCGAGTTCATCTGCTGTGCCCAGGACGTCCATGGTCTCTACAGCCAGGTGGCGGGTGTGATGACGGCCTGTGGGCTCAACATCCTGGGCTCCCATGTCTATACGACCCGCGGTGGACTCGCCCTCGAGATCTACCGGACGAATACCCCGCGCGGGGGTCCCAAGGAACGGAGCCTGCTCTGGAAGGAAGTCGAGGAGTCGCTCGACTCGGTGCTCGCGGGGGCGGTCGACGTTGGGGATCTGGTGCGCCGAAGGCGTCGCCCCGTCGGCCAGACCCGACCGCCTTCGCGCAAGGACCCCCGGGTCTTGATCTCGAATACCGAGTCCGAGTTCTACACCCTGGTCGATGTGATTGCGGACGATCGGTTGGGGCTCCTCTACGACGTCACCCGAACGATCGGTGAGCAGGGATTCGAGATCTATATCTCGAAGGCTGCAACCATCAAGGATCAGGTGACGGACGCCTTCTATCTGAAGGATGGCGACGGAAAAAAAATCAAGGACCCCAAGCGCTTGGAACGACTTCGTGATGCACTTCTAGAGGCCCTGCAGGGCGGACTCGAGGGGAGTGGTCGTGGCTGATGCGGGATCCGCGGGCGCCACCCCGCTCGAAGGGCTCTGCGACGCTTTCCTCACGCGCCTGGCGGTCGAGGAGGGTCTCTCCCATCGGACCATCGAGGCCTACGCGGGGGATCTGCGGCATCTCCGTCGGCATCTCTCGGAGCGGGGCATCGAGCGCGTCGAGCAGGTGACCCGACATGACTTGAACGCGCTCTCCGTGTATCTCGACGATCGTTCGATGGCGGCGAGTTCGCGCGCCCGGGCGCTCGTCTCGGTTCGCCGTCTGATGCGATATGCGGAAGAGCTGGGGCTGGTCGGGGCGGATCCGATCGAGGCGCTGCACGCGCCGAGGCAAATGCGAAAATTGCCTCGGATTCTGCGTCCGGAGGAGACGGCGGCGTTGATCGAGGCCGCCCGCAGCGACGATCCGCTCGGGTTGCGGGACGTCGCGATGCTCGAGGTCCTGTACGGAGCGGGCCTGCGGGTGACCGAACTGGTCACGCTTCCGCTCTCGGCGATCGACCGTCGTAGCCAACTCATTCGCGTGATCGGAAAGGGGCGCAAGGAACGGGTCGTTCCGCTGGGCGACCTCGCGAACCAGGCGATCGATGCCTATCTCGCGCAAGCGCGGCACCTCTTGTTGGGGGATCGGCCGGACCGCGACCACGCCCTTTTCCTCACGCGGCGGGGAAAAATGATGAGCCGGCAGAATTTCTTCGCGCGACTCCGTCGGCACGCCAGGCAGGCGGGGATCGCGAGTGACCGCGTCTCGCCGCATGTCCTGCGGCATGGCTTCGCGACGGATCTATTGGAAGGGGGGGCGGATCTGCGTTCGATCCAATCGATGCTCGGTCATGCCGATCTGTCGTCGACCGAGATCTATACCCACGTCAGCCGTAAGCGACTGCGCGAGACGGTCGAGGCCCGTCATCCGCGCGGTGCGGGCGGCAAGCGGTGAGACCGAGTCTCAGTCTGGACGATGTGCGCGCCGCGATTCCGCTGGCGACCGCAGAGCTGCTGACGCGGGTGGTGCAGATGGCCGCCCGTCGGGATTGCCGCATCCATCTGGTGGGCGGACCGGTTCGGGACCTGCTGCTCGGGCAGGCGGTCTCGGACGTCGACCTCATGGTCGAGGGGGATGCCCAGGCGCTGGCCGACGCGGTGGCGCGAAGCCGCGGCGGTGCGGGGCTGTCGATCGTCGGCCACGATCGTTTTGGAACCGTGCGTATCGAATCCGATGACGCGCGCCTCGATCTTGCCCAACTTCGCCACGAAACCTACGCCCATCCCGGGGCGCTGCCGGATGTCGTGCCCGGCACATTGGAACAGGACGCTCGGCGACGCGACTTTTCGGTCAACGCGCTCATCTGTCCGCTCGACGGTCGCGATCCCGCACGCAAGATCCCGATCGAGGATCCGGAGGGGGGGCTCGACGATCTCGCCAAGAGGCGGTTGCGGGTGCTGCATCCCCGTAGCTTTCACGATGACCCGACCCGCGCATGGCGGGCCGCCCGATTTGCAGTCCGGCTGGGTTTCAGCCTCGATCGCTCCTCCCGCAACGCGCTTCGCAACGCGCTGCGCGACGGGGCCTTCGGCGCGGTGAGCGGGGAACGCTTTCGGCGTGAGCTGCAGCGGGCCTTCGAGGAAGCGCATCACGGCGTCCAGGTGGGGCGCATCCTGCGAATGCTTTCGGATTGGCATGTGCTTGCGGCGCTCGAGCCAGGGCTCGTGTTGGGCAAGGATCGGGCGATGTCGTTGCGTCGGTTGTGCAAGGCGATCGCCGAGCCCGACTGGCCCGCGCCGCGTTGGCGTCCCTGGGCATCCGGGGTCGCGATCTGGCTCGCGCCGTTGCCGGCGGCACAGCGACGGCGAACCCTCGAACGCTTTTCGGTCCGGGGCGAACAAGCGGCGCGCATCGTTCGCTTCGGTCGCGATGCGGACCGCACCCTCAAGGCGCTGGCTCGCGCACGCGGGCGTGGTGCGGTCGATGCCCTGCTCGGAGACCTGCACGAGGAGACCACGCAGTCGCTTTACGCCCTGGCCGACGTTCCGGTCCGTCGCCGGATCCTGCGTTGGGGGGCGGAGGACCGACGCCGTCGCGCCCCCGTCGGCGGGGTTGAGCTCATCGAGTTGGGGCTCGAGGGGCCGGATGTGGGGAAGGCGCTGGGGCGCATCCGGGCGGGCTTCCTGGACGGCGAGATCGCGAATCGTGAGGAGGCGCTCGCTCTGGCCGAGGAGATGGCCCGGCGCGCGGCCCGCCGAAAACCGCGATCGAAACTGAAAGCGGGGCGTCGAAAAGTTGCCCGGGGAAGGGCGATCGCGGATACTCCCGTCCATCGCAGCCGGGCAAAACCGCGACGCAGGGATCGGGTTCCCGAGCCAACGGCCGGTACGACGGCGGATCGGGTCGAGATCTCCGAGGCCAGGCTGAGGGCCCCTGTGAAGACGGAGACTGGGGTCGAGACTGAAATCGGTGCCCAGGCCGCTGCTGAAGTCGGTGGTGGTAACGTCGCAGCGGAGGTCGATGCGAGTTCGGGCAAGGGTCGAAGTGGCAAAAAATCTCGATCAGGCAACGACAAAGAAGAAAAAGTAAAAGAGAAACCTCCGACTTGAGGATTCCCTTAGAGTTCCAGAGTCCCCTGACTCCCCCCAGGCGCCCAGGATGGATTCGAAACGATGAGCGCAACGGACGTGACGCTGAGTGCGATGGAGGGCAGCGCCCTCGAGGACCTCGGTGCCGACCCGGATGATCGAACCGATGGGCTGTCGGGCTATGCCGTCAAATTGGCGGTCTTCGAGGGGCCCCTCGATCTTCTGCTGCATCTGATTCGACAGAACGAAGTCGATATCACCGATATTCCGATCCATCGGATCGCCGAGCAATATCTCGAAACGATCGAGCTCATGCAGGAGTTCAATCTCGACGTCGCGGCGGAATACCTCGTCATGGCGGCGACCCTGGCGCTCATCAAGAGCCGGATGCTGCTGCCGAACGAAGCCGTCGAAGACGAGGATGGGATCGATCCCCAGGCCGATCTGGTCCAGCGATTGCTCCAGTATCAGCGTTTCAAGGAGGCGGCCGACACGTTGTCGAAGCGTCGTCTACTCGGCCGGGATGTCTGGAGCGTGGTGGGGCCGGGTCCGGAGAAGACGCCCGAGGGCGCGCGGGAGATCGAGGTCGGCCTCTATGACCTGGTGTCCGCCTTTCGGGATGTCCTCGAAAACACCGCGGGCGGAGAGACGCTCCGGCACGAAGTCGAGACCGAAGAAGTGACGGTTCGTGACCGGATGCTGGTCGTGATGGATCTACTCGAGGCGAACGAAACCCTCGAGTTCAGCCGCATCTTCGAGATGCCGGGCGAGGCGGGACCGCCGACCCGCGGCGTATTGGTCGCGACATTTCTGGCCGTGCTCGAGCTGGCGCGCCTGTCCGCGCTGCGAATCTATCAGGGCATCTCGGATCGCGGGACGCCCGAAGGGACGATTCGAGTGCGTCGTGCCACGCTTGTGGGCGAGGGGCCCGAATGGCGAGAACAGATCGCCGAAACGATGTAGAGCGAACCCGGGGTCGCCGGTTCCCGGCCTGCGGCCGAGTTTCGAACCCCTTCTGAACTGGTTTTGAACCCAAGGCACAGAGACCACCGACGGACCCGAATCGTGGGTCGTGAAAGAGCCAGGAGCAGCCGTGAGTAGAATGGACGCCCGCGAAAAGCGGCGCATCGTCGAGGCCTTGATCCTCTCGTCGTCCGAGCCGATTTCCGCGGCCCGGCTCGCGGAGATCATTCCCTACTGCAATCCAGGGCAGGCGAAGGATCTCGTCAACGAACTCAATACCGAGTACACCGAGCAGGACCGCTCCTTCGAGATCTGGGAGGTGGCCGGCGGGTTTCAGATTCGCACGCGCGCCGAGTTCTCGGGCTACCTGCAGAAGCTCCAGAAAGAACGAGCGCTTCGGCTTTCCCAGGCGGCCCTCGAGACGCTCTCGATCATCGCCTATCGACAGCCGACGACGCGCGCCGAAATCGAAGAGGTGCGCGGTGTCGACGCGGGGGCGACGGTGAAGAGCCTGCTCGAACGCCACCTGATCCGAATCGCTGGACAGCGTGAGGTTCCCGGGCGGCCGATGGTCTACGCGACGACACGACGCTTTCTCGAGGTCTTCGGACTCGAACGCCTGAAGGACCTGCCGACGCTCCGCGAGCTGGACGAGTTGGCCCGCGAACAGGGCCTGCTCGACAATATTTCGGACAGCTCGGACATCCAGGACGCCGGGGAGGGTGCCGCGCACTCCGAGGCCCCGGCGCTCGAGGATGACGAAGGCGTCGACTCCAGCTCTCTCGGGTCGGATGGCGCGTCGGGCGAAGCATCGGACGACGCGTTCGAGACCGCGGGGATGGGCGCGGCGGACACCTCGGCGGAAGTCGAGTCCAAGGTCGTGCTCGAAGGGCGGGCGGAGGAGTCCCCGGCCGACGAGAAGCCGGGTGAGAGTTAGTCCAGATGGCCCACGGTGAATCTCCCCAACATCAGCCCCGAAAGCGTCCGAGGCAGTCACGGAAGACATCGAGCGAGTCGCGGTCCCGCCCGAAGGCAGCTGCTCGGGCGGGCGATTCCGCCCGGCCCCGCCACATTTCCCCCCCGACCGGAACGGAGGCGAAGGGGGCCGCCTACGCCGGCTCGATTCGGCTCCAGAAGCTGCTCGCGAGTGCGGGGTTCGGGTCACGCCGCGATGTCGAACGTTTTCTGACCGAAGAGCGGGTCACGGTGAATGGTCGCGTGGCGAAGCTCGGCGATCGCGCCGATCCGAGTGTGGACGAGATCCGCTTCGACGGGGAACGTCTGCTTCGCGAGCGTCCGACCTATTGGATCGTGAACAAGCCGCGCGGAGTCGTCACCACCGTGCGCGATGACGAGGGGCGACGGACGATCGTCGACCTGCTGCCTCGAAGCGTGGGGCGCTTGTTTCCCGTCGGTCGCCTCGATCGAGAGACCACCGGGCTGGTGTTGATGACCAACGATGGCGATGCCGCTCACGTGCTGCTCCATCCTTCGCTCGGAAACGAGCGGGAATATCGCGTCAACGTGAAAGGACACCTCGATCGACGTGCGATCACGCGACTCGAGCGCGGGGTCACGTTCGAGGAGGGGCGAACCTCTCCGGCACGCGTGGTCGATGTTCGCTACGACACGGATTCCGGCACATCGAGCCTGACGCTCACGCTCTCCGAGGGCAAGAAACGACAGATTCGACGAAGTCTTCTCGTACTCGGATTCCCCGTCCGCCGACTCGTACGCGTGCGGATGGGGCCACTCAAGATCGGACGGCTCGCGGTCGGAGAGGCGCGCCCGCTTCGTTCGGAAGAGAGACGGGCGCTGCTCGAACACGTGCGACGTTTGCGGGCGGGCGAGGTTCCGGTCGTCTCGGTGGCCGGTGCCAAAGAGACGAGACGGGGCGGGGCCACCCGCAAGTCTCCGGCGAGCCGAAAGGCCGGCGCGGCGCGGAAGTCGGGGGCCGGTCGCCGGGCAACCACCGGTCGGCGAACGCGGGCATCGCGAGATCGCGATTCGGATCCGGCGGGCAGGCCGATCCGAAAAGCCACGAAGAGGCCCGTGGACAAACCCGGGAGCAAGTCGCGGAGCGCGTCCAAGCCGCGCAAGACTTCCAAGTCCGCGGCCCGAAAGTCTCCGGGTTCGCGAAAGCCCACCCCCCGCGGCGGTCAGCGGACGGCGTCCTCCAGGAAGGGCGTCAGGAAATAGAACGCGAGCAGTAGGCCCAACAAGAAAAACACCGCCTGAACTTCGTTTCTAGCCAACATTATTCATGAACTCCCTTCCTCCGGTCGCGGGACCTACTCGCAGAATGCAGGTCACGCGGACGCCCGGCGAACCCGATCGGTGGGTGCGTCCGAGGGGCCTGCGCGGCCGAAGGCGCACGCGCCCCGATGCACGGACCCACCGCCCTGTAGAGCAAGAAGCGTGCGAACCCGGTTGCGAATCGACCCGCACGAAAGGGCCGGCGGCAGAGCCCTGGGATTCCCAGCGATTGGGGGGATTCCTGCGGATCGGTTGCGGCGGGGTTGCCGACCGGGACGAGCCCCGTCCCGCGTCGGAGGGGGTAACCCGGTTCCGTCTGAACGGAACGAGTTTGCCCCGAGCGCAGGCGCGCGCGACTCTCAGTCGTCTTCGCGACGACCGAAGCGTGAGATCGCGAGGGTCAGAAACAAGCCCCCCGAGATCGCGGCAGCGGGGGCCGCGAGTTCACTGGTGGTCGGCGAATAACGCTCGAGCGGCCAGTCCTCTCTGGGGATTTCCGCCAACTCCGCTTCCGGAACGACGAGCCCGCGCACCTCGAAGCCCACCTCGGGGGGGACGGGTTGCTGGAAGGGATAGAGCCCGATCACCGCCCCGAGCAGCAATCCCAGGAGTGCGCCGAGGGTGGGCTTGGCGAAATGTTCGAGCAACCAGCGGAGCCCGTTGCTCACGCCGACCACACCCAGAACGACCCCGACGCCGACCGGTACGACGATTTCCATCGAGGCGAGGATGCGCGGGAGGTCGAAACCGGCGGCTCCGATCAGACCCTCCTTGAGATTGTCGATGGCCCCGAGGATCGGCTCGTATTGCCCGAGCAGCAGCAGCAGGTAGCCCCCGGAGATCCCCGGCAGGATCATCGCCGACGCGCCGGCGAGTCCCGAAATCACGAGCAGCGGAAAGCTGGCCGCCTGCGAGCCACCGCTCTGGCTGCCCAGGGCCATCACCCCCATCAAGCCGAAGGCCACGAGCGCTCCCGCCCAGACTCCGGGAGTCGCGGGCCGCGCCAGTCTCCAGACGAGCGGCAATCCACCGAGGGTCAGGCCGATGAAGAAGCTGTACATGAGGGGGCGCTGTTCGATGACGAGTTCGCGTGTCGCCCCCGCGAGCAACCCGATCGCGAGGATCGCGGCGCCGCCGATCGTCCCCAGCACCAGGAGCGGCCGCGGCTTGAAATGCAGCCGCGTCACGTCGGCGATCGCATTGATGAAATTCGGATAGACCCCCGCGGCCAGCAGCATCGTTCCGCCGCTGATGCCCGGAACCAGATTCGCGAGGCCCATCAGGGTCCCGCCGATCAATCCCCGTGGCACGAAGGCGGTGAGCGATCCCTCGTCGGCATCGCGCAAATCCTCGCGGCGGTTCATCTTGCTCCCCGAGCCCGAGCCCGCATGCGAGCCGCCGGTTGCGGTTCCGTCGTCCAAGTCACCCCCCTTAGGTCGGCTATCGTAGCCCGCATGACCTCGGCCGTATCGGAGGGTTGGGGGCGAGGCCGTAGAGCGGGGTCGAATGAGATGTGTGGGCGCATGACATTGACGCGGTCAGGCAGCGAAATCGCAGGCTATTTTGCCGAAGCGATGGCGCTCGCGGCCGATGGGGTGGCGGTCGAAGGAGCCGCGATCGAAGTGTGCGAGGAGGACGGGGGCCCGCTGCGGAAGCGCTTCAATCTGGCGCCTTCGCGACCGGTCTTGACCCTTGCCATGGCGCCAACCGATTCGGGAGGAATGCCCGTGTTTTCCTGGAAGCGCTGGGGACTCGTGCCGAGTTGGGCGAAGGATCCCTCGGTCGGAGCGAGGATGTTCAACGCGCGTTCCGAGACGGTCGAGACGAAGCCTTCTTTCCGCGCGGCCTTCAAACGCCGCCGATGTCTCGTCGTTGCAGATGGGTTCTACGAGTGGACACCGAAGAATCGTGACCATCAGCCCTTTCATTTCAGGTCGAGCCGCGGAACATTGCTGGCTTTCGCCGGACTTTTCGAAAGCTGGCAAGGGGAGAGTCGTGAGGGCGGAGAAGTGATCGAGTCGTGTACGGTCCTCACGTCGGAAGCGAATGGCGATCTCGCAGGGATTCATCATCGTATGCCCGTGATCCTCGAGCCGGACCGGTTTGGCAGCTGGCTCGACCCCGATTCGGATCCGGAGACCTTGAAAGCACTCACCCTTTCCGCTCCCAGCGGCAGGCTCGAGCGCAGGGCGGTCACGCGCTACGTGAACGACCCGCGACGCGACGACGAGCGCTGTCTCGAATCCGAGCCGAGGGCCGAGCAGGCGGAACTATTCACGCTCGGCGGGGGGCAAGAGGAGTTTTGATGATGTCGTCATCCAGCAGGCGCCGGCTCCGCCGCGCTTGCCTCGCTGTGATCGTTCTGCTCTACGTGTTGTCCGTCCCCTGGTACCGCGAGTCGAACGAGCCACTCAGGCTCTGGCTGGGACTACCGGATTGGGTGGCGGTCGCGCTGCTGTGTTATGTCGTGGTCGCGATCGTCAACGCGGCCGCCTGGTTGTTGACCGATGTCCCGGATGACCTGGAGGTCGCAGATCCTCCCCTGGCCGCACACGACTCCGAAGCCGGTGCGGAAATCGAGCGGTCGCGATGAATTTCGGGATCTGGGGTGTGGTCGCGCTGGGGGTCTATCTGGCCGCGCTCGTCTGCGTCGCGGAGATCGCCCGGCGCGCAAAGCGGGACGCCTCGCCGTCCGATCATTTCCTGGCGGGGCGTTCGCTTGGTTCCTTCGTGCTCTTCTTGACGCTCTACGCGACCGCCTACAGCGGCAACTCCCTGCTCGGTTATCCCGGTCGCGCCTATCGCGATGGTTATTCGTTCATCATGGCGACCGGGTTCATGATGTCGATCGTCGTGGTGTTCCACGTCCTGGTTCCGAAGTTGCGCCCGCTGGCGGTGCGCCATCATTTCGTGACGCCGGGCGACTATCTGCGATTTCGCTTCGAGGGCCGCTGGGCGACGACGCTTCGGCGCGTGATCGCGGTGCTGATGACGCTTGCGCTGGCAAATTTCCTGCTCGCTCAGCTGAAGGCGATGGGTGAGGTGGCGGACCTCGTGACGGACGGCCGAATCCCCTACGACGTCGGGGTCATCGGCCTGGCGGGCGTGATTCTCTTCTACGAGACCCGCGGCGGGATGCGTGCCGTGGCCTGGACGGATGCCGCCCAGGGAATCGCCATGCTGATCGGGCTCGCAGCGCTCTTTGGCTGGCTCCTGACCGAGGCCGGCGGGCTCACCGAGATCACCCGCGCAGTCGCGCTCAAACGGCCAGAAGCGGTGACGGTTCCGTCCCGCATGGTCGTCATCAACTGGTTCAGCACCCTGGTCTTGATGGGCGCCGCGAGCGTTCTCTATCCCCAGGCGATCCAGCGCATCTTCGCCGCACGCAGCGGCCGCGCACTCAAGCGTTCGTTCGCGGGCATGACCTTCATGCCGCTCGTCACGACCCTGGTCGTCACGTTGATCGGAATCGCCTCGATCGCACGCTTCGACATCACCGACGCCGTCGAGACCGATGGGATCGTCCCCATGCTCTTGAGCGAATGGGGTGCGGCGGGGGGCTGGGCGACGGGAGCGGCCCTGCTCGTCTTTCTCGGGGCGCTGTCCGCGATCATGTCGACAGCGGATTCGTGCCTGCTTTCTCTGGGTTCGTTGCTGTCGCGTGATCTGCTCGGTCGGGAGGGGAGTGACGAAGCGGCGACGCGACTCGGCAAGCGGTTGGCCGCCGGGGTCCTGGTCGCGGTGATTCCCTTTGCGCTCCTGCGCGAATTGACGCTCTGGCGACTGATCGAGCTGAAGATGGAGCTGCTGATCCAATGTGTGCCCGCCTTCCTGATTGCGATTCACTGGTCCCGGCTCAAGACCGGGCCGATTCTCGCAGGCGTGATCGTGGGAACGACGTTCTCGGTGGTCCTCACGTTCTCGGGATACGCGCGGATCGAGGGGATTCACGTGGGCGTCCTCGGCTGCATACTCAACACACTGGTCGCCGTCGGCGGTTCGCTCGCAAGCGGGCAGGCTGCGCGTGAATCGGTGACGGAGGCGCGGGGCTGAGGCCGCCGTTCCGGATTCGACATTTCCAGTTCTCGAGGGGGGATCAGGTGTCCACGACAGACGAAGCCAATCCGCTTCATCTCCATGGAGCGCTGCCGCGCTTCGATCGATTCGAGACCGAACAGGTCGTGCCCGGGATGCGTGCCCTGCTCGGGGATCTCGAGGGGGATCTCTCCGCGCTCGAGTCCGCGCTGGAGGCTACCCCGCAGACGAACTGGGCCGGCCTGATCGAACCGCTCGAGAGGATGTCCGAACGACTCGGCTTTGGCTGGGGACTCGTCGGACATCTGATGGGCGTAAAGAACAGCGAGTCTCTGCGAGAGGCGCATGCGAGCGTGCAATCGGAGGTGGTTGGCTTCGGTCTTCGCATGGCCCAGAGTCGGCCGATCTTCGAGGCGCTCGAGGCGCTTCGGGCCGCCGATGCCTTCGAGGGGCTCTCGCCCCCGGAACAGCGGATCGTCGACAGCCTGCTGCGCGATGCGCGGCACGCGGGGGTTGGCCTGGCGGATTCGCAGCGCGAGCGCTTCAACGAGATCCAGGCCGAGCTGGCGGATCTCGGCACGCGCTTCAGCAATCACGTGCTCGACGCGACCAAGGCCTTTGCGCTGGTGCTGCGGGAGCCCGACGAAATCGCCGGTACCCCGCAGAGCCTTCGCCAGCTGGCCGCCCAGAATGCGCGGGAACAGGGCGAGGCGGGCGCCACGCCCGAGCAGGGCCCCTGGCGGATCACCCTCGACGCGCCGGTCCTGACGCCTTTTCTCGAGCACGCCGAGCGGCGCGACCTGCGCGAGAAGCTCTACCGCGCCTACGTGACCCGGGCGGGTGCGGGCGAACACGACAACACGCCGCTCATCGAACGCATCCTGGCACTACGTCAGGAGATGGCGGAGCTACTCGGATTCGGGAGTTTTGCGGCGCTGTCGATCGATTCGAAGATGGCGCCGGATGTAGCCGGCGTGGAGGCGCTGCTCGAAGAACTTCGCCGAGCCTCATTCGACGCGGCCGACGAAGACCTCGAGACCCTTCAACGTTATGCGGGTCAGCTCGGCCTCCGCGGACCGCTTGGACTCTGGGATATCGCCTTCTATTCGGAGCGCCTGCGCGAAGAGCGCTTCGACTATTCCGAGGAAGAACTGCGACCCTATTTCCCGATGCCCCGCGTGCTCGAAGGGCTCTTTGCCCTGGCGGGAAGACTCTTTGGCGTGTCCATCGAGGCGGCGGATGGAGAGACGGCCGTCTGGCATCCGGACGTGCGGTTCTTTCGGGTGCGCGACGAGACGGGCGAGTCCCTGGCGGCGTTCTTTCTCGATCCCTATAGCCGGCCCGGCGACAAGCGAGGCGGGGCGTGGATGGACGAGTGCCTCGGACGGACGGGGCTCGATGCGAAGGGGCCACGCGAGCCGGTGGCGTATCTCGTCTGCAACCAGACTCCGCCGGTCGCTGACCAGCCCTCGCTGATGTCCTTTGACGAGGTGCTCACGCTCTTTCACGAGTTCGGCCACGGATTGCAGCACATGCTCACGCGCGTCGACCACGGGCTCGCGTCGGGCATTCGCAACATCGAGTGGGATGCGGTCGAATTGCCGAGTCAGTTCATGGAGAACTGGTGCTACCACCGCGAGACGCTGCTCGGCTTGTCGGGCCATTTCGAAACCGGGCAGCCACTTCCGGTCAAACTCTTCGAGAAGATCGAAGCCGCGCGTACCTTTCGCGCGGGAAGCACGATGCTTCGGCAGGTCTACTTCGCGAGCATGGACATGGCGCTGCATGGCCCGGATCTCGCGGAATCGGGCGAGACCGTCTTCGAGCTGCAGCGGCGTGTGGCTGAACGAACGACGGTCCTGCCCCCGCTCGCCGAGGATCGATTCCTGTGCAGCTTCGGACATATCTTCGCCGGGGGGTATGCCGCCGGCTACTACAGCTACAAGTGGGCCGAGGTCCTGTCCGCCGATGCATTCTCCGCCTTCGAGGAAGCGGGTCTCGAGGACGCGGCCGCGGTTTCGGAGACCGGCCGGCGATTTCGCGAGACCGTGCTCGCGCTCGGTGGCGGGACGCCGCCGATGGAGGTCTTCGAGGCCTTTCGCGGCCGCCGTCCGTCGCCGGATGCGTTGCTGCGCCATTCGGGTCTCACGAAGCCCGGCGCATGACGAAAGTCACGGGGCACGCGGCGGCGGGCTGGTCGCCGGTCTACCGCGTCGTTCGCCGGATTCCAGCGGGCCAGGTGTCGACCTATGGTCGGGTCGCGGCGCTCGCGGGGATGCCCCGGGCGGCGCGTCAGGTAGGATGGGCGCTGAATGCGCTCTGCGAAGAGCAGGACGTCCCGTGGCACCGAGTGATCAACGCGAAGGGCGAGGTCAGTTCACGGGGAGCCCGGGAATACGAGGGGCTTCAGCGAGCGTTGCTCGAGTCCGAAGGAGTGGCATTCGATGTGCGGGGCCGAGTGGATCTCGGCAAGTATGGCTGGCCGCCTCAAAAGCGCGAGACGGCCGGGAAAGTCAAAGCCGTGAAGACAGTGAAAACCGCCCGAACACGCAAGGCAGGAGCCAAACGATGATCAAGCTTGCAATCGATTTCGAAAACCCCGGGCGCGAATGGTGGGAGAACGGCGGTCAGGATCTCTGGGAATCGATCACCGAGGCCTTCGACAACAACGATGTCGCCGTCGACGATTCAATTGCGCAGTCCTGGTTGGCCGCGGCCGCGAAGATTCCCGGTTGGGAAGGGGGCCCGGAGTTCGCGCCGCATCCGATCTGCCTCAAGGAAGTCGACGAGGACGAGATCGTTTGAGGTCCGTCGCCCTGCGGCGGCCGGGCGGCACTCCCTTCGACGGGCCGATCCCCGATGGGATCCCCGATCTTGCACGGACGGTGGCGCAGGCGGGCGGGCGCCTACTCGTGGTGGGGGGCTGGGTCCGCGACGCACTGCTCGGCCACGATTCGAAGGATGTCGACCTCGAGATCTTCGGCCTGGCCGCCGACCCGGTCAGTGCGCTCGTGAGACCCCTCGGATTCACCGAACCCGTGGGCCGGAAATTTCCGATCTGGCGCCACACCCGAGCCGGGCTCGACCTGGCGCTTGCGCGCGGGGGTGAGGACGCGTCCCAGGCGTTGGATCCGGCGACGCTGCCGAGCCTGCTGCGTGAAGCATCGCGGCATCGCGATCTCACGCTCAACGCGATCGCCTGGGATCCCCTCGAAGACCGACTGCTCGACCCGTTGGGGGGCGTGGCCGACCTCGAGTCGCGCTTGCTTCGTGCGGCGGACCCGGAGACCTTCGGTCTCGACCCGCTGCGTTTGCTCCGGGTTGCACGGCTCTGTGCGCGCTTGAAGGCGCGCGTCGACCCCTCGCTGGTCTCACTGTGTCGGACCCTGGATCTCGGGGGACTCCCGGTCGAGCGGGTGGCCGTCGAGTTGCACCGAATTCTCCTGGAACTCGAGCGTCCCTCGCAGGCTCTCGATTGTCTCGACCGGCTCGGCCACCTCGACGTCTTCGAGCCCATCGCCGCGCTGAAGGGCGTTCCCCAGGATCCGCGATGGCACCCCGAAGGCGACGTGTATGTGCATACCGCAATGGTCGTCGACCGCGCGGCCGAGATGGCTCGCTCGCTTCCCCCGGAAGAGGCCGAGCACCTTCTTTTTGGAGCCCTTTGTCACGATCTCGGGAAGCCCACTACGACCTCGATCGAGCCCGGCCGGATTCGCTCGCTCGGACACGAAGCCGAGAGCGCTCGGCGCACGCGCGATTGGCTCGGATCACTCCGCTACAGCGCACGCCTGGTCGCGGCGGTCGAGGTCCTCGTCGAGCACCACCTCGCCCCCGCGCAATTCATCGCGCAGGGAGCGGGCCCACGCGCCTATCGCCGGCTCGCGCGAAAGCTCGTCGCCGGGGGCGTGACGCTGGTCGACCTCGAGCGGGTCGCGCGTGCGGATCATCTCGGCCGAACGACCGACGAGGCCCGTGCGGGAAGATTCGATGCGGGTCACGCCTTCCTCGAGCAGGCGGAGCAGGCTCACGTCCGAGCCGGAGTTTGCCTCGATGTGGTTTCGGCTGCGTTCGTCATGCGTACGGGCATCGCGCCGGGGCCGGATCTCGGCCGCATCCTGGCGCGCTGCCGAGCGCTCCAGGACGAAACGGGCTGGAACGATGAAAGGCGAATCCTCGAAGCCGTCCTGATCGAATCTTCCACCGCCGACACCGACGCCGCCATCGAGGACACGTGACCTAACGAGAGAGCTCCGCCATCAGTTCGAAGGTCTCCATCGGGCCAGGCGGAATCGACGTGTCGCCGAACTCGCGGTAGAGCGTGATCACGTTGACCGCGATGCGCTCGGAGTCGAGCCACGCAGAATAGTCGCCGAGTCGGATATCGAGGGCGGCTTCCCGGGCGGA
>SMVB01024624.1_pt1 | contig 37521 bp, 27 predicted proteins | sample 2456461 | NCBI WGS metagenome assembly SMVB01 (sample SAMN11095934, study PRJNA526329) | marine sediment metagenome | biome: Marine sediment; feature: Surficial sediment; material: Deep marine sediment; isolation source: Hadal surficial sediment | place: Pacific Ocean | collected 2014-05 | depth...
ACAAGGAATTCAAGGACAAATTCGAGCGGCTCGCCGAAGTAATGGGCGTCGAGAACGCTCAGAAGAACATGGCAGAGATTTTGGCGAAGGCACTCGACATCGCGCTCGAGAAGAAAGACCCGAAGAAGAAACTCGAGCGGCGCAGAAAGAGGCAAGGCGGCGCAACCGGGAAATCTCGTTCAGACGAGGTCACGGAGAAAGACGAGCCGGCCAAGTCTCGCTACGTTGCATCCGAGGTTAGAGAACGCGTTCACGCGCGGGATGGGTACCAATGCGTCTATGTGGGACTAGATGGTAGGAGATGTACGGCGCGGGTGGCGTTGCAAATCGACCATAAGAAACCTTTTGGTATTTTTCAAAGTAACGATGAAGCCGATCTCAGACTCGTTTGCGCCTCGCATAATTTATTGGAGGCGGAGCGCGTTTATGGCCCGGCGTTCATCCATCAAAAGATTGCTGAGCAACGGAAGTCTCGTTCCCCGTGAAAGGTTCGCGCTTCCGGTGGGCTAGAACTCGGGCAGCGTTCGTGGAAGCGCGCGCCAGCGAGCTCGATGTCGACGAGACCGAGATCCCGGAGACGTGAAGGGACGTGTTTATTCTCGCTGAGCACCGTAGTCAATGAACGGGCGATGGCAGACGGTTTCGACCCACAAATTCTGAGGAACACCCGAAAAAACACCCACGGTCCAGCCTCGACCTCCGACGCGTGTCGAAGCCGTGTTGACGTCGCGTACATCGCGGAGGTCGATGCCCGGCGTCTGTACGCTCTCGAGGCTGTGCAGTCGATGTTCCGATTTTGTACGGATGTTTTGTTTTTATCGGAAGCGGGAGCCTATCGGCGAATCAACGCCGCTCGACTCACACGCAAGTATCCCCTGCTCTTGAAGATGCTTGCTGACGGACGCCTGCACTTGTGCGGTATCGCTGTTCTTTCTAAGCATCGCACGGATGCGTATTACGAAGAGGTCTTGGCCAAAGCAACTCACAAGACCAAACGCGAGCTCGAGAAGCTCGTGGCCGAGCTGGCTCCAAAACCGGACGTACCGCCAACCATTCGGAAGAGGCCGGAGCGAAAAGCCAAGCCCGAGACGTCCAGCGCGGCGAGCGCAGCCGGTTCAACCAATTCGGCCGGTTCAAGTCGTCCAGAAAGAGCCGAGCCGGCAGAGCAGCGATCGGCTCCAAAGGCTCAGGTCGCCCCTGAAAAACGGCCCAAGGTCGAACCGCTATCCCAAGCCCGTTTCAAAGTTGAGTTCACAGCCAGCGCCGAGCTTCGCGACACGCTAGAGCGTCTCGGGGCACTCATTCCCGGCAGCGACCAGGTTTCGATTATCGACGCGGCCGTGAGCGAAAAGCTCGAGCGGCTCGAAGCGAAGCGTTTAGGTAAAACGAATCGTCCAAGAAGGGCCATCGAAGACGCAGACACGTCGCGCGGCATCCCTGCCGCGGTGAAGCGTGCCGTATGGGTGCGTGACGCGGGACAATGTAGGTACAAAACGCGGGACGGCAGGCGATGTCCCGAGCGCCACCGGCTCGAGTACCATCACGACGATCCGTATGACTTCGGCGGCGATCGAGGCGTGGAAGATATTCGACTCTTGTGTCCCGCGCACAACCTCTACATGGCGGAGAAGGACTTCGGCAAAGAGAAAATGGACGCGTACCGTGGTTCGGCTGACCGTGTCGGTGAACCGCAGCCGTCATTTGAACTGCACACATGGGGGAGGGCGGACCTTCACCGTCTCCCGGCAACTTGGATTTCCTCTCACGTCCAGTACAAGGACTCACCCGAGCGAAAGAGCGGGATCGGGGTCAGTCGCGCTTGCCGGTCTTGATGAGCCACGAATAGTAGAACATCGGCAACAAGACGAGGGCGGGCAGCACAAAGAGCAGCACGAAGCTACCGAGAGGTAGTCCCAGCATCACGCATTCTCCGGAAAAAACTTCTGAAGGGTCGAGCTCGCGACGGGCTTCGTGACCATCGACACGGCGAAAATCAGAACACCGGCCGTCGCGAGGCCGATCACGCCGGGGTGGATCTCTTGTGCCCACGTTGCGCCAGCGAGCCGTGCCCACGTCCAGAAGATCGTGATCGCCGAGCCGCCGACGGAGGACGCGATCGCGGCTTCTCGGCTGACGCGCTTCGTCGTCAGACCGACGATGAGCGGGAAGAAGAACGTTGCGCCAAGGATCGCAACGGCGTAGGAGACGATTTGCAAGATCAAATCGACGTCCGGAAGCGCGCCGAGAAACGATACGACGCCGACGATGACAATCGTGAAGCGAGAGGCACGCAGATAATAGCGTTCGTCTCTCGTCACTCCCCGGGGCTCGTGGATGCACTTACGTAGCAGATCATGGGCACCGGCGGCGCCCGACATGAGAAGAAGCGAATCCGTCGTGGACATGGCCGCGCTCGCGATGCCCGTGAGGGCGAAGGCGGCGAAAACGGGAGGCAGAATGGTCGCAACGAGCGCGGGAAACGCTTGGTCGGGTGCTGCGATCGAGTCCCACACGAGAATGCGTGCCGCACCGCCGATATAGAAGTTGCCGTAGAGCAGAAAAATCATCACGAGAAGAATCGTCCACGGGAGCGACCGCCGAGCAACCTTGTCGTCCCGTGCGGCGTACATCTTGGTGATGAGCTCGAGCCGCGTGCAATAGGCGACGAACCAGATGATGTACCACGAGATGAGAAAGCTGAGGCTCCAGGCGGTCCCTTGTGGTGATGTCCATCCCGGCGCAAGCGCTTCGACTTTGTCGATGACGTCGTACCACCCGCCCACTTTCGCGTAGACGTAGGGTCCCATCAGCAAGAGACCGAGCCACATGAAGACGAATTGCACGATGTTCGTCCACACAACGGCGAGAAGGCCACCAATCGCGACGTAGAAGACGAAGACGACGGTCCCGACGAGCATTCCCCAGAAAAATGGAATGTCGAGCAGGCGCTCCAGGATGAACCCCATGACCCGGATTTGGCCGATGAGATAGATGATGCTCGAGACCGCGACCATCACGGCACAGAAGCCGCGAAGGAAGTTGCTGCCGAAGCGATCGCCCATGTAGTCGGGGAGCGTGAAGCCTCGGGAGCCGCGGAGCTTCTTCGCGAAAAAGAAGAACATCACGGCGACGCCGCCCACGAAAGCGAGGTAGGGGAGTCCCGCTACTCCACCAATCCTGCCCATCAAAGCGACGCCGCTCAAAACGGAGCCGCCGTGCATGATGGCCGCCATATTGGCCATGACGAGAACGACGAGGCCGATGCTCCGGTTCGCGACCCAGAAATCGGCGGACGTCTTCTGATGGCGCGCCGAGACGATCCCGACCCCCACCATGATCGCGAGATAGAGACCGAAGAGAACGAGACCTGTCGACATCGCTCGCGCAATTTAACGAAATCCTCGCGATAATGCCAATGCGGCGCGGTAGTCGTGTTAGCCACGTTCCTGCCCGCCGGTCGTGCGACCAGGCTCGGTCCAAACCAAACGCTGCGGTCCGAGTAGAGCGGCTATCCCGTCTCCCATTGGCGTTGGGGGGCTAGCCTTCGCTTGGGTATCTTGGACGCGCACGCGATATGCAGCCGTTTTTCAACCCGGTGCACTTGAGTGATGGGGGCCTTCCAGGAAGGGATGGGCTCGAGAAGCCCTTTCATCATTAGTCCCTGGTGTGAAACTCGATCCGCTCGCACGCTGGGGCGATCCCGTCCGCGGCGAAGCGGTCACCCCGTGCGATTCCGCTTCCGGACTTCGGAAGCGGCACGTCTCGTGCGCTTCCGGGCGGCTACACCACCGTGTTTTGGACCCTTCGAGAGAGCTGGGCCTCCGAGGAGAGTGTTCTTCTCGAAAGCGACCTGTTCGATCTAACGGCGGCGAGAGACGGCGTCAACGTCCGATGGTGGTTCGAGCCTATCCCTGAGGGGGAGAACCTAAATCTCGACCACGACATCGAGCTGCGGACCCATATCGCAGTAGTGCATGCTCCGAGCACGCGCGAGCTCGTACTTTACGTAGATGGGAACGAGTCTCTTCGAGAGAGCGGTCTTATCGTTTTGGCGGCGTGGTGACGCGGGCGGACGGCGGTGAGGATCTTCAGATCCTCAGAACTCCGATTCGTATGATGACGTTTCGTGTTCGAGGGGTATTGTGTCAAGACCTGCCCGCTTTCCGTTGAGCGGTTGCGATTCGGATTGTTGGATCAGGTTCCTCCGGCGACTTGGCTGGCGCGACTTCGCGAAACCGTCGGGATAGTGCCAATATGGTGCACACACCATGTGGACACCGCCCGAACGCATCCGCCACCCGCTACTTGAGACGACGTGGCCAAGCTCGGACGAAGCGCGGGGTGCGGCGCTCTTCAGCTCCATCCGTATCGGACCGGTCGAGCTCCGTCATCGGACCTGGGTGCCCGCCATGGTGCCCTGGCGCGCGACCGACGAAGGCTTCGTCACCCGAGAAGTCCTCGATTGGTACGAGCGGTTTGCGCGTGGCCAACCGGGTGCGATCGTCGTCGAGGCGACGGGCATCCGCGATATCCCGAGCGGGCCGCTCCTTCGGGTCGGACACGATCGCTTTGTTCCTGGATTGCGCGAGCTCGTCGAGACCGTCCGTGTCGCCAGCGACGGTCAGACTCGGCTCTTCATCCAGATCATCGACTTTCTTTCGGTCAAGAGGCGGCCACCGGCCGATAAGTTTTTTCGGCGCTTTCTCGACATTCGCCCGGAGCATCGCGAGAAATTGTCCGAAGTCCTCGAAGACCCTATCTGGAAAGATGCCTCCGAGTCGGATCTGCGCGATCGGCTCTTGCGCTGTACGGATAACGAGCTCGACAAAACGCTGAGTCCGCGCGAGCTCGACGACTTGCGCTATGGCGCTCGCGAGCGCGTGAACGACATGCACCTGGAGCACATTCGCGAGCTGCCTCGGGTGCTTCCTGGAATCTTTGCGGAAGCAGCTGCACGCGCCCGCGAAGCAGGCTTCGACGGTGTCGAGCTGCACTACGCCCATGCCTACACGATGGCGTCGTTCCTTTCGAAGCAAAATCACCGCGAGGACGGCTACGGTGGGTCGCGTGAGCATCGCATCCGCCTTCCAGTCGAAGTCTATGAGGCCGTGCGGCAGCGCGTCGGTGACGAATACGTCGTCGGATGCCGCATCCTCGGCGACGAAGTCATCGAAGGCGGGAGTGAGCTCGATGACGCGAGTTATTTTGCGCTCGAGCTCGGACGCGCGGGGATGGATTACATCTCCGTCTCCAAAGGAGGGAAGTTCGAGGACGCGAAGCAGCCTGCGGTCGGTTGGGCCGTTTACCCGTATACCGGCCGCAGTGGCTACGAATGCATGCCCACGGTGTACTCCGACGCCGACGGTCCGTTCGGACGCAACGTATCTCTCGCTGCGACGATCAAAAACTCGCTCACGCAAGCGGGTCTGTCGGTACCCGTCGTAACTTCGGGAGGCATCGGGACCTTCGAGCTCGCCGAGCGGATTCTGAAGAACAAGGAAGCCGACATCGTAGCTGCTGCACGGCAATCCCTCGCAGACCCCGATTGGTATCGGAAGATGCTCATGGGGCGGGGGGACGCAGTCCGACGCTGCGAGTTCACCAACTACTGCGAGGCTCTCGACCAGAAACACAAGCGTGTTACGTGCAAGCTCTGGGACCGGGAGGCCCGCGGGAAGCGCCGGTTGATAGCTCCGGAATGGAGACCCTGACGGACGGAACTATCTCGGGACCACAGCGGTCTTTTTGATCAACTTGGCTGCTGAACGATGTCTTGCGGATTCTTCCGATACCATTCGTTCCATCCGCCTTCATAGATCACAGCGTTCTCGCATCGCAAGAGCTGCGTCAAGATGCACATCCGGGCGGCGCGCCACCCCGTACCGCAATACCAGATGATGCGATCATCGTTGGAGATACCGTTGCCGGCGAGGTCTTTCTCGAGACGATGGAGCACATCCGAAAGGCTGTCGTCGACGGACAACTGGTAGTCTGCATTCGGGAAGCTCACTGAGGTGGGAATTTTCCCCGACGCGGTCACGTAGTCGTAGCCCGTGACATCGCCCTCGTGCTCCTCGGCGCTGCGGGCGTCGAGGAGCTTGTACGAACCGACGTCGCCCGCTACCAAGTTGATCAGCGTGTCATATGGTACGAATTCGCTCTTATCGGACGGCGCCGATCGGATCATCTCCTCCGGCCATTGAACCCGACGCGGATGGAGAAGGTGGACGTCGTTCGTCGCCGCGTCATATAACCTCTTCGTCAAAGTCCTGTGCTGGCCGGTGTTCACCTGAGTCGTTCTGTGAAACGTCAACGCACTCCTGGCCATGAGCGTCGAGGCCTCCTTCACCGCCTCGGTGTGAGCCGGCGAGAGCTCACCCACTATTTCAGGATGATTGGCAGCGTACTCGGCCTCGAACTGCTTGTTCATCGCGTTGTCCATAATCACCGAAACATGTTTGACGCCAAAATATTTGAGCACCGAGTAGATGCGCGCCGAAGCGTCGAATCGCGATTTGGCCTTGCCGCAGTTGATCTGAATATTGTCGAAAAGCAGAATCCGAGTCTCGGAGTCCGGCGTGACAGCATACTCTTCGAGCACCTTCATCAAGGCCTCATCGGATCTCAGGTTCCAGATAGGGGCCGTCTCGAATCGGTCGGAGGAGATCTGGAAGAATCCAGGCACCTCGTGCTTCTGATGACGTTCGAGTGAAGCCGGATCGGCGTAGGTGTCGCTCACAACCTCCAGAATCTGTACATGCGGGGCGTGTTCAGCGATGATCGCGCAGGCCTCTGCCTCGGAAACCACCGCCTGTGATGTCGGTGCCTTTGCGGAGTTCTTCGTCTTCATCTGGTTCCTCCATGTTCGCGAGCGCGGATGCGCACGGCTGTCCTGGGTAGTTTCTTTGTCATGACAATGATTTGCAACCTGCAGAGTTGTTTTCCGCTAGTTTGCGGCGCGGGGCGACATGTTGAAAAGGTCGGGTTCCTGTAATGAGAATGGCGGTTTCATGATCGGCCAAACCCTCGCCCACTACAAGGTTCTGGAGAAGATCGGACGGGGGCAGCGAGCTTCCGACGGCGAGCATGACCCACGCCAGTAGGATCGTCGGCACGATTTCTCACATGTCTCCGGAGCAAGCGATGGGAAAGCGAGTTGACCATCGCTCGGATATCTTTTCGCTAGGTGTCGTGTTCTACGAGATGGTGACCGGCCAGCGTCCCTTCCGGGGCGATGGCGGCGCAGCGGTGCTCGCGGAGATTCTCAGAGACACACCGCCATCCGTCAACGACGTCAACCCGTTGCTCCCGTCAGTTCTCGGGGAGATTATCGTCCGCTGTTCGGCGAAGGAGCCTGATTCCCGCTATCAAAGGGTGAATCACGTCCGGCATGCTTCGAAGAATCCAGGTGGAATCAGTGGTCACCGGACGGCCGCGAGTTGTATTTGTGGCGAGACGAACAGATTTGGGCGGTCTCGTTCGAAGACGGCGGCGAGCGGCAGCTCACTGATTTTCAAGAACGGCTGGGACGGTTCAAAGGCCGTTTCGACCGCGCCCACAAGTACATGTACTTTCTTTGGCGGGAGGACCTCGGAGATATATGGGTCATGGACGTCATCCAGGATTAGGAAGCTAGAAGTGCTCGCCGTGCCCAACATATTTCCAATGATGAGTAACGGCTGTTTCGGAATGACCGCGGTCGTTTCTATCTCCAGGCGCGCACCGTTCGTTATCGGGGACACCCGCGGTCGTTTTAACCCGCGCGGGAACGGTGAAGATGCTCACGGGGCGGGGGGACGCAGCCCGACGCTGCGAGTTCACCAACTAATGTCAGGCTCTCGACCAGAAACACAAGCGCGTTACGTGTAAGCTTTGGGACCGAGACGCGTGGCAAGCGCCGGTTGATCGCTCCGGAATGGCGCTCCTGAGAGGCGTCACTTTCGGGATGACCGCAGTCGTTTTGGCCCGCGGGAATCAGCTTGTTGCTGAACGATGTCTTGCGGATTTACATGCGATTCCATCCGCCCTCGTAGCCGTCGCGTGCTTCTCTCAATTCGACATCACTATCCCGTAATAACATCATATACATCGCGATGCGCACGACGATTAACATTGATGATGATGTCTTGGAGTTGGCCCGAGCCGTGGCCGCAGCGCGACAAGTCTCTCTCGGGGCAGCCGTCTCGTATTTGGTACGTCGTGGAGCGTCGGCGCGAATGCCGCAGGGCATCCGGAACGGTTTTCATACGTTCGCGATTGAGCCGGGGCTACTGCCATTTGGCCCGGACGAAATCGGCGAAGCGTTGGACGAAGAGGATCTGAGCTCCGCGCCGTTGTTCTTGAGGCAAGAGTAGGAAGAGTTCATCGTTGACGGTCGCCCTACTAGACGTCAACGTCCTGATGGCGCTTGCTTGGCCGAACCATCTTCATCACGAGATGGCCCATGCGTGGTTTCAGTTTCAGCGGAGTCGAGGCTGGGCTACATGCACGGTGACGCAGATGGGATTCGTTCGGCTTTCCACACAACCGGCCGTCGTCAAGACAACCATCGCGGGATCGGACGCCGTCAGCATTCTGGAATCGAATGTGTCGGCCGCCGAACATGAATTCTGGCCCCTCGAGCATCCGTTCCATGAGATGGAGGGCGAGATCCGCCAGCGGTTGCTGGGTCACCGGCAGGTTACGGATGCAGCGCTCCTTGATCTTACGATCCGAAAGGGTGGGTGCCTTGCGACGTTCGACCGAGGGATCGAAAGCCTCCTCGCCACGGATTCGGAGTACTGTTCGGCTCTCGTGGTCCTTCCAGTTGAGTAGGAGGCGCCGGGCGGGCGCCCAGACGGACGGCGTTATTTTGGGATGACCGCGGTCGTTTCGATCTCCAGCCGCGCACCGTCCTCGAGCAAGCCTTTGACCTCGACGACCGCCATGGCGGGGTAGTTCTTGCCCATCACTTCGCGGTAGGCCGCGCCTACCTCTTTGAGCTGCGAAAGATATTCCTGTTTGTCGACGACGAACCACGTCATGCGCACGACGTGCTGAGGGCTCGCGCCGGCTTCGGCAAGGATTGCCTTCGTGTTCAGGAGCGCCTGTCGAGACTGAGCCGAGAAGTCCGAGCCCGCAAAGCTCTCGTTCTCGTCCCAGCCGACTTGGCCGGAGACGAACACCATCTGACCTTCGGCGACGACGCCGTGGGAGTAGCCTTTTCCTCGCGGCCATCCGGGAGGCGTCAAGGACCGGTGTTGCGTCATGACTCCTTCTTTCGTTCTAACTCCTCTTGGCGAAGCTTGAAGCGTTGCACTTTTCCTGTTTCCGTTCTCGGGAGCGCTTCGACGAACGTAATCGCTCGCGGATATTTGTAGGGTGCGATGCGCTCTTTGACGAAGCTTTGAAGCGCCTCGACCAGCGCGGCATCGCCATTGTACGACCCGTTCAGGACGACGAAAGCTTTCACGATGTTTCCGCGCTCGTCATCAGGGGATGCGACGCAGGCGCAATCGGCGACGGTCTCGTGCGCGAGAAGCGCTTCCTCGACCTCGGGTCCGGAGATGTTGTAGCCGGCGGAGATGATCATGTCGTCCGCGCGCGCCTGAAACCAGAAATAGCCGTCTTCGTCGACGAGGTAGGCGTCGCCACTAAAATTCCAGCCGTCCCGGACATAGCTCGTTTGGCGCTCGTCGTCCAAGTAGCGGCAGCCTGTCGGCCCGCGTACGGCGAGGCGTCCCACGGTGTCCGGCGGCGCTTCATGCATCTCGTCGTCGAAGACTTTCGCTTCGTAGCCGTAGACAGGCTTTCCGGTGGCGCCAGGGCGGATGTCGTCTCCCACCGCGCTGATGAAGATATGGAACATCTCGGTGGCGCCGATGCCGTCGATGATGCGAAGCCCCGTCGCGTCGCGCCACGCTTCGGCCGTGGGTAGAGGCAGCGTCTCGCCGGCGGAGATGCAGTGGCGGAGGGAAGAGACGTCGTAGCTTCCGACGAGCGGGGTCATGGCGCGATAGGCGGTGGGTGCGGTCGAGAGCACGGTGACGCCGTGCCGCTGGCAAGTCTCTAGAATGGCTTCGGGGCTCGGCTTTTCGACGAGTGCGGTGCTCGCGCCCGCGCGCATCGGAAAGACGGTGTGCATTCCGAGGCCGAACGTGAACGCCACCGGCGGTGAGCCGGTGAAGACGTCGCTGGCGTCGCAGGGGATGGTTCTTTTAAAAAAAGTGTCCGCGGAGGCCAAGAGGTCCCGGTGAAAGTGGACGCAGCCTTTTGGAACGCCGGTTGTGCCCGATGTAAAGGCGATGAGCACGGGATCGTCGATAGCCGTCGCGACGGTCTCGAACTCAGCGGGCTTCGCGTTCGCAAGGCGTTCAGCATCTTCGAACGTAAGGAGCTTTTCCAAAGGGCAGTCGCTTTCGTAGGCGGACTCCATCTCTTCCATGAGACGCTCGTCGCAAAGAGCGAGCGACACGTTGGCTTTGTTGGCTATGACGCTCAGTTCACGGCTCCTCAAGAGAGGCATGGTGGCGACCACCACGCCGCCCGCTTTGGCTACGGCCATCCAGCAGGCGATCATCATCGGGTTGTTGGGCGCCCGCAGCAGAACCCGTCCGCCGGGAACGAGGCCGAAATCTTCCGTCAACACCCGAGCGAGGCGATTCGCTTTGTCTCTGAGCTCCTCATAGGTCCAATCGCCGGACTCCATCCGCAACACGGGTCGGGCACCACGTCCCGCGGCGACGTGGCTGTCGAGAAGCTCGGTGACGACGTTCGTCTGAGGGGCATAGTCGAGCTCGGGTAAATCGTAGAGAAGCGTTGGCCATTGCTCCGGCTTGGGCAGACGTTCGCGAACGAACGTATCGACGTGCGCCGTCTTGCCCGTAGGGGCCTCACGCATTCTTGTATTCCTGGCGGATATGTCGCGCGATGATGAGCTTTTGGATCTCGGTCGTGCCCTCGTATATCCGGAGTGCGCGGACTTCGCGATAGAGGCGCTCGACGACGCTTCCTTTGACGACGCCTTCCGCGCCGAAGAGCTGCACGGCGTCATCGACGACTTTCTGCGCGGCTTCCGTCGCGTACATCTTGGCCATCGCAGATTCCTTGGTGACGCGCTCGGCGCCTTGGTCCTTGGTCCATGCGGCTCGATAGACGAGAAGTGCGGCCGTGTCGATCGCGGTGAGCATATCGGCCAGGCGCGCCTGGGTCAGCTGAAAATCGGCCAACTTTTGACCGAACTGCTGGCGCGACTCGACGCGGGGCACGGTCTCGTCGAGAGCGCGGCGCGCGAAGCCGAGCGCGGCCGCCCCGACCGTCGAGCGGAAGATATCGAGTGTCGCCATCGCGATCTTGAACCCTCGGCCCGGCTCACCAACCATTTGCGTGCGCGCTACGCGGCAATCCTCGAAGGCGAGCTTAGCGAGCGGGTGAGGTGCGATCACCTCGATCTCCTCAACGATCATAAGCCCGGGCGTGTCCTTGTCGACGACGAAGGCGCTCAAGCCTTTCGTTCCCGTCGCCTCCGCCTCGCTTCTCGCGAAGACGACGTAGTAGTCGGCGAGGCCGCCGTTCGATATCCAAGTCTTCGTTCCGTTCAAGACGTAGGTGTCTTGGTCGGGCGTCGCGGAGGTGCTGATCGCGCCAACGTCCGAGCCGGCATCGGGCTCCGAAAGGGCGAAGGCGGCAATCTGCTTCCCGCTCGCGGTGTCGCCCAGATATCGCTCTTTGAGTGCGTCGGAGCCGAACAAGCTGATGGGTGCGCTTCCGAGACCTTGCATGGCAAAGGCGAAGTCGGCGAGCCCGTGATGATGTGAGAGAGTTTCGCGAATGAGACAGAGCGTTCGCACGTCGAACGGGGCCACGACATGTTGGAGCCAGCCGCCTTCCCCGAGTGCCTTAACGAGACGCGCGCAAGTCGCCCGCTCGTCCTCGTCCTTCCCATCAGTTTTGATCGCCCCGAGCGTGTCCTTGACGAAGGGACCGAGCTCTCGGTGAAGCGTCCGGTGGCGGTCCTCGAAAAAAGGCCAATCCAGGAAGTCGGGCCGCAACGTCAGTCCCCTTCAAAAACGGGTTTCTGTTTAGCTACGAAAGCTTTATAGGCGCGCTCGAAATCCCGCGTCTGCATGCAAATCGCCTGTGCTTGCGCCTCCGCCTCGATGGCAGCGTCGAGGCTCATGGACCATTCTTTGTCGAGCTGGGTCTTCGTCATCATGTGAGCGAAGTTGGGGCCCGCGGCGAGCTTCGCGGCCAAGGCTTGCGCTTCGCTCAAGAGCTCGCTTGGTGCGACGAGGCGGTTGTAGAAGCCCCAGCGCTCACCCTCGTCGCCGCTCATGTTACGGCCGGTGAAAAGAAGCTCCGAGGCACGGCCTTGCCCAATGATCCGCGGAAGGATGGCGCATGCGCCCATGTCGCATCCAGCGAGGCCGACTTTCGTGAACAAGAACGCCGTCTTGCTGTCGGGTGTCGCGAGTCGCAGATCGGAGGCCATGGCAATGATGGCGCCTGCTCCGACGCAGATACCTTGTACTGCGGAGATGACGGGCTGCGGGCAGCCGCGTATGGCTTTGACGAGATCACCTGTCAGGCGTGTGAAACGCAAGAGACCCTTCATGTCCATCTTCGTGAGCGGGCCGATGATCTCGTGCACGTCGCCTCCGGAACAGAAGTTGTCACCGGCTCCGGTGATAACCACCGCGTCCACGTCTTCCGCGTCCAGGAGATTGCGGAACGTATCGCGAATCTCGACATAGGCGTCAAACGTCAGCGGGTTCTTACGCTCCGGACGGTTGAGCGTGAGCGTCGCGACGGTGCCCTCTACACTCCAAAGAAAATGTGTTGGTTTGAGATCAGAGAATTTCATATGTCGATGACCATGCCGAGGGTTTTCTCCAGATTACGTTCGAGCTGTTCTTTCCCGGCTGTATATTGCTTTGGCCATTCGACCCAGTCCACTTGTTGTTGCGCCGCGGCGCGGAGCGTCCAGTAGGGGTCGGCCAGATGCGGACGGGCGAGGCAGCAAAGGTCGGCGCGGCCGGCGCCAATGATGCTGTTCACGTGGTCGGGCTCGAAGATATTGCCGACCGCGAGCGTAGGAATGTGGACTTCGTTGCGGATGCGATCGCTGAGAGGTGTCTGGAACATGCGTCCATATACCGGCTGGGCGTCTGGGCTGGTCTGTCCGGCCGAAACATTAATGATGTCGACGTTCTCCGCCTTCAAGTCGCGTGCGATCGCGACGCCATCGTCGGCCGTAATGCCGGCATCCATCCAATCGGTCGCCGAGATGCGCACCGAGAGCGGCTTTGCCGCCGGCCACGCCTTGCGGCACGCCGCGATGACTTCGAGAGGGAAGCGCAGGCGCTTTGTAAGCTGACCGCCATAGGCGTCCGTGCGGTGGTTCAAGAGCGGCGTGATGAACGCGGATAAGAGATAGCCATGCGCCGCATGGATCTCCAAAAGGTCGAAGCCGGCCTCGTCGGCCATCCGCGTCACGCTCTCGAACTCGGAAATCACGCGATCCATGTCCTCGCGAGTCATCGCTTTCGGGACTTGATTGATTTTCGAGTACGGCACGGCCGACGGCCCGAGGATCGGCCAGTTTCCATCGTCGAGCGGCTCGTCCATTCCGTCCCACATGAGCTTTGTCGAGCCCTTGGGTCCGGCGTGGCCGATCTGCATAGCGATCTTGGCGCGCGAGTGGCCATGCACGAAGTCGACGATGCGCTTCCATTGTTCGCGGTGCTCCGGTTTGTACATGCCGGTGCAGCCGGGGCTGATGCGCGCGTCTCGGCTGACATGCGTCATCTCTGTATAGACAAGGCCGGCGCCGCCTAAGGCGCGCGAGCCGAGATGCACGAGATGGAAATCCGACGGCGTTCCGTCCTCGGCGCTATACATGCACATGGGAGAAACGACGACCCGGTTCTCGAGGGTGAGCTCGCGTAGACGGAAAGGTGTGAACATGGGCGGTATAGGGCGTCCGTTCGTCGACACGCCGCTTCTTTGTGCGAACCAGCCTTCGAAGCGGTTCATCCACTGAGCGTCGCGGGCGCGCAAGTTGTCGTGGCTCACGCGCTGGCTTCGCGTGAGAAGGGAGTAGGCGAATTGTTGCGGCTCGAACTGCGCGTAGCGATCGACGTTCTCGAACCATTCCGTGCTGTTGCGCGCCGCGCTCTGAAGCCGGAGCACGTCGAGCTCGCGCGCTTTTTGGTAGCCCTCGAGCGCGTCCTTCAGCACGTCGTGTGCCTCTATCTGATTCGCGAGCTCGATCGCGTCCTCGAGAGCGAGCTTCGTGCCGGAGCCAATGGAAAAATGCGCGGTGTGCGCCGAATCTCCGAGAAGGACAATGTTGTCGTGATACCAAGTACGGTTGCTGATGCGGGGAAAGGTGAGCCATGCGGTGCCCGGCAAATGAGCCGCGTTGTCCATGAGCTCGTGACCGTCGAGATAGTCCGCGAAAAGCTTCTCGCAGAAGCGGTTGCTCTCCGCCTTCGACATCTTGTCGATCCCGAGGCCACGCCATGTCTCCTCCGTACACTCGATGATGAAGGTACTCGTGTCCTTGTCGAAACGATAGCCGTGCACTTGAACCCAGCCGTGCTCCGTTTTTTCGAAAATGAACGTGAATGCATCGAGGGTCTTGTGGGTACCGAGCCAGATGAACTTGTTCTTACGCATCTCGATATCCGGCTCGAAATGCTCGGCATATTGCGCGCGAATCTTGCTGTTGAGTCCGTCGCAAGCGATGAACAAGTCGTGCTCGCCGACATCGGCTAGAGAATCGACCTCCACTTGGAAGTGGAGGTGGACACCGAGCTCTCGGGCTCGCTCCTGCAAGAGGAGAAGTATCTTCTTACGGGACAAGCCCGCGAAGCCGTGGCCGCTCGAGCGGATGCGCTCGCCTTTGAAGTGAATGTCGATGTGGTTCCAGTGATGGAACGCGGCGAAAATACGTTCCGCGGAGACCGGGTCGTTCTCGCGGAGATTCTCCAGCGTTTGGTCGGAAAAAACGACTCCCCAACCGAAAGTATCGTCCGGGCTGTTGCGCTCGTATACGTGGATTTCGTGGTCTGGATTCCGGCGCTTGGCCGAAATCGCGAAGTAGAGACCGCCAGGGCCGCCGCCGATGCAAGCGATTTTCATGTGCGACGGATACTATATCACCGCGCCAAGTGGTCTCTGGAGAGAGCCGCTCACTTCGTTTGCGGCTTCAGGATGATCCCTTCGTGCCGCTTGCCGTTCATCTTCACGACCGCCGGCGAATCCAGGCGCAGGTGTCGGACGGGCCCGTCCTCGGAGCTCGCGGGAAGTTGCGCTAGCCAATCCCAGTCGAGGAGCCCGCCTGTTTCCTCTGGATTCACGGTGAAGTAGCCCACGTTGTTCGAAATGAGATTCTGAAAGAAATGCGTCCCCTGGGAAGGTGTGACCCGGAAGTCACGGAACCCCGCCTCGACGATGACCCTTGCGCCCGCCACTTGGCTCCACGTCACCGGGATACCGAGATAGGGTTCGCGCGATCCCCAGCGGCCCACGCCGATGAGAATATACGGTCGGTCCTCGGCTTGGAGTGCCGCGTTCAGCTGGCTGACGATCTCAGCCGTGTGGCGGCTGTCCTTGCGCTCGAAGCGGTGGTAGTCCACGACCACGATATCCTTCAGGTCTTCGAGGTGCCCGTGACCGAGGACGCTCTTGCTGTGGCAGATGAGCGTGGCTTCAGCAACGCTCCCGAGATCGACGTCATCGAGCTCATGGGCGAGCGCGAGCGGGCGCAGCTGGAGGAACCCGAACTCGCGCGTTCCGTCTCGTGTCGGCGTTAGGTTTACGGCGAACTCGAGCTCCACCGGGCCGCGCGTGCCTTTCTCACCGATCTCGAGGAGTGCCTCGAGAATCTCGGCGAGAGGGAACAAGTCGTGTTTCAATACCGGGGCGAAGGTGATAACTCTCACGCCCTCGCGGGACACGCCGTCATAGAGAACATCGTTCTCCGCCGAATAGGTCGAAGCGACCTGAGCGAGCGTCCCGTCTTCTTCCGCGACGTCTAGACCACACTGCACGAGGTCCGCTACCACGTCACGTCGACCGTCTCGCGATAGCTCGACGGCGTAGAAGCTATGCTGCGACGTCTCGATGTCCTCCGGGAGGCTCATCGGCACGTGGCGCGGATATTTGGGGCTGAATCGCACACAGGAACCGCCTTCCTCGACCGTTTTCCCGAGCCCGAGCGCGACAGCGGCGATCCCGTCCTCTCCCTTCGCGGGAGCTGTCGGGTAGAAATTGTGCGATCGTGCCGCACCCGAGATATCCGGATAGAAGCGATTACCGTGAGCCGTGCCGATGATTCTTTGAATGATCACGGCCATCTTCTCCTCTTCGAGCCGATATTGCGTCGCGTCTAGAAACGTTTTGGCGCGCGAGGAAAAGGTCGAGGCGTAAACGCGCTTAACCGCGGTCATCAATTGGTCGAGGCGTACTTCGAGCGAAGGATGGTTGTTGGGAACCATGTATGTTTCATAGACGCCAGCGAAAGGGTGGTAGGGCGAATCTTCTAGAAGACTCGACGAGCGGACCGCCAGGGGATAGTGGGCACGGTCGAGAAACACTTTGAGGTCCTTCCGGAGCTCGCGTGGGAACGACGCTTTCTGGAAGCGCCGCTCGATCTCGGGGTCGTCATCGCTCTCACTTGCGAAGGCCCAGAAGTCGTTGTCCTCGATGAACCGGTCGAAGACTTCCGTTCCAATGACCACGGTGGTTGGGACGAGGATGGCGACGCCTGGGAAGTGGCGGTCGATCGGGTTCTGGTTGAGAAGATTGTTCACGAAGGCGATACCGCGCGCCTTGCCGCCAAGGGATCCACCGCCGATGCGATAAAAGCTCGCCGTGGCGTCGAACGTGCTTCGGTCGAAGTCGACCACGAGGCCCCGGTTGCGCTCTTTGCGATGCTCGGCGATGGCGCGAACCACGTTGTTGCGTAGCTCCTCGAGCGTCGCGAAATCCGACACTTTTTGAAGCCGCAGCTTCTTTGCGAGGTCGAACTCGGTGCGAGCCTTGAGCCAGGTGGAGAAGTCGTTGCGTTCGCCGTGATAGGCGAGGCTTTCGGCTGGCACTGTTTCGAGCATGTGCGCGAGCGTCTTCAAGTCCGAGGCGCGCCCGAGCTCCTTGCCATCGGGAAGACGGAACACGAAATCCCCGATGCGCAGGCTCTCCACCATGAAGCGGCGAACGTGGTGTAGAAGCTGCGGCGAGCCCTTTAGAAGAAACGAGGCGCCGACTGCCTCGGCCTTCGCTGCGTTCTCTTGGTGGCTCGATTGCAGCATGATGGGCACATCGGGCCGAATAGCGCGCACGGCCTTCGCGAGGCGAACGCCGGCGTCTCGACATTTTTGGCCGTCCTTTGGGAACTGGATGTCGGAAATGATCCCGAGGATGTGTTCCGAGTAGCGGCTGAAATGTTCCCAGGCTTCTTCATAGTGGTCGCATAGAAGGATCTTGGGGCGCGCCCGGATGCGCATGAGCTTGTCGGAAAGGTTCAAGCCTTCGGGAAGGAGGCTCTGAGAATGTTTGACTAGCTCGGTGTAGATGACCGGCAGAAAGGAGGAGTAGTAGCGGATGTTGTCCTCGACGAGCACGATGGCTGGGACCCCAACGACGCCGGTGTCGTGGGCGACGTTCATCCGGTCTTCCATGTACTTCACGATGGCGAGTAGAATGCGGACGTCGCCTTGCCAGAGGAAGACGCGCTCGATCGTCGAGGTGTCGCTCTTCTCTATGAACTGCGAGAGCTCACGGCGGTCATAAGCGAGAAGAATCACTGGCGTCTTGATGCCGCGGGAGCGGAGCTCTGCGATCAGCCGGAGCACGTTCATATCGCCGAGCTCAATCGACGTGATGATGAGGTTGTAACGCTGCTGTTCCGCCGCGCGGTCTAGAGCTTCTTGGCCGGAGAAGACGTGTGTGATGTTCGGTGTGTGGCGTAGATTGAGCTCGAGGAACTCTCCGAGGAACTGCTCGTTGAGACGTCCGTCTTGGGAGAGGATGTAATAGTCGTAGAGCGTCGAGACGAGAAGGACATCTTGAACGCGTTTCTGGATGAGATCCTGGAACCCGTGGAAGCGTTCTCCCGGCGTCGATTGGCCCTCTATTGGAAACTCGATTTTAGCCACAGCGTCAGTCTCAGTTTCAGGCTCAGTCTCAGTCTCAGTGCCTCACATCGTCGCTAACGCGTATCTAGAAGCAGGGCTCCATGGCCGCCATGAAAGCACGGATCTCAGCCGGATCGCCAACGGTTCCGCGCAGGTCGAGATCCTCGGCGGACGATTCGGGTGACGGGTCAGGACCGAACCAGACGCCGAGACGACGGCGGTCGTCGTCGCACTTGAATAGCGTTAGCGTCACGAGGCCATCGTGGGAGTGGTCGACTTGGTCGGTGCTTACCCGACCGCGATGCGTTACCCACAGGATGTCGTCCGTGTCACGCTCGAGGAGTCCGCGGTCGAGCCGCTCATCGAGGTCCAGGTCCATATTCTCGCGGCGCAGCGAGTGGATATCTTCACTTCGGCCCTCGAAGAAGTCATAGAGCTGCTCGTCGCCTTCTCCAACTGCCGGATAGGAAACAAAAATAAACCCGTGCTCGCCCATCGAAGGCTCGCCGTCTTCTTTTGGCGGCTCGTCCGAGAGCATGGCGAAGTCAAAAACGAACGGGACCGAAAAGGCGACGACAGCGTGGTAGCCGTCCGGCAGCTCGCTCGCGCCTAATGCGGAGAGGGCCCGTTCCGTGCGCTGTTCGGGGTCTTTCATCGACTCGCCGAACTCCCGCGCTTTGTTGACGCCCCAGAAGCCGAGGCCTACGGCGATGGCGACGAGTGCTACGATCGCTCCGACACAGCCGCACCCTACCCACGCCCACGGAGGAAAACCTTTGTCTTGGCTCATGCGCTAATTATCGGTCTCTTCACCGTAGATTTCGAACCATTTCACGATATGGGCGACTTTCGCCATGAGCTGGCTCAGCCGGGCCGCGATCCTGTGCGAGGCGCCGGGAATGCGCACGAGAGCTTCCGTCGGCGAGATTTGTGGGTCGGACGCCCATTCGAGCTCGAAGATGTCGCGCAGGCCGAAGCGGTCGTCGTCGCGATCGAGCGCGGTCGCGAGGCCAAGGATCAGGAAAACGAGAAGGATGACACAAAGTCTCATCGAGGGTCTCCTTTTGGGAGGCGAAGATACTTCCAAACGACCGCCGAAAAATACGCGCACTGAACGCCATCACGGGCGTGCACGAATATGACGTGGACTCGGAGGGAAACACCGTAGGAAAAGTTTGGGAGTGGAAGTAACCGCTCTAGGTCCGCTCGTCGTGCTTTCGACGGCGAGCGGGCACGATTTCTCTTTCGGCCGCGGCTGAGCTTACAATCGTGATGGCCTGTGAAGAAAGGGGCCGAGGAGGAGGCCGATGCGGCACGAGCTGTTGTTGTCAATCGTGGGGGGGGGTGGCTTTCGCGGCCGGGTTCGGCGTGCAGAAGCTCACCCAAACTTTCGTCGTGAATCTCGAGAACCCGCATCCAATTGTGGGGGAGGTCGCCGTCTCGGTGCCAATCCCCCATAGCGATATGGCGGCCATGGTTGACGTCGTAGTCGCGCCTGCCGGCCGCACCCAGACGAGTCTTTGGACCGAGGTGGGGAGCATTACGACCGAGGGGTTTACATCGGCGGTCCTGAGCCTGCACGGCCAACTTCGTGGCAGCACGGGCGGGGGAGGGGTCGTTGCGGTCGTTCTCGTTCCGGAAGAGGAGAACATCCTCCGCGCGCTCACTGAAGGTGAGGTCCATCTCGTGCTCGAGGCCACCGCGGATCCTGTGCTGGGAGACGCGCTGTATTTCAGCGGCTCACGAGCGGGCCTACCGATTGCTTTTCCCGAGTACCGAGTCTTTCTCTACAACACGACCGATCGCAGTGCTTCAGTCGACGTTTATGCCTATCTGACTCACTGACCTTCGAAAAGAAGGCGTTATGGAACCCGAACAACCCTATCGTCCTCCCACGGCCAATCTATCTTCTATCAACGCGCCCCGTAGCTGGCGGGAACGGCGCCACGATCACGCCAAACATGGTCCAAATCCTCGAGCGCACGCGCCCTCTTGCTTGTTGCCTTCCAGATAGAAGATCAGTCTGCCGTCGGCGGACCAGCGGGGAGTCGCACCTCCTGCGGTGGAGACGGGGAGTCGGGTTTCAGGAGCATGGTATGACCCGACATAGATTTATCGGGCATAGAGCGATTGGTCTCCCGTTTCATCCAGGGACAGAGCGACGATGTCGGCACCTCGGCCAGGGTGATGCTCGTGGAACAAAGAGCACCTTAGCCTCGCGTTTGAATCTCGAAAGCCGGTCTTTGTCCCGGGAGTACTCTTCGGGAAGGACTTTGATCTCGACGTCGCGGCCGAGTTTGGTGTCCCGTGCGCGATAGACCTCGCCATGCCACCTTTGCCGACGGGTTCGATGATTTCGTACTCGCCGAGCTTCGTTCCGTGTTCGAGTGGCATACGCGGGCCAATTGGTTTTGATTCTACACGGCTCCCTGATCGAGCATGGCGTCCGCGACTTTCAGAAAGCCCGCGATGTTGGCGCCGTTTACGTAGTTGCCTTTGGTCCCAAACCGCTCTGCCGCTTCGACCGTGGCCGTATGGATGTCTTTCATGATCATCTTGAGCCGGGTATCCACTTCCTCGCGCGTCCAGCTGTAGCGCATGCTGTTTTGCGCCATCTCGAGTCCCGACACAGCGACGCCGCCTGCGTTGGCTGCTTTGCCAGGGCCGAAGAGCACTTTCTTGTCGATGAAGAGCTCGACCGCGTCGGGCATGGACGGCATGTTGGCACCTTCGGAGATGACATAGACGCTGCCGTTCAGGAGGTTCTCGGCGTCCTGGCCGTTGATCTCGTTTTCCGTAGCACACGGGAAAGCGCAGTCGGCCTTGTGGCTCCAGAGCTCGTTGCTCTCATCGGCAGGATCGGACGGCGTGAAGGTCGCGCTCGAGAACGCGTCCGCATATTCCTTGATCCGGCCGCGGCGCTTGTTCTTGAGCTCCATGACCCAGCGAAGCTTCTTACTGTCGATGCCTTCGGGATCGTAGATATGACCGCCTGAATCCGACAGCGTCACGACTTTAGCGCCGAGCTCGTTCAGCTTCTCGGTGGCGAACTGCGCCACGTTGCCACTTCCCGAGACGAGGCAGGTTTTGCCGTCGAAGGTCTCGCCCCGTGTCTCGAGCATATTGGCGGCGAAATAGACCGCGCCATATCCGGTCGCTTCCGATCGGATGCGCGAGCCGCCCCACTGGATGCCCTTGCCGGTCAAAACGCCCGTGAACTCGTTCGCTATACGCTTGTACTGGCCGAAAAGAAATCCGATCTCGCGGCCGCCGACACCGATATCGCCCGCGGGGATGTCGGTGTTCGGGCCGATGTGGCGAAAGAGCTCCGTCATGAAGCTTTGGCAGAAGCGCATGACCTCGTTGTCGCTTTTCCCCTTCGGGTCGAAATCCGAGCCGCCTTTGCCGCCTCCCATGGGGAGGGTCGTCAGCGAGTTCTTGAACACTTGCTCGAAGGCGAGGAACTTCAAAATACCCAGATTGACGGACGGGTGGAAGCGAAGCCCGCCCTTATAGGGGCCTATCGCGCTGTTCATCTCGATGCGAAAGCCGCGGTTGATTTGAATGTCGCCGCGATCGTCGACCCAAGGGACGCGGAACATGACAACGCGCTCCGGCTCGATGATCCTCTCGAGCACTTTGGCGCTTCGATATTCGGGGTGTCTGTCGAGTACGACGACGAGTGACTCCGCCACTTCTTCGACAGCCTGATGAAATTCGGGTTCAGAGGGGTTCTTGGCTTTCACTTCGGACATGAGAGCCTGCACGGAATCCGTCATCGAGTTTGAAACCTCCTATGGTTGGTAAACGATTTCGCCGCCGACGATCGTCATCACGACTTCGGCGTTGCCGATTTCTTCGGGGGAAATGCGCGTCAAGTCACTGTCGAGCACCACGAGGTCGGCCAGATAGCCGAGCTTGAGCATCCCTTTCTCGTGCTCTTCGTGGGATGCGTAGGCGCCATTTCTCGTATAGGCGACGAGTGCTTCTTCCACCGAGATTTTCTCGTTGGGAACCCAGCCTTCCGGGTTCGCGTCGTCGAGAGTGCGTCTTGTCACCGCCGCGTAGATCCCTTCGACCGGTGTCGCTGGTGCGACCGTCCAATCGCTGCCGAATGCGAGGGTTGCGCCCGCATCCAACAAGCTTTGGAACGCGTAGGTGGTCTGGATGCGTATGGGGCCGATATAGCGCTCTGCCCAGCGCCCGTCATCGATCGCGTGATAGGGCTGCATGCTCGCAATGACGCCGAGCTCCGCGAAGCGCGGGATGTCCTCGGGCCTCAAGTGCTGAGCATGCTCGATGCGGAAACGCCGGTCGCGCGCGCCGTTCTCTCGAGCGACACGCTCGAAGATGTCGAGGAGCTTTTCGTTGGCACGATCCCCGATGGCATGGACAACGACGTGCAATCCGGCCGCGTCCGCACCCGAGATCCACGTTTGAAGATCTTCTTCGGTGTTGATGAAAAAGCCTCGATCCGAGGGCTTGTCATCGAACGGGGCGTGAAACGCCGCGGTGTGCGATCCGAGTGAGCCGTCGACAAAGCCTTTGAGGACTCCGTAACGCAGCCAAGCGTCTCCGCGGCCGTGCTTGGCCACTTCGTCGCGCAGGCGCTCCCAATCCGCGAGCGGGACCGCCGCGTAGACGCGGGTCTTCAGCGTGCCGTGGTCGCGCGCCCGTTGGACCACCGCGAGCGTGTCCCAGCTGCCCATGTGATGGACGGACGTCACCCCCCGCGCGGCCAAGTGGCTCGTCGCGGCTTCGAGGGCGCGGTCGTAAGCCGCGTCGTCCGGAGGCGGAAGAACGTCGAAGACGAGATCCATCGCGTTGTCCTTGAGAACGCCGGTCGGGTCTCCGTTGCCGTCACGCTCGATGGTGCCGCCCGCCACGTCGGCCGTGTCCCGCGTGACGCCTGCGAGCTCGAGGGCCAGGCTATTCGCGAGAGCCATGTGCCCGTCGAGCCGGTTGACCCACACCGGATGCGCGGGCGTGAGCTCGTCGACCATCGCGCGATGGGGAAGCTCACCGCCCCAAAGTTGATGATCCCAATCGCCCCCCGTGATCCACGCGCCTGCCGGGACGGTTTTGGCAAACTCTCCGATGCGGCGGGCAAACTCTTCGGGAGTGTCGGCATCGCGCAGCTGCACGGAGGAGAGCTTGAAGCCACCGTCGAGGAAATGGACATGCGAGTCAATGAAGCCCGGAACGACGAATCGTCCCGTAGCGTCGATGACACGTGCCTGTCCGATTTGAGGGCGGATCGAGCTACTCGAGCCAATCGCGACGATGCGATCGCCTTCGATGAGAATGGCCTCTGCGATCGGGTTGTCGGGATCGCCGGTCCAGATAGTGGCGTTCAACAGAGCGAGCCCGGCGGGCTCCCGCTCGCTCTCCGCACCGCAGGCGGAGACACAGGCGAGGAGAACAACAATCAGGAATCGCATCGAGCGAGGTGTCTAGGGACGTGTCCATTGAGAGGCATGGGGACTTCGATACTCGGGTTCAAGTCGGGACCGGATGCCGGGACGATGAACGCTTCCTCCATCTGGAAGATGGCGTCGGGAGGCCCAAGCAGATTGGAGAGCTGCCATCCTTCCACAAAATCAGGAAGTTCGGGCATGTCCTCCGCGTTGCCGAGCGGAGCACCCGCGTTCACCCAATCGACGATCGTTTGGATTTCTTCGTCGGTGAGACGCCGATCGTTCGAGAAATTGCCATATGCCGGATCCGCGTGCCATGGCGGCATCGCCCGACTCTGCACTTCGCGCTTGATCGAGCGCGCCCAAGGCCGCGCCTCCGCGTAGGAGAGAAGCGACATGGGGGCGATCTCGCTAGGGCGGTGGCACGTCATGCACGACTTGACGAAGGCTTCAAAAAAGGAATCTTCACCACCTTGAGCTACTTTATTGCTCATGAAAGCCACCACCGAGGCAGCATTTTGCTCACGCTCAAGGAAGCCGGCTACAACCTGGACAAAGACGACCGCGACGCCATCTGGTCCTGGGACACGTTCTAGCTGACCTCTTGCTCTACCGGCACGAGCTCGCGGTGGCGCCACTCGGGAACGACGACGCCGAGCGAGATGATCATCCGAAGGGCTTCGTCAACCGTCATATCGAGCTCGATGACCTCGTCGCGGGGAACGAAAATGACGAAGCCGGAAGTGGGGTTCGGGGTCGTGGGGACGAACACGCACAGCACTTCTTTCCCGGTGCGAATCTGAACCTCGCCCAGTTCGCTCGACGTTTGAAAGCAGACGCTCCAGATGCCTTTGCGGGGGTACTCCATCAGGAGCACTTTGCGAAATGACTGGCTTGTTGGTGACAGGAGGGTTTCCGCTACCTTCTTGACGCCCGAATAGACCCAGCTCACGAGCGGGATACGGGCGAGAAGCCCTTCCGAGACCTCCAATAGCCGCTTGCCGAGGAAGTTGGCAGCCAAAAAGCCCGTCGCCACGACGAGCGTAAAAGTGAGGATGACGCCCAGGCCCGGGATGCGAAAGCCCAACAGGTTCTCGGGACGCAACGCCGTCGGGATCAGCAACAGGGACTGATCCATCAAATTGATGAGCACCCGGAGGATAAACAGCGTCACATAGAGTGGGATCCACACTAGAAGACCGGCGGCCAGATAACTCCGGATCTTTAGTCTACGCATGCGGTTCCGACACCCCTAAGCAAGGTCGGTAGATCTTTGATTGTTTTGTTTGTGGAGTAGAGCTCAATCTCCAATGTAACCGAGTCGAATCGCGACGGCAAGTCTTTCGTGTCATGGCATGTTAGTCTTCGAGATAAAGGCCTTTTTTCAGCTTGGCAAGCTGCTCCGGTGTAAGAGATTCCTTCTCGAGAATCTGGATGAGGCTCTCCCGGCCGCGAGCGAGCGCTTTGTAACCGCAGCCCTCGAGAAACTCGGGGTTGGCCTGTTCGAGGAACGGGCGCGGGTAGTCGCGGCACATTCCGGGCCGGGAGTCGTAGCTGTCGCAGCTGCGCGTCGCCCAGTCGAAATGGCTGCACTCAAAGATGAAAGCGCGGTCTTCCCGCCGGGCCTCCTTGAGCACGAAGCCGTTGACATGCCGGTGCCACCAGAGAAAGACGCGCCGGAACCCGGGCAGGTACCACGTGACTCGGCCGACCTGGATGCCCGGTTCCTCGCAACACTTGCCGCAGCGGCCGCACTCGCCGCCGAGCTCGTAACGCGTGTCGGCCTGAAGGCGGTGGAGAAACAGCCGCGCGTAATAGACGTAAAGCCCGACGCGTTTGAGTTGCCTGCGAACGGGGCCGTCTATCATCGGAGAAGCGCCGCGATCTCCTGTATGCGGTGCTCGAGAGCAATCGCCTTGTCCGGCGCCGCGTACCGCGTGCGCAGTCGTTCGGGGATGAAGTTGGGGTCGGTGCTCTCGCGAATGGCGACGAGCAGCTGCAGCTCTTTCTCGAGACCGTAATAAGGCGATCGAAAATGCGCGAGCGTGTCACGGATATGCGCGGCGGAGGGCGAAGGGGCGCCTGCGATCGCGGCGCGGCGGACGCATTGCACGAGCAAGCTTTCGATGTCCGCGCCCGTGAGGTCCTCCGGCAAGGTCGGAATATCGCCGGGAGTCACCTTGACGCCGTTCTTGCGCGCCATCGCGAGAAACATCTCCTGGCGCGCCTCCTCGGTCTCGGGCGGGAAGAGCGGGATGTGGACCTCACAGCGCCCTTGCCGCTTCAAGTCGACAGGCAGCATGTCGGGACGGCAAGTGAGGAGCATCCACAGGATGCGCCCCCGATAGCGGGTGTCGCTCATGAGCGACGAGATCATCCCGAACATGCGGCTCGACGTGCCGCTGTCGCCGCCCGAGCCTCGGTTTCCGAGCGCAGCATCGGCTTCGTCGATGACGACGACAACAGGTCCTAGGGCTTTGATCACCGAAAGCACTTTCTGGAGGTTGCCTTCGGAGCTTCCGACCCACTTACTGCGGAGGTTTTTGAAGAGGATCGTCGGGATGCCGAGGCTTCCGGCAAAGCACATCGCCGTGAAGGTCTTCCCCGTGCCGATGACGCCGCAGAGGAGATAGCCCATCGGGAGCGCATCGAGGCGACCTTTGTTGAACAGCGCCACATCTTGCTCGAGGCGGTCCTTGACTGCGTCCGGCGCGACAACCATGTCGAGGTCGAAGCTCGGGGCCACGAACTCGACGAGGCCGAAGCACTGTTTCTCGATGAGCTCTTTTTTGGCCTCGCGTAGACTCGCGAGCTCCTCGGAGCCTGTGACCGCCTGCGTAAGACCGACGAGCGTCAGGCCATTGCCTTCGCGGGCGACCGTTTTCGCCAGCGCCGTGTCTTTCAACAACTGCTTCACGTAGCGCTCACGCGTTGTTTCGTCCGGGAGCTCGACCTCGACTTTGGAGATGAACGGGTTCTCGACGAGACGGCGGTTGACATCGCCGAGGTTCTCGGTGACGAGACAAAGCGTTACATCGGCGGCTCGAATCCCAGGATCGTTGGCCCAGTTCAGGAGCTTGATGAGATTGGCGCCGAGCTCGCCCGAGAGCCACGAGCCGTCGACGGCCGGAGTAATGGTTTCGACATAGCGGATGACGATCGCGAGGCTCTTGCGATTGCCGTCTTTCGGTGTTTCGACGAGCTTGTGGAGGATGTAGCGGTCGAGAAGCTCGAGCACGATTTTGGGATCTTTGGGCCTCGAGGTCGCGAAGCTCGTGCCGCTTATCGAATCCACCGCTTTGAGCGTCTTGTAAAAGTCCTCTTGCATGGACGCCCGACGGTCGCCGTCCCCGGGAGCGAGAAAGCGGATGCCGCTACCGCGATCGTATGTTAGAACGATGTCCCGCTGGCCGAAAAGCTGGGTGGCAAGATAGTCGTCGAGTGAGATGAACGCGTTCTTGACGTCAACGTCGGGGACGTCAGCGACATCAGCAACTGGGACGAGGTCGTGGACGTTTCCATGGAGAAGGAAGACGCTCGCCGCGCCCGCGACGTAGCTCGCGGCAAGCTCCCGCGCCCAGGTGGGCGCGCCGCTTCCCAAAGGGTTATTCACCGGACTCTGGTGTAGCCTCTCTCTGCGGTCCTACTGTTTTCGCACTCGATTCCGTAGAAGGCTCGGCGAGCCCTTGCTCGATCTTGAACTGCGCGAGCAGCTCTTGCGCCTCGGCCTTTTCCGCGGATTGCTTTGCTTTCAGCTGGTCGATGCCTTGATCGCTCAGATCCGAGGCGACCTTCGAGCGCGCTTTTGCTTTGTTGATCTGGTCATCGACGCGGCTCAGGATCGCGCCGATATCGGACGAGACGTTGAATTCGGTGTTGAGCGCGCCGGCGGTCTCGGAGACCTCAGCTAGAGCCTTCTCCATTTGGAGCGCGGCTTTCTTATTGTCAAGATCCTTCTTGGCGGTCTCGATGTCCTTGAGCGCGGCTTTCATCTTCAGGAGGTTGTTCTCGTAGTTCTCGCGATGTTGCCCGAGCTGCTCGGTGTTGCTCTCGAGCTCGCCTTTGACGCGAGCGAGGTCGAGAGCGAGCTGGCCCGCCATCTCTTCCTGATTGGCCTTCAAGTGGTTTTTGATCTGGCCTGTGATGCTTGCGATGTGCGACGTCTCGCTTCCGACTTGACCTTCGACTTTCAAAACGAGTGCTTGATAGCTGATCAAGCCCTGGCGCGCCTCTTTCAATCGCGCGGTGGCCTGCTGGAGCTGGCTCTCCGCGAGCGCGATGACGTGTTTGTCCTCCATCTCAGTGACGGATTGGTTGAATATGGCGTACCAGACGGCTCGGATCCGCTCGAATAGCCCCATCACGAACTCCCTTCGGTGAGAATTGGTTTTGGAAATCGTAGCATAGCGTCGATGTCGAGGGCGTTCATGGCGAGGCCTCGTCTGTCTCCTCTTCTTCGGTAATGTTCGAAAGTGCGGAGACGTTAATTTTCTCGAGCGCGTCGACGAGCTCCTGGAGATCGTCGACATATTCGAGTTTCTGTATGAGCGCTTTGACTTTCGGGTCGTCGACACCGCGATAGCCCCGGAAGCGATGCGCCATGAAGCGCATCAATGGGATGAGGGTGCCTTCGATGAGGTAGGACTCGCGCGAGATGAGCTCGTAATCCACTGGCGGCGCCTGCGCCTCGGCCTGCGGTACGGCGGCGAGTCCGTTCTGGAAGGCCTCGAGAAGCTCGTGGAGCTTGTCGATATAGGGCGCGAGGTCGAGCTTGACCTCCAGGTTGGGCGGGAGGTTGGGCGCGGTGAACGCCGCCAGATCCGGATCCGCCGAGGCTTGTGGGGGGGAAGCGGCGCTCGAGGCGGCGCGCTCGATGCTCTGACCGATGTCTTCGAGATGTTCGGAGACCAAGCTAAGCTGCCCGGTGACCCGCGTCACGGGGTCGTCGTCGCCGCTTCCCATACGTTGCACCCGAACGAAGCCGCTCTTGATCTCCGCCCAGCGCGCCTTTTGGCTCTCGCTCATCCGGCCGCGCATCTCGGCAAGCTTGAGAAGGTTCTCTTCGGCGCCGGTCGTCAAAGTCTGCGATTCGCCGAGATAGTGGTCATCGATGAGGCTTTCGAGCTCGTCGTCGTTCATCGCGCCGACGATCTTCTCCGCGAGCTTGTTCATGTTGCGGTAGCTGCCCTGGAGCCTGAACGGCGGCTCGGTGCGATAGGCGTCTTTCTGCGACGCCGAGCGAATATATTGCTGGTTGATCGCAAGGAGCACCTGCTGGACTTTTAGAAGCTTCTTCAGAACGGACTGGATCTCGCCGAGCTCGACGGCGGAGTAGCCGTGTTTCAACTGGTCCGTTTGGATCGCTTCGCCGTTCGCCATGCGCACGAGCAACTCGATGTCAGACTGCTCGCGCGTCGTGAGGGGCGCGAGGACGGCGTTCGACGTCAGCGCGTTCTCGATGTACGAAAGCGCGAAGACGTCGTCATTGCCTTCGAGGATGTCGCCTAGATTGTAAGTGTCGGCGCGGTTCGCGAGCATGTCCGGGATCTGGAATTTCTCGCCGGATTCCGTGTAAGGGTTTCCCGCCATGCACACGACGAACTTCTTGCCACGCAGATCGTAGGTGCGCGTCCGCCCTTTCCAAACACCTTCCACTTTTCGCTGCGCGTCGCAGAGGGAGATAAATTTCTGCAGAAACTCTGGATGGGTGTGCTGGATGTCGTCGATGTAGAGAAGGACGTTGTTGCCCATCTCGAAAGCGAGGTTGAGCTTGTTGACTTCCTGGCGCGACGTCGCGTTGGGCGCTTCTTCCGGATCGAGCGACGTGACGGAGTGGCCGAGGGCTGGGCCGTTGATCTTCATGAAGACCAGGCCGAGGCGGTTGGCGAGGTACTCCATCAAAGTCGTCTTGCCGTAGCCCGGAGGCGAGATGAGGAGGAGCATTCCCATGAGGTCGGTGCGCTTGGCGTCCCCGAGAGCCCCCATCTGTTTCGCGAGGTTGTCGCCGATGAGCGGCAAGTACACGTCGTTGATGAGTCGATTGCGCACGAAGGACGACATGACCTTGGCCTTGTACTCGTCGAGACGCAGGCTCTCGCGCTCTCGCTCGAGCACATCGTGCCGCGCCTTTTGGAAGTCTCTGAAGCCTTTGACCTCTCGGTGGCGAAAGTGGCCGAGCCGCGAGAGGAACTCATCGAGATGGAGCTCCATGCGGCCTTGCGGCATGCGGGAGTGCTGCCCGAGGAGCCCCTCGACCGTGACTTTGGCCTGGGCGCTCGAGATGTCGCGGCTCACTTTGTCTTCGAAAACAAGCGCAACGACGGCTTCGAGGGAAGACCGAGCCAAGCGATCGCCATTCTCCGAGCTCGCGACAAAAGCCTCCATCCACGCCTCGGTGAGCTCGTAAGCGCGCACGGGCGTGTCTCGGAGCGCGCGCAGGTCCTTTTCGAGCTCGCGGTCACTGCCGGACTCACGCAAGTGCTTTTCGAAAGCGCGCTTGAGCTCGTCTGCATCGGCACTCAGAACGAATTTCTGCGGCTCACGTGCGATTTCTTCGAGCAGGTAAGCGCCGGCTAGTCGTGACGCTTGCTTCGGCACATCGATCCCGATCTCGGCGAGATAGGTTGCGATAGCTTCGTTGAGCTCGGCACCGAGCTCCGTCATCGCGTTACTGTGCTCGAATTGGTTACGGAGGCGGATGAGGCCGCGAGCTTGGCTCTCCCAGGCCGCGCGCTTTTTCCGGTCGCTGTAGAGCGCCCAGAACACCGTAGCTAGTGCACGCGCGTCCGGAGTGAATCGAAGCAGATCCGCGGTCTCGTGCATGCCGAGGATCTTTTGCAAGATTAGTGTTGCGTCGGCGTCGTGGAGGCCGCGCTCATAACCCTCGTCATATCTCTCCGCGGCGTAGTCGCGGACGATGCCCAAAAGCGCGCCTTCGCTGCGTATGGCTTCGAGAAGCTTTCTGAGCGACAACCCGGAATCTCCGAGCTCTGCGTCTTCGAACACACAGTAGGCCAGATATTCGCCCCGATAGACCTCACGCGTTTCAGAGACGAGCTCTTGCGACCAGAAATCGCGTGTCTTTGCGAAGACCTCATCTTCGACCTGCTCGTAAAAGCCGGTGCCGGTGAGATGAAAGGCCATGGCATCGTCGCGAGGAACCATGGTGAGCTCGAGAGGCTGGGTGTTGACGCTGAATCGATGGCGGCCGAGCTTGATGACGTTGGCGCCGTCCTCGTAGATCTCCTGACGATCGCGGAGGCTTCGGGCGGCTTCTTCTTTGGCGGCTTTGAGGCGGCCGTCGATCTCGTCGGCATGGACGGAGGCGCCGAGCTCTCGTAGATTGTTGGCCGTGCTTCGAAGCTTCGAGACCATGGCATCGGCGGCGAAATAGGCGTTGAGGTCGTCCGCGGTCTCGAACGTTTCCGCGCGCCGCGTCACACTTCGGAGGATGCGCTCGGCGGCCTGCATCAAGTTTTGTGTTCGACGCTGGCGCCGGTCGACAAGGGACTGCTTCTTCGAGCTGAACGCCTCGTAGACCTCTTCGCGTTTGGTCGTGAGCTCTTCGGTGAACGCCTCGAACTCGGAGAAGCGGGTTTCCAAATCCTCGAGCTGCAACATGAGCTTCGAGAGTCCTTCGTCGCATTTCTCGGGTGTGTCCGATAGCGACAGAGCGCTCGTTACGCTTTGGCTCAAAAGCTGGAACTGCACGCCGAACTCGGCGATGCCTTCCTTGCCGAGAAGCTCTTTGCGCCGGTTGGTGATGAGCGCGCGCACGCGGTTGAGGCTTCCCATGATCTCGGAGATGTTCCCGAGAATCTGAGTGCGGATGGTCGCGTCGTCAATCTGGAGCGAGCCGATAACGTCGGTCAAGAGATCGAGACTGTCAGAAAGCTCTTGGAGTGCGTCATGATGGGCGTCCGCCTCCATGACTTTCGAGAGTGCGGGCACTCCTTCTTCGAGCTCGCGGGCGCGCTCTTGGTAGGGAAGCAGCGCTTCATCCTGCAGAAGAAACTCGACCGCACGCTCGCTGACATTGTCGAAGCGCTCTACGATCTCCACTTCGATCGCGTCAATTTGGGCGAGGTCGATATAACGTACTTCGCGCAGTGTGATGAGGCGGCCACGCGCGGAGCGCAAGCTCGCAAGGCAGGCGACATATTGATCGATCGAGATCCAGGAATCGGGATAGATGGTGCGGAAGATCTCCTTGACCTTCTCGTGTGCCTCTTCGAGAGATTTTCTCGCCTGCGCTCGCAGCGCTTCGACTTTCTCGAACTCGTCGATGATGCTCTCGGCGGCTTCGTGAACTTCTCGGAGGGGCTCACGAAGGTTTCCGATCTCCGGGTTGTCGAGCCAGTAATAGCTGTCGATGACGCGTTGCGCTGCTGCGACGAGGTCTTCGTATTTCTGACGCGTCGGCTCCTGCTCGTCGACCATGCGGCGGATGCTCAAGCAGTCAGAGACGCCGCGCACGAGCTCGGCATTGCCGACTTTCTCGAGAAACGAGCCGGTGGACGGTCTCGACTGGACGGCTTCGTCGCTCAAGAAGGGCGTGCGCCAGATTTGCATCCCGTGAACGCGCTTGGGCTCGTCGTCACCGGCGCGGAAAACGACGAGCGTGCCGTCGGGGTAGAGGCTGAAGCCGTGGCAGGTGAGCGGGTTGTCGACTTCTTTCCGGATCATGTTGTACGGAAGGAGGATCGTGCGCCCGGACTCGCGCTCGTGAAAGGCGTAGAGGACGTCTTCGCCGTTTGGTGAACGCAGACGTCTCATGAACTCCATCCCGTGGAACTCGCGGTCGAAGGACTTCGTGTGGCCGTTCTGGAGGTAGTAGCCGCCAGGGAAGATGAGGCCGTGGTCCTCGGGAAGCTGCACGCAGGATTGGCCGATAGCGTCGATGCGATCGACTTTTTTGGTGCGTGTGTTGTAGACGAGGTACCGGTGCTCCGTTTCGCGATAGGGGAGCATCTTCAGAAGAATGAGCGTGCCCACCTTCGCGTAGTGGACTACTGCGTCGTCCAAAGATTGGTCGGCGTCGAGCACCGGCTCACGATAGATGCCCTGGCCGTCTTCGGTGTTGTTCTCGATCTTGATCGTGAGATCCCCGCCGACGGTCTCGACGAAAACTTCGTCGAGAATGTTGACGTGCGGGTGACGGCCCTGGACGTGGTCTTCACGCGCTGTGAGCGTCCATTCGAAGTCATGGGTCGGAGGAAAAACGTGGTCGCGCTCGCCGCGATTGTCGATATAGGTAACCGCGCCGTCGGGGGAGACGGCCCAGCGGAACACGCGCACGTCCCCGATCTTCTCGCCGATTTGGAATACAGCGAGAAGCTTCTCGCCGACCCGTCTCAGCTGGAGGAGCTTGGTGTTCTTGTAATAGTGATAGAGTTCGTGGAACTCCTCGAGAAATTTGGTGTCCGCGAGAAAGTAGTCGGGAGAGTCCTTCTCGACTTTGCGGAAGACGAAGCCGTCCTCGGTCTTCTCGTGGCTGTGAAGGCTTAGAACGTCTTCGACGTGGGTCTCGCGCTTGAGGCCGATGAAGACGTTGTAGCCGAACAGGAGGTAGTTACCCACCTCCTTGATGTCGCGCGGGATGCAGTTGTTCTCGGTCCGGATGCGCTCGTTGCCCAGGACCGCGAGCTCGGTACCTCCGAAGATCTCGAGGCGCTTCTTGTTGAGCCCATCGGCTCTCTCGGCGAGTGTTTTGCCGTGGCCGAGCAAACGGTCCCGGATGATCTCGTAAGTGCCCCGCTCGATCTCAGGCTGTTGTTGTACGTCCGTGCTCGTCGTACTCATGATGATGTGAGCCTTTCGTTACAGCCGAATGTCGTCGATGCCTAAGGCTTTGGCCTGCCGTTGAAGCTTCTTCAGTTTTTCGCTATCGTCTCCAGACGCATCGGTCGCGATCTTCGTCAGGAGCGCACCGATGGTGATGTCCTTGAGGGTTCCTCCGTCGATGCCGGAATCTTTCATCATCTGCCGGATCTCTTTGATGATGTTCTTATCGCCATTGAAATAGTCCTTGGCGAGCCCAGAGATGACGTCGCTATGCTCGACGAGCGCGTCGATGCCCTTGCCCATGCTGATGGAGTTCACTATGCGGTCGAGAAAGACACCGTCGCCGCCGACGATGTCGATATCCGCCGACTCGAGCGCTTTGGAGAGGATTTGGGCTTTGTGCCCGGCCACGGCTTCGCGCGCCTGGATGGCTTCGAGACCGAGCACGCGCTCGTTCTCGAGTCGGATGCGGTACTCCTCGTGCTCGCGGCTGTCCTTGTCGAGCAACTTCATCGCCTCAGCCTTTTCGGCGAGGCCTTTCGCTTCAGCGCCGAACTTCTGTTCGATGGTGTGCGCCTCGGCGACGCCTTTCTCGCGAACCACGGTCGCTTCCGCGGTGCCGACTTTCTCGACAGCGCTCGCTTGGGCTTCTTGGACCCGGACTTCGGCGATGCCGTGTTTCTCGGACGCGACGGCGTCGGCCTCTTTGACCCTGGCGGCCGCGAGCCCTTCGGCAGCGGCTTCCGCCTGGGCGCCTTCCGCGAGACGGATCTTGGCTTTTGCGTCGCGGTCGGCGGCCTCGAGCTGGGCGTCGGCGAGGGTGACCCGCTCGACGGCGTGGTGCTTAGCGGCTTGCTCCTGGGCCTCGGCGGCCTTGATGTCCTTGACGAGGGCTTCTTCCGCCGCGGCCTCGGCCGTGATGATCGTGGCCTTTTTGGCACGCCTGGCTGCCTCGACGACCTGGAGCTCTTTGATGCGCTCCCGCTCTTCGACAACGGTGCGCTCGACAGCGACGCGTTCGCGGATCACGTCCTGAATCGCTTTTCGCTCGATTTCGAGAGCTTTCTCCTTGTCGATGCGCTGGAGCTCGACTTCACGTTCGCGGAGCACCTCTTCGAGCTGGCGGTCTTTCAAGACCCGCTCCGTCTCGACGCCAATAACGCGCTCGCGGTTCTTGCCTGCAACCTGGACCTGGCGGTTCTTGTTCTCCTCGGCGACCTGGACCTCTTCGTCCGTTTTGATGCGCGCCGTTTCGGCCTTGAGCCGCTCTTCCGCCTGGACTTGCTGGAGCGTGGCCGTTTCGCGGGCGCGTACCGACTCGATCTCACGCTTTTGCTTCGATTGAGCGTCCGCGTGCTCGCGATCGAGCTCGAGGATGACTTTCGCGCGCTCGACATCCTGTTTCGTGATGGCTTTCTTCTCGTTGTTCTCGAACGCGTTGGTTTGGATGTTCTCGATCGCGGTGAGCTCGGTGATTCGTCTTATGCCTTGAGCGTCGAGGATGTTCTGCGGGTCGAGATGCTCGATGGGGGTCTGCTCGAGATAGTCGATGGCGGCGTCCTCGAGCGAGTAGCCGTTCAAATCACGGCCGATGATGTCGATGATGGCGTCGCGGAATTCGTCGCGTTTCGTATAGAGGTCTACGAAGTCGAGCTGTTTGCCTACGGTCTTGAGCGCTTCGGAGAACTTCGCGCTGAAGAGCTCGTCGAGCGTTTCGGGAGATGACGCGCGCGCGCAGCCGATCGACTGCGCGACTTTGATGACATCTTCTTTGCGTTTGTTGACGCGCACGAAGAAGTTGACTTTGATGTCGGCACGAATGTTGTCACGGCAGATCAGTCCGTCTTTCCCGCGCCGATCGATCTCGAGTGTTTTGACCGAGATATCCATGATCTCGGCCTTGTGGATTACCGGGAGCACCGTCGCGCCCGTGAACGTGACTTCGGGTTCTTGCTTCATCTTGTTGACGACGAGCGCTTTGCCTTGTTCTACCTTTTTGTAGAACTTGGCGATGAGCATCAAAAGGCCCGTGCCCAGGATGAGTACGCCCACGCCGACGGCGAGTAAGACCATTACCCAATACATGAATTCTCCCCCTATCGAGCCAAACTATGGATCGACCACATTCGATGCTTCAGCCAAGGCATCGTCGACGGGTCCAATGAAAAAGACCCCGTCGGCCGGGTCGTAGCGATACACGAGCGCCTTTTCGCCTCGCGTCAATTGGTTGTCCTGCGGGCAGCGCACTTCGGCGACGAAACCCGTCGCACCGTCCTCAATCTCGGCGCGGCCGAAAGTATCGTCGACTTTCGCTGATGTAACGATGCACATCTTTCCGACGAGCGCAGCGCGACTCGGCGCAGTTGGTGTCACGAAGATTTTCCTGAGAGGACGAGTGGAGATCGCCGCCAAGACCAACGATCCGAAAACCGACGCTCCAGCGAGAAAACCGCCGACGAGGAACGTCGCCGCGGCGGCGCCCAGTAATTTGGTGCCGACCATGCTGATAACCCATGCCCAGAGCAGCACGAAGCTTGCTACAACCGTGATGGGCACACCGCGAACGCCCATCATGTTCAAGAGCCCGGAGAGGGCGCCGTGGCGGGCCCCGTCGCTCGTATCTCCTGAATCAGCGGCATCAGCGACGTCCGCCGCGCCATCGACGGCGCCATCGATCGCAGCGTCGATCGATTCAGCCGCACCTTCGACGGCCCCGTCCGCCATCCCGTCAATGGATTCGAGCGCTCCGTCAAGGGCCGCATCGATGCTGTCGAGACCGAGGGCGCTGTCGAGAAAGTCGAGGTCGAGAGCGCCGAAGATCACGACGAGCCAGTACAGGAGGGCGAGCGCGAGGCCGAACGAAAACACGATCGTGGGAAATGTCACGACCGTTACCAGAAACTCCTGCACGATTCTGCTCCTTTCGACATTTCGAAACACTGCCACTTGGGATGTTGGGTGGCGGCAGTGCGGGCGAAGAGACGAAGACGCCCCGTCGGCCCGATAGAGTTATCGCGATTTGAGAATCGTGATTTCGATTGCGGATGTGCCGGTTGTGGTATCCAAAGCTAGCATCAGGCCCGAACTCTGCTGCCAATAGTACGCGAAAAGCCGAACGAAGATCAAGCGCCAACCGTTTCGCGCGTTTCGGTGCCTTTCTTCGATTATTGTATGGAAAATCTAACACCGTAGTTATCGATGTTTTGAAACGTATTGCGTTGCATAAACCGTTCGCCACTAGCCAATTGGCCATGGATTGGTTCCGCCGGGGGGAACGCGGCGTCTTTTTCGTCTTGACAGCAAGGGGGGCCATCTATAGTATTGCTCTACCCAACACAACGCTAGTAATCATCAGATATTAAATTATGTTCTTGTTTTGTGATTCCATAATGGGCAGTTCGCCAGGGGTCCCCAAAAGACCTGTCTTTTATAACTCGGGTCTTATCCATCCATCGACCGAACCCGCAACTTTATCCTGCTTTTTCATTTACCCCGTCCTAAACAACTCCACATAAACAATCCTTGGCAACAGTTTTTTTTGGAATCATAGGGGGGCGCTTCCGGGCGCCCCCCAATCTTATTTAGCGAGAGCTTTTTTTGTCCGAAGCTTTTCCCCATCTATCGCCAATGCCGCGAACGTTTCGTGTTAAAGATCACGCATGAAACTGACGATCACGATTCTGCCTGGCGACGGCATCGGACCCGAAGTCGTCGCCGAAGCGATGAAGACCCTGGACGCGGTGGCGTCCAAGTTTGGTCACGAGACCGAAACCACGCCCTATCCGTTCGGCTCCGCAGGCTACGACGCTTCGGGCAAGGGGTTTCCGGATGAGACGCGCGACGCGTGCACGAGCGCTCCCGCTATTTTTCTCGGGTCCGTCGGCGACCCGAGGCACGACCACTTGCCGCCGAACGAACGTCCGGAGCTCGCGCTACTCGAGTTACGCCGACTCATCGGGAGCTTTGCGAACCTGCGTCCCGTCATCTCGCAATTCGTCTCGCCAACGTCACCCTTCAAGCCCGAAACACTCGAGGGCGTCGATCTTCTGATCGTCCGCGAGCTCACCGGAGGCCTGTACTTCGGTGAGCCCCGTGGCATCTCGGGAGAGGGGGAGGATCGCCAGGCGGTCAACACGCTGACGTACCACACAAAGGAAATCGTCCGCGTGGCGCGCGTCGCGTTCGAAGCGGCGAAGGGAAGA